>Ga0302274_10005765_pt1 | contig 10417 bp, 9 predicted proteins | sample III_Bog_N2_1_FD_198755 | JGI IMG/M metagenome (GOLD analysis project Ga0302274, IMG submission 198755) | Peat permafrost microbial communities from Stordalen Mire near Abisko, Sweden - III_Bog_N2_1 | ecosystem: Environmental > Terrestrial > Soil > Wetlands > Peat | place: Sweden: Abisko...
TCGGTGTTCACGATCAGGCCGTGGCGGTTCTCCACCAGCAGATTCCCGTTGTAACTCAGCTTCGCTTCTTTGCCCTTGCCTTTGCGTGCCATCTTCGCATCCGGGTCCGTCTTCGATGCGTGCGTCTGGTTCGACCGCTTCTCCCCGTGGAAGTCCACCGTCGCATTGCCAGGATCGTCCGGCGGAACGTCGTTCTTCGCATCCTTGCGTTGATAACTCTTCACACTCGCCCACGCTTCCAACAACGTTCCATCCACCGTGAAGTGTTCGTCCGAGAGCAGACTCCGCTCCCGCGCCTGCTGCAGTACGGCTTGGAAGAAGGCCTCGGCAATGTCCCCATCGAGCAGGCGCTCGCGGTTTTTGGTGAACACGGTCACATCCCAGATGGCATCGTCCATGTTCAAGCCCACGAACCAGCGGAACAGCAGGTTATAGTCGAGCTGTTCCATCAACAGTCGTTCGCTGCGCACCGAGTACAACGCTTGCAGCAGGAGCGCTCGCAACAACTTCTCCGGCGCAATCGAAGGGCGCCCCGTTTTGGCGTACAGCTTGTGGAATCGTGGTTGCAGTTCTCTTAATGCCTCATCGGTCATGACACGAAAAGGACGCAAGGGATGGTCTTGGGGTACTCGCTGCTCCGGGCTTACGTAGCTGAACACATCCAACTGTTGCTCGTCTTTTCCACGCATTCCTTCTTCTTATCAGGTTGTGCTGTGGAAACAAGAGAGTTTTGTGGTACTGCGTCCGCTTCTAATCGAGTTTTTCCGCAACCTGCTAGAGAAAGTTCCGGCAAACGGAAAGCAAATTCGAACTGTGCGAATTCTACTTCCCCGAGTTGTTATCGATTGTGCACTTCAAGGTCGTTGTCCAAGCTATCCTCCACTTTCCGGAATTGGCTGGCAACGACATCCGGGAGCCCCTCTTCCAGCTTTCGAGCTAGCCAGCCCTGTAGCTCAGACTTGTGCTCCGACGGAAGAGACACAAAGCGCACTCCGAGAAGGCTCGATTTCAGCCAGCAGACCGTGGACTTCACCGAAAATGGGATTTTGCGGCCCGGCAAGGTGAACTGAACCTGCACCTCCTCGCCAAGACTGAATGGAACGACGGACCTCAAAGCCATGCCGCCTTCACTGATGTTCACGCTATGGCAGCGGACCTCGGGCATGTTGTTCATCAGGACGGTGACTGGAATCGAGGCTGGACATCGGAAATAGCGCCTCCGTTCTCTCAGTATCAATCCGTAAGCAGGCTTGAGTGTGCTGCGGATTGAGTGCATAGAAACAGGCCGCTCAAAGACAAAACTTGTTCTCCTGCGGAACGATGCCGTGACATTCACGTCACTGCCACCAATAGCAAACGTCACCACTGTTCGATTTGATGGAGAAACACGAACCTCGTCCAAAATACGTCCGCACTCTTCTCCCAGTTGGAGATCGACGATAACGGCTTCGAACCTTCGGCGGTTCAACAAACGAATAGATGCCAACATTCCCCGACAGACATCAGGAAAGAGCGAAAACTCTTCTAGGGCGAGGCTGAACTTCCCGATTGTCACCGGGTCAGCGGACACCAAAAGTGCAAGGCCGATTGCCATAATGAAATACCCTCCTTAAAACAAAACGCCCTCTGTCACGATTGTTTCCCGCTTGCTTGTGCTCGGGCGTTCGCTGCCGGATGTTCTCCTCGGAGGGTGTCGGCAACCTTGTCCACCGTCAAAGGCTTGCTGAAGTAGTAGCCTTGAATTTCGTCACACAGGTGCGCCCGCAGGAATGACATTTGCGCTTCGTTTTCGACCCCTTCGGCAATCACCTTGAGATGCAGGCTCTTTGCCATGCCGATGATTGCCGTTGTGATCGCCGCGTCATCAGGGTTCACCGCGACATCCCGGATAAATAAGCAGTCGATCTTGAGCTTGCTGACCCGAAACTGTTTTAGGTAGCCGAAGCTGGAATAGCCAGTCCCAAAGTCGTCAATCGCCAGCGTTATCCCCATGGACTTTAATTCCTTAAGGACTGAGAGGGTGACCTCTGCGTTGGCTAGGAGTAGGCTTTCTGTCAGTTCCAATTCCAGATATTGCGGGTCGAGGCCGGAGTCTTGGAGCACACTTCTGATCAGTTGGCAGAAACCCCGTTGGCGAAACTGGACTGCTGATACGTTGACTGCGACCGAAACGGCGGGGAGACCTTCATCCTGCCATTTCTTCGCCTGACGGCAGACCGTCCGCAGCACCCATTCACCGATGGGTATGATCAGCCCGCTGTTTTCCGCAATCGGTATGAACTTATCAGGAGGCACAAGGCCCAGTTTCGGGTGTTGCCACCGCGCCAGTGCTTCCAGGCCGATGATTTTTCCGGAGGCAATATCCATCTGCGGTTGATACATCACAAAAAGTTGGTTCTTGGCGAGTGCCGAACGCAAACTGCTTTCTACCGCCAATCGCTCGACCGCCTGAGTGTTCATTTCTTCGGTGAAAAAGCGGAAATTGTTGCGACCGTCAGCCTTGGCGCTATACATTGCCGCATCGGCGTTCTTGACCAGTGTGTCGCAATCCACCCCGTTTTCCGGAAACATGCTGATGCCGATGGTGCAACTAACATTGAGGGAGTGCCCTTGGACGACGAATTCAGCGGTCATTCTATCCATGATCCGCTCAGCGGCAACTGCCGCGTCGTGTAGGTCCTTTATGTGAGTTAACATAATTAGGAATTCGTCGCTACCGAGCCGGGCCATGGTATCTTGTTCACGTGCAAATCTCTTAAGCCGTTCTGCAACCTCTTGCAACAGGAGGTCTCCGACCGAGTGTCCCAGTGAATCGTTGATGTCTTTGAACTTGTCGAGGTCTAGGAACAAGATCGCCACTTTATCTGGTTGCCGACGAGCGTCAGCCAGTGCCTTCGCCAGTCGATCCTGAAGAAGAGTCCGATTGGGCAATCCCGTCAGAGCATCATAGTAGGCCAGAAATTGAATTCGTTCCTCGCTGACCTTGCGCTCGGTGATGTCGCGAAAGTACCAGATTCGCCCCTGATAGCGACTCTTTGAATCAACGAGAGGTGCAGAGTATCGGTCGAAAATCTTCCCGTTCTTGAATCTAAGCACATCCCTGCTCTTTTCATCACGATGGCTGTTGAGATACCTAACCCTATCGACGAAGGCGTTGGGGTCCTCGACTTTATCCCTCACGTGCCTAAGCACGATTTGATCGTCTCGTGTGCTCAGTACTTCATCTGGTATTCCGAATTGTTGCCCGAATTGCTTATTTGCCAGAACGACGTGATCTGATTCGTCCACAACTAAAATGCCGTCAATTGTCGTCTCAGCTTCCGCTTCCAGCAGTGCGGTCTTGAACAGCAACGATTCCTCCGCTCGCTTGCGCTCAGTGATGTTATCGAAAGTAGCAACAAAGCATCCCTTTCCCGCACCATAAGCTGAGATGAAGAACCACATCCCCAAGGCTTTGATTTCGATCTCGAATCTCTCTGGCTCGGAGGTCAGTGCCACTCGGCTGTATCTCTCAAATAATTCCGGCTGTGAGTCTTTGCCCTCTGGGACTACCTCGGTAAATCTCTTGCCTATTACACTGTGCAGTCCCGTCAACGTTCCAAATGCACTGTTGACAGCGAGATAGACAAAATCTATTGGACGGCCATGATCGTCGAAAAGCATCTCGCAATATGCGAATCCCTCCAACATGTTTTCAAACAGCGAGCGATAACGTCTTTCGCTTTCTGTTGTCGTATCTTGTGTTCGTCCGCGTTTACTGATGTCCTCGAATTGCTGGTCAGAATCAAAGGATTGCTGCGGTTTACTTCGCTCGCGGGCGAATCCTCGCAAGGTTAGAAGAAAAACCATAGCGGCACAGGCTAAGACTGCGGCAACATGCGATTGCCAAGCGGAAAGATTTGGGAAGATGAGGACTTTGAGAGTCTCAAAGCTTGCCGCGAAAAACAGCGCAATGGTCGCGTAGCGAAGAGCCCGAATAAGACGGTATTTCGTGGACATATCCAAGTCCGATAGCCGATACTGATTTCCAAAAACACGACCGCCGCGATCCCACTCCAGACAAGACCCTTTATAGAACGGAGCAGAACGCTAAGGCGAAGGCGACATTTATCCGGTGAGATAGATTACAAGATACGTACCGCTGGATGAACGTCTTATCTCAAACTAACTGTACTGCTGCTCGGAAGGTCACCATAGTTACGAAAGGTCCATCACTGCTAGCGTGCCCACGGGGTAGTTATCAACGGTAATTAGGGGTGTCCCAGCATAGAATCGAATCCCGATTCTCTCTACTAAGAAACTGCTCACGAATCTTTCGTCCGAGATTGGATCGCGGACAATCAGGACATCGGGTTGCAAGATTGCATGGGAACAGAAGGAGTCATCTCGCGGAATCTCATCCACTTCAAGGCCGATTTTGGCCTTAAACCAAACCCTTTGCTCATCGATGAAAGCGATGACGGCGACCGGGGTATCGCACATCAGAGCAGCCAAATGAGCGATGTCGTCGAACCCTTGCTCGCAGGAAGTTCCCAGAATTCGAAAGCTATGAAGACTTTCGAGACGGGAAACTTCGTTTTCTGGCAGAGGCGACCTCACTGATGCCTCCCCACGGTTAGCCGCCATTCTACTCTCAGCACACTGCAATGACAGTAAATGCCTTCTCGCGGCTGCTGCCGGAAGCGAATATTCTGTTACGAAAACCGAACACACACTCGAAAGAAACAAAACCAGAATCTCAGTATATTCGGGACTTAAGCGGAGATGGTTGCCTCGTCCATTACTCGACTCTCAGGAATCGAATGGCTGGTTCTTGAATGTCTAGCGGACTGACACCCGTCTTTATGTAATCGGCGTAGCGGTCCTCCAGAAGCTTCAAAAAATCCTGGTCAGTAGTCCGCAGGGCTACCGGAATGCCGCCAATTTCAATCGCCACCTCAAGGGTTTTGCTGCAGGAATGCTGCATCGTAGATGGGATTTTACCTCACTTCCGCGGACCTGAAGGGGGCCTTTCGTCAAGGAGCGAACTGTCTCGCAGAACTCATTTCTCGCATGCCCTTTGTTAAGACAAGCGGGACAGAACCCAAATGATCTTTGCGCTCAAAAGACACAAGGGATGAACCTCCATGTGCTGTTGCTCCTCCCGGCAGCGGAGCTCTGAACGGCGTCGGGTCGTTTTGCCCGTTTCCAAGACTAAGCTTACCAACTGGACTTATGAGCTGTTGGTTATAAGCCGAGCCGTTGCAACTCTCCACCATTTCGCCAAGGGCATCGCAAGTCATGGAAACCGGCACATGGGTCATTGTAAGTGGGTGGCTATCCTGATTCCAGGTATATGTGTGGAACGTATCTTTAGGCAGATTGCCATTCGAGTCGTAGCTGGTGCCACCCAATGTGCACTGATTGTTGGCTTGATTGTATCCCGTTTGCCACGCAATTCCAGTGCCGCCGCTCGGACCAGCCGCTCCTTAGCTTCCGATTACGCTGGTAACCCATAAGATGGGAGTCTCTGGATTGACTCGAGAGCTGGAGGCTGCTACGCTTCTCATAGTAACGGGCCAGAGATAGCGACACCAAGTCATGTGAACACTGGAGTCGGCCATGCAGTACCATCAGTCCCGCCCTAGCTCTTCCTCAACGTCAACGAAATCTCTACGCGGTATGTTTCACAAGCGGTTCGCGGTTCTGACGCTTGTGGGGCTTGTCGGTTTCAGCGTTTCGATGCGCGCTCAGGGGAACTCCAGTCAGGCGGGCACGGGACCGCTGGTAGATCCGGTGGTGCAGCAGAACATTCTGGATTGGGCGGTGCAGCGGCGTGGCCTGCCTGCAGATTGGACGCATCACTATCTGGTATTTTCCAATCCCGGCACCGCGGAGCAGGCCACGGCGAGCGGCAATTACGAGCACTGGCTCAAGGTCGTCAACAGTCCCCGCTTCACCATGCAGCAAATCAAGCGTAGCGGAGGAGTGGCAGGACTCGCGGGCTGGGCGATCGGGTCAGGCGAAGGGCCGACCCCAGTTCTGCCGAATCCAGTAAGGCCGGGTCCAGTCGCGCCGATTCCTCCGATAAAGTGGAAGAATCCAATCAAGAAAGATTGGAACGTCCAGATCGGCGGCACAGTAGCGAGCGCGACAGGCACGATCACCCCGGCTTTTAGCGCATCCGGTAGCTCTACGGTGACCATTAACGGGACTGCCGTTACCGGGAGCGCGCCAGCGGCGGCCACCGCTACGGGAACGTTCACGGCGAGTGCGCCGGCGAGCGGGCAAAACATCACCATCACCAATACGTCGCCTTCCAATGTATTAACCCTGGGCACCAATGCGACGACCGAATCGTCCATTGCCACGGTTGGGGCGGTGCCCAGCTCGAACGCGGTTCCGACCCTCACTCTCACCAACTCGGCGGTGGTCGGTTCCAACGCATTGGTGCTGACGACCAACATGAGCGCGGCAACGGTCACGGCAACCTTCGCGGGCACCAGCATTCCTGCAGGCGACACGCTTACGATCAACAATGGGACCAGCACGTTGACACTTACCCCAACGATCACTTCGGGCTCGTTCACCGTCACGGGACTTCTACTCAACACAACTCTCTATATCTACCCAAACAGCTATTCCATCTTGAGCAACTGCAGCAGCGGCACCGCATACTGTGTGGTTTCCTCCAGCAATTTCACCAACATGGCCCAAAACATCGTGGATGCGGTTGCCGGAAACTGCGCGGGCAATACCGCTTGCGGCTCCGCTACACCCAAGAGCATCTGGGAATTCGCAACATTGAGCGGCCCCACAGTCACGCTCACCAACATCTCGGGCAGTCTCCTCAACTGGTCCGAAACTACAGGCATATCACCGCTGACAGGCACGATTGCGGTCCCCGCCAACGACTGCACCAGCGCGACCACGGGCACCTTCGGGTGGAGCAACAACACGACCAACTCTGCCTGGAACCTCAATACGACCCTCAGCTACTGCCATGCCTCGTACCCATCAATCGGCTTTACGTCGACGTGGGGGGGAGCCAACGTGGATACGTTGACCAGCACTACGGTGGGGCCGACCCCAACGTTTACGTTTGGCGGTACCGGCGTCATCGGCGGCGATTTTGCCTGGAGCGCTACGACCGCGAACGGCTCCTGGGGCAGCAATGGTTGCACCAGTTCCCTCGTTGGCACCTTTGCCAGCGGCGCAACCACGGCAACGGTGGCCTCGAACATTGCCGCAGCCATCACCAGCTGCAACAGCTCGTATTCCGCGGTTGGCCTTACCGCGAGCTATACCTCCGGAAGCACCTTCACGGTGGCCAACCCGACTCCCGGGCCTTACCTGACGGTGTTGTCGGGCACCCCGGCTGACGTTTCTTTTGCCACCGCGACCGGCGGATCTGCCGGATCGAACACCTGCACCGGCAACACCACGGGAACCTTCGCGACCAGCCTTGTCGCCGCGACATTGGCGACAAATGTAGCAGCGGCGATCAACGGTTGCACCGCGGCGACAACTGGCGTTACGGCCGGTTCAGGCGGCGCTACGCTGACACTGACGGCGAAAGCGGCCGGACCGGGCGGAAACAGCATCGCGCTGACGAATACTTTAGCGGACTTCAGTTGGACGGGAGGCTCACCCTCCAACCTGAGCGGCGGCACGTGCGGGTCGAACTCAGGGTCGCTGTTTGCATATCAGTACGGGGCCTCAACCTGCACTGTGGATAGCACGGCGCAGCTTGCCACCAGCATCGCAAATGCCATCAACGCCAACAGCACGCTGGCCCCGCAGGTTACGGCGGTCCCAAGTACGAGTGGAAGCAATGGGATTGTCACCGTTACAGCCAACGCGCTGGGCACGGGCGGAGACTATACAACCGCGGTAGCAAGTTTCACAGGCTTCTCCTGGTCAGGGAACCTCACGGGCGGTTCGGGTGCAGCTAGGGTGCAGCCCAACATGTTCCCGGCCACTTACTCGCTCAGCGAAACCACATCCAGTTGCAGCGATTTTGTAATTTACCCCACGGGCTTTGCGGGTGCAGCAAACGCGGCAGATATTGTTGCATTCAACAACATTTATAGCGGCCAATGCACTGGCGTGGTTCCGTCGGCCTTCTGGGCCTATAACACAGGGGGCACGGCTACCACTTCTCCGGCGCTCTCCCTGGACGGCACACAAGTGGCGTTTATCCAAGTCAGCGGCACGACGGCAACCCTGGTCATCCTGAGGCCAGCGGCGGGCGGAAATCCCGCGTCGCCTGTAACGCTTACGAGTACGGGGACGGGCGCAGCGTACCAGAGTTGCAAAACGGGAGGGTCAGGGCCGTGCATGTACTCCATAGCCTTCGGCAACGGCAAAAACGTCACCTACTCGGCGCCGTTCTATTACTACGACGGCGACATCATTTATGTGGGAGACGACAGCGGCAATCTCCACCAGTTCACCGGAGTTTTTCACGGAGTTCCAGCCGAGACGGGCAGCCCTTGGCCGGTAAGCTTGAGTACGACCAAGGCACTCGCGCCGCCGGTCTTCGACGAAACCTCCGGGCTCATTCTCGTGGGCGACTTTGCAGGTATCCTCCATGCAGTGACCGCGGCGACCGGGGCCATTCACGCAACAAGCGTCTCCCTTGGCGATGTGATCGCCGATGCGCCCCTCGTCGATGGCAATGCTCAATACCTCTATGCCTTTGTAACCACGGGTAACAGTGCCTTAGGGGAGAGCGGCTTTAACGTCATCTTTCAATTCGACATCGCCACCTTCAGCGGCACCAACTTTCAGCCTACGAACTATGAGGGCCTTAAGTTTGGTAAAACGGGATATTACCTCTACGCCGGCACCTTCGATAACGTTTACTACAGCTCGTCAAATCCGCAGGCTCCCTCCGGGAATATCTACACCTTAGGGGACACTGGCGGCAATCCCCTAGGCGGGGGTGCGTGGTTGGTCCAGATACCCATCGCCAGCAACGTAATGGGGGCTGGCGTCACCCTCAGCACGAACATCACCTTCAACGGAACCGGTGCCACATATCCGTTCCCATCTCCTGTTACGGAGTTCTGCAACAACGGAGCGAGCCTGTGCACATCCAATGGGACGATCACCACCGCGGGCACAGACTATATCTTCTTCAGCGTTAACCGCGGGCTGGGATGTACCAACACTGGCGTTGGATACGGCTGTGTCGAGGCCTACAACGTAACCAACCCCGCAAGCGTGGCCCAGAGCGGAACAGGTCTGAATGTTACAACTCCTGGTACGAATGGTTGCTGGGCTACAGGTGGAATTGTGGTCGACAACAGCAGTACCTCGGCGGGCGCTTCACAAATTTACTTTGTAGGCCTGGGCGTAAACGCAGCAGGCGCCGCAGGTGGTGCAAGCGGCGGTGCCACCGGCGGCACGGTTTGCTCGGGCACCACCCCATCAACCACGATACTGGCGACACAGGCGTCGCAGTCGAACCCGTAAATTGCCGTGGTTGCGCCGCATGATCTGCAATCAGATTGTGCGGCGCGACCAAACTTCGCAACAAGAAAATCTGGAGGGTTCAATGACACAACCTGAGCAGGCGAATCGGGCAGTGGATCCGGAGAACAAGCCGCGGAGCGCGAAGAAGCCGTACATCAAGCCCGACTTCCGGCATGAAAAAGTAGTATTTGAGACCGTGGCTCTGAGCTGCGGCAAAATCTTTGCGAGCTCGGGCGCATGCCGCGTCAGCAGGAAAACCTCTTGATTGCGTCTTCAGTGATGGACGCGCCAACCGATCTCCGCGATGCGGTGAAACGCAACTTAGTGGCGGATTTAGCGCGCTCCTTTGGCCGGGTTCGTCTTAGAGTCAATGGAACCAGCATGCTCCCCTCCATCTGGCCCGGCGACATCCTTACAGTAAACCAATGCAATGCCGCGGATTTGATTCCAGGCCGGATTGTGCTCTGCTACCGCAACCGGGCACTTGTGGCCCACAGGGTCGTCGGCAAACGTGCAACCTTTTGGTGACCCGCGGCGATTCCCTTCTCCAGGACGACACACCATGCCGATACGATGAAGTTCTACGTGAGGTGGTTTCCATCCTACGCGATGGCCACCCGGTCGATCTGTCCCGAGCGTGGTGGCACAGCGCCGGTTGTTGGATTCTGCGGCGCTCGCAATTGTCTACTCGTATGCTGATCGAACTGCGGAAACGTTTGCGGCCCAACTGAATGGATGTGCCTGCAATCCATCTCATCGTCGTGAAACGGTGTTGCCGGATGCGTTCAGCAGTAGGCTTCGCGGCGACGGATCGTAGGCTCAGGCAAACAAGGTAAGCGTCCGGTCTTGGCCGTCTAGACAGGCGGAGAGTAAGGCGTCATTCTCCGGAAGTGGACACTCCAGATAGGCGTCCACTTGGGGCGGAGATGGACACTTCCCGGCAAGTTCCAGCGGTGAT
>Ga0302274_10005766_pt1 | contig 10417 bp, 20 predicted proteins | sample III_Bog_N2_1_FD_198755 | JGI IMG/M metagenome (GOLD analysis project Ga0302274, IMG submission 198755) | Peat permafrost microbial communities from Stordalen Mire near Abisko, Sweden - III_Bog_N2_1 | ecosystem: Environmental > Terrestrial > Soil > Wetlands > Peat | place: Sweden: Abisko...
TTTACAGAAAAATGGAAATTGAAAAAAGATATGCAGAAATATTGGCCAAACAAGCAGCCGCCAAAGACCATCAAGAACTGCTTATGACCTTAATCAGAAAAGAAGAGTTCTGTCAGGAATTTTTGATATTTACAAAGATAGAGATGCTGGAAAGAATAAAAAACTAAAAAAATGTTACGGGAAACGAACCTTTATCCTTCTTAGAGACGGGTAAAAATAATTATGAACAAAGTGGTAAAATGTGTTACTATGTGAATTAAATAGTCTATCTTCGCATTTCAATAACAAACAATATGAACACAGAAAATGTAGAATCAAACACAGTAAAGGTGAACGGTAAAATATCACCGTTATTAAGCAAGGAGCTTAAAAAACTGCTTAGTAAGATTGACCGTCCTGAATCTTATGCAGTCAGAGAAGGACTAAAGTTATTCATAACTAAAAACAAAAAAAAATTATGAAAATCGAATTAAAGAAAAAAACAGATGTAAATGGTGAAACATTTTACTGGACTGAAAAAGACGGTATATCAATTTCGGGTTCGGGCAGCTATACTAAAAGTACAGCCGAAGAACGCTATGAACTAATAGTAAAGCAGGTGTCCTCCGGGACTAAGGAGTATGAGGAAGAAACCATAAAATCTATCGAAATCTAAAATCAATAACAATTAAACAACAAACAAAATGAGCCGTTCAAATCAAACAGAAATCAAAAATCCAGCCCTCCACTTCCTGCAATGGAAAGGGGAGAAAAGCATCAAGAAAGTAGAAGGTAAAATAATTGAAACAGACAAGCACTGCTTCGTCTATTACAACAAGGAGAAAAAGGAGAATATTGAAATCCCTATGCCCGTTACATTCATAGTTCTCGATACGCTTCACACTATTAAAGGGTACAATGAATCCGAAGGACAAGGCTATTATTCAAATGAGATAAGGAGCAAAGATTTTAAAATAGCTCCTTTCCGGGTTAAATGTGGCAAGAATGATGCCGCCGAAGGCCTTTATGCAGATATTATGCCTACCTTAAAGAGTAATGGAGCCAAGTACTGTCAAATCGTTTACGTGCTTATGAAAGAAGGCGAAGAATGGGTAATTAACAACATTCAAATACAAGGTGCAGCACTTGGCCCCTGGATTGACTTCTGTAAAAACGCCAATGTTATGAAAATAGCAGTCAAGGTGGATGAATGGGTGGAAGAAACGAAAGGTACAAATACCTTTAATATTCCAGTCTTTAAGGCTTGCCCAGTATCGGAATCAACGAATCAGGTAGCTGTGGATATGGATAAAGAATTGCAGGATTATCTAACTAAATATTTCACCAGGAATAGCAATGATGAAGCTGGGCATAAAGCAGCCGAAGAGTTTTTGGATACCGAAGATCTACCTACTATTGCTGAACAAAAGAGACTTGCGGATGAGTATGAAGCAAGGCAACCAAAAGAAGGTTACGCAACCGACTTACCTTTTTAATTCAATACCGGAGCCGTAGCCTGAGAAGGGGCGGCTCTTTTTTACTAACAATTTAATTTTAAAAACATGGAAACAAACATTGCAGAAAACCCAAACTTTTTATCTCACTTTGACGGACGTAGCGCCATTGAATCTTTTACCCAGTACATCGTAAACAGAATAAAAGATGGACAGGAAGACCCTTTGAAATATCATATCCAAGCTAAGGGGCTCATGAAGGCTCTGGATGCCATAGAAAAAGAAGTAAAGCCTTTAATCATTAAGGAAGCCGACAAGTACAGAGGGGAAGGTAAGGTTATTGAAATCTTCGGGGCGAAGGTGGAATTTAAAGAAGTAGGCGTATCATATCAATATGACGGATGCGGAGATTCGCAGTGGGAAACCCTGTCTGATGAAATAAAAACATTAACCGAAAGAAGGAAAGAAAGGGAGACATTTTTACGTGGACTTAAAACGCCTATTAAAGTCGTAAACAGATCCACAGGAGAAGTTGAAAGGATACACCCTCCAGTAAAGAAAGGCTCTGAATCAATAGCAGTAAGCTTCTAATAAACCTAACAATTTAATTACAAAAAAATGAGTATCCAAAAAGTAAAGATAGAGAAGTTCTTAGTCCTCGATAATTTTGAGGCAGATATTAAAGGCAAAAACATATACCTGAGAGCCGATAATGGACGTGGGAAAAGTTCCTTTTTGAGGTTCATCCAGATAGCAATGGGCAGAACCGACCTCATACCCGATAATATGCCGGTAGACGGGGAGGTAGTAGCCGATAAAAATGGCAAAGAATACCTGTTTAAAGTTGAAACCTCAAAGGCAGGCAAGGTAAAGGTAAGCGTAACCTGTGATGGGCTTACTGATGAACGTAAAGGTGCTATTGCTGCTATTGTAGGGGCGAATAAATTCAATATTGATGAGTTTATTGAACTGTCAAAATCCAAAGCAGGGCAAAAAGAACAAGTTAAAATCTTTAAAAGCTTTCTGTCAAAAGAGATCCAGGATGATTTAAACCGCTTTGAGGCACATATATCGAGTATGTACAATGAACGCACGGAGGTAAACAAAGATAAGGTTAGTGCGGAGAAACTTATCCAAAACCATCCTTTAAAGCACGTTCCTGACCTTTCAGTTTACTACCCTGTAAGTATTGAAGAACTAACAAAAAAGAAAGAGGATATACGGGTAAAATTGAATGGAGAATATCAGAACGCTAGAAAAGTAAATCAGGAAATACGGGATGCGCACAAGGTTAAATGCGATAAACTTCGTGCCGAAGTGGACGCTTACAACCTTTCAATATCTGTACATTCAAAAGTTTATCAGGACTGCCAGGCAGCGCATGAAATCCTTATTAAAAATGGCTTTAAAAGTGGAGAAGGGTTTGTGTTTCTCGATAGCCTGAAAGCAAACATAACGGAAGCGAAAGCATACATTGAATCACCTTTGGAAGGGTTAATAGATGAAATGCCAAGCAACGCCCCGATAATAGCTATTGATGAGGAGATTTTAAAAGCAACCGAAACCAATAGCAACTACATAGCTGCTCAACAGCTTATAAAATATCGCCAACAATTTAAGGAATTGGAGGATATTGCCGGGGAATTGACGGTAAAGATTGATAGCGAACGCCAGGCTATTTCAGACACTATAAAGCAGATGGATTCCCCAGTTGAAGGCTTGGAGTATGACAACGATATTCTGCGTTACAATGGAGTAGAAGTATCAATAAATAGCATGTCTACTTCCGAAATTATTGAGCTGGGTGTTAAATTAAAAATGGCTGAGAATAAAGAGCTGGGCATATTACTTATTGAACATGGGGAAAGCATAGGCAAGGAAAGAATGTCGTATATCATGGATATTGCTAAAAAAAATAATTTCCAAGTCATTATGGAGGAAGTTGTAAGAGGACAAGAAAAACTTACAGTTGAATTTATCATTGAATAACATTTCACAAAAAACACTTATAAAATGGAGACAAAAATCACAATAAAACACAGATATTCAGGAGAGATACTGTTTGAATTTGAATGTACCACAATATTAGAATGCCTGTCAGAGGCTATTAAGCAGAAAGCCAGCCTACACTATGCCAACCTAAGCAATGCCGACCTAAGCTTTGCCAACCTAAGCTATGCCGACCTAAGCAATGCCAATCTACGCTCTGCCTACCTAAACTCTGCCAACCTACGCTCTGCCAACCTAAGCAATGCCGACCTACGCTCTGCCGACCTACGCTCTGCCGACCTACGCTCTGCCTACCTAAACTCTGCCAACCTAAGCTTTGCCAACCTACGCAATGCCGACCTAAGCAATGCCGACCTAAGCTCTGCCAACCTACGCTCTGCCAACCTACGCTATGCCGACCTAAGCTCTGCCGACCTAATCTCTGCCAACCTAATCTCTGCCAACCTACGCTCTGCCAACCTACGCTTTGCCAACCTAAGCTTTGCCAACCTACGCTTTGCCGACCTAAGCAATGCCGACCTAAGCAATGCCGACCTAAGCAATGCCGACCTAAGCTTTGCCAACCTAAGCTATGCCGACCTAAGCAATGCCGCAACTGATAAAAGATACATCCAAATATCCTGTATCGGTTCTCGAAAAAGAATGACCACTTATTGTTTTGAAGATAATAAGATATGGTGCGGATGCTTCACTGGAACTTTGGAAGAATTTGAAGCATCGGTAAATAAAACCCATAAGGACAATGCCCAATGGTTAAAGGAATATACTAATGCAATAACATTTATAAAATCATTAAAATGAGCTATAAACACGTAAACAAACGGAACCAACCCGACTATTTTATTGTCGAAGGCTTCCCTGAGCCCGTAAAGCCTACCAGTGAAAGATTAAAGAACTGGATTATTGTTCTACTGGTATTAGGAATTATAGTATTAATGATTTATTTTAGTTAAAAATGGCAGAACAATGGACTAATCTTTAAAACATGAAATCAAACAAACCAGGGGACAAGAAGCTGTCAAAGCATGAACGGAAACTGATAGATAAATTAATGGCAGAAGTAGTTTTTTACGGGACCAATGAACATTTATCATGGATAAGTAATTTGTACGTCCATTCCGAACACTATTACAACTCCCCTATATCACAAAGGCAACGGATAAGGCTTTATGAGTTAAAAAGAACCTATTTAAAGAAGAAATAACTATGAAAACAATAATAAAAGTTTGGGTTGTATTTGATGGAAATAATAATGCTGACTTTGATGGCACTATTTATTATGACACTACCCAATCAGGGGCAATTGATAAGTTCTGTTATCCTGCCTTAAATTGGAATGCTTACATAAAAGATGGCTATGAGGCAAAGCTTGTAAATATAACATTCATTGAAAGAATCGAAAATGCTTGATATAATTTCATATTACAGAGCTTTAGGAGCCGGAGAATCTTCCCCTCATGGATTAGAAAGACCTTTTTACCCTGCAACCGTTAAATCAGTAATGAAAAAACGTAAGAGTAATATATGCTTTCAAATTGGTAACGACATACCATTTATTCGCTATAAATCAGAGAGGATGAAGCGTAATCAACTAAAGATTGTTAATAACTTGTAACCCGTTACCGATACATATTCAAATATAAATAATAATATTGCATCCATAATTATCACAATAATGGTTAACCAACTAAAATTATTCCCCCTTCCAGTTTCAGCATTGCGCCTCTGTGCCGTGATAAGCCAAGTGCATACTATTCAGGGGGGGGGTAACTTATTTATATGACATACGCTGAAAAACTTTTAGATCCCCGTTGGCAGCGTAAGCGCCTTGAGGTACTTGACCGGGACCAGTTTAAATGTATTCTTTGTAAAGACGATAAACATACCTTACAGGTCCATCACACTATTTACAAAAACAATCCTTGGGATGCTCCTTTAGAATCTTTAAAAACTCTTTGCGATACTTGCCATAAGGCTATTAGTTCACTCGAAAAGGCTTTATTCAAACTACCTTTATTCCCGACAAAGGCACAAAAATACTATTCTTTACCCGGGGACGGCTATGTACTTGAACGTGTCCTATTAAAAGTAGGTAATATGATAGTTATAGTTTACTTTGCTTCAGGAAGGTATGACTTCATATCAAGTGACGATATTTCTATTTACTATCACTTTATGGCTGAATAATGGGAAAGAGAAATGATCCTGCTTTTTTATTCTATTCGGATAACTTTGTTACTGGTACCATGTTTATGTCAAATGAGCAGGTCGGAAAGTATATTCGTTTGCTTTGCGCCCAACACCTTACAGGCCATCTATCAGAGAAACATATGAAAAAGATATGTGGAAGACATGATGAGGTTATTTACAGTAAATTCACCTTAGATTCAGAAGGTTTGTATTTTAACGACCGTTTGGAATGTGAGGTAATAAAACGTAAATCCTATACGGAGAGTAGAAAAAAAAATAGAGAGAAAAAAGCAACATATGTTCCACATATGGGAAATGGAAATAGTATTAATAATACAGAGGACAAAACTGAAATTCAAAAAACTTGGGATAGTTACTCGATTCCGGTAAGAAGTAAAAGAGGCGAAGACCTGACAAAAGAGGAAATTATTTCCCTTCTTAGAATACCATACGGAAAACGTACCCAAGACCAAAATAGGCAGGTAGGCCAGTTTACCACTTCTCACCCCGAATTTGACACCGACATTTACCAAAAAGATATTTACTGATGTTTGAAGCAGCGTTAAAATACTTCCATGCCGGACTATCGGTAATAGCTTTGAAAGAGGATAAGCGCCCTTTGGGACATTGGACTGCTAACCAAACGGCATTAATTGAACCGACTGATAAATTCAAAAAGGCACCGGGTTTGGGTGTGGTATGTGGTCCTGTGAGTGGAAACTTAGAAGTAATCGATATTGACTGCAAATACGACCTTACAGGGACTTTAATGCAGGATTATACCGCCCTTATTTCCGCTTCAAACTGTGAACTTTTAGGTAAACTCGTTATAGAAAAAACCCCATCAGGGGGGTATCATATCGCCTACCGATGCTCAGAAATTGAAGGAAATAAAAAACTTGCAAACCGTTATGCTACTGGTGATGAGAAAAAGAAGGACCCGAATAACACTGTTTCTGTATTGATTGAAACCAGGGGCAATGGAGGTTATATCATGGCGGCACCATCACCCGGGTATGAGGTTGCTTACGGAAGTTTCGAGACTGTGCAGGAAATAACCCCGGCAGAACGTAGGGTGCTTTTAGACTGTGCAAAAACATTTAATGAGGTATTTGCCACGGTCCCGATAAGAACTACGTTTTATGATGGCGCCAATCCATTTGCGGAGTATAACGATAACGCTGATATTCCTTTGCTTTTGGAAAAACATGGATGGCATTACGTCAAAGATGTGAAAGGCAATAAGATGTTTAAGCGCCCCGGTGGAAGTTCTGAATGGTCCGCCGGATTCGATCCGGTCAGGAAACTTCTTTATGTTTTTAGTTCTTCAACTGTTTTTGAGCAGCAAAAAGCATACAACCCAACCCAAGTGCTTACATTTTTGGAATTTAATGGGGATTACAAGGAAACTGCTAAATTTTTAAAGGATCGGGGGTATGGTCGAGGTGAAAAGAAAATCACAAAAGACGCTCCTAAAAATTCCTTCCTGACCTCGGCGGTTATGGAAATGGATTACCTGAAAAAAGCCCGTTCAGGGACTTTGGAAATGGGTTTGACTACTGGTTTTTCGGAATTGGATAAAAATTGGAGGTTGAAACCTAACTATCTCAATATCATAAACGGAATAGACAACACAGGAAAGAGCCAAGTGATATGGTATTTAAGAGTTTTGGCGGCTATAAATCATGGATTGAGAACTTTGGTTTATGCAGGGGAGAACGGGACCGGTGGGGTTTACAGGAAACTTATTGAATTTTATCTTTGTAAACCGATAAGTAAAGTAACCGATAAAGAATTTTTAGAAGCCAGAGCGTTTATTGATGAGCATTTTACAATCATTAAAAATTCAGACGTTTTTACCTATGTCAATTTACTCGAAATAGGGGACGAGGCTATTTCTACAAAGAGATACGATTGTTTCCTTTGGGACCCTTACAACGCTCTTTACCGGGATAAAAACAAAAACACCAATACTCATGATTATGACTACGAGGCTTTGGGTGATGCCCGGCAATGGATAAGGAATAATAAATGTTCAATTTGGATTATCTGCCATGCTGTAACTGAAGCCATGCGCAATAAATACCCAAAGGACCATCACAGATATGCAGGCATGGTTATGCCACCAGGTAAAGCAGATACTGAGGGCGGAGGTAAGTTCGGGAACAGGGCAGACGACTTTTTGACGATCCACAGGCACACTCAACACGCTGAAGATTGGAAGTGGACGGAAATCCATGTTAGAAAAGTAAAAGAAACTGAAACAGGAGGTAGGCAAACTTTTATGGACGAACCATTTAAAATGCGGATGATACCTGACCAAACAGGATTTGTGGATGTGAATAATTATAATCCTGTTACTAAAAAGAATTTTGCCAATGAAGTTATTAATTTTATCGAACCAAACATAAGCGATGATGCTCCTTTTTGAACCAACATACAGGCATAGGCCACGCATGAACGGGCAATTGTTTACCATAAACCGGAAAACTTATCGTATGTTGGAAGGTACATGGATGTTCAAGGATGGTATTTTGGTGGATGCTGTAAAGTTTGAAAGGATATCAGTACCGACAGAAAGGGATGAACCTGTAGAGATATATCGGATGCCCGAATCAGAATTTTTCGCAAAAGTAAGTCTTACGTAAGGAGCAATATCAAAGTAAATAAACAGAGTAACCGAAATCTCTTTAAAATTCGGAAAATTAAAAACAAAGTAAAATGGTAACAAAAATTTCGGACGGAACAATTAATGTAAATGGGATAGACTATGTTCCAAAATCATCCGTCAAAACAAATCATCCCGCACTAAAAGGGCTTCAATTAGTACTCATACGCTCTTATGCTTCTGGTGTTCATTTCGGGTACATAAAGAAGCGTGAAGACCTTTTATCCGGACTAAAGGTCGAGCTAATCAAATGCAGAAGAATTTGGGCGTGGTATGGAGCTGCCTCGTTATCTCAACTTGCTGTGGATGGAGTGTTGGAAAGTAAAAAAAATGATTGCAAATTCTCTATGGAAGTCGAATCTATGGAAATTACTCAAGTTATTGAAATTATACCTGTAACTGCCAAAGCAGCCGAATCAATTAATTCTGTGAAGGTATGGGAAGTGAAATAAATTATGACTATGTCTATGACTATGTCTATGGCGAGGGCTCTGGCGAGGGCGATGGCTATGGCTATGGCTATGGCTATGGCTCTGGCTCTGGCGATGGCTCTGGCTCTGGCTATGGCTCTGGCTATGGCTCTGGCTCTGGCTCTGGCTATGGCTCTGGCTCTGGCTCTGGCTCTGGCTATGGCGATGGCTCTGGATCTGGATCTGGCTCTGGCTCTGGATCTGGCGATGGCCAATAATTCATAACATAAAAACCAACCGAAAAATGAAAACACCGAAAAAGAAAAGCAAGGAGATAATCAAACCAATTAAAAGCACGACTATTACTTTTGAACTGAACCGCAATGGCACTGTTACAAGGAAAATAAATTCAGTTGGATTCACCAACACGGAGATACTTGGATTAATAGAAAGAGCGAAATATGACCATCTTTTATATATGGCTGAACTTGACAAGGAACTAAAAAAATAGACCCCATAGAGATGGAACTGACAGCAGAGATAATAAAAAAATACGAAAATAGGGACATTCGCTGGCTTAGAAAGAAAGCACAGGAGAAGTTTAATTTTTGGGTGCGTATGGTAGAACGTGGAAGGGCCTGTATTAGTTGCGGTAATCCAAACCCTAACCAGGCGGGCCATTACTATAGTGCTGGGCATTATCCTGTTTTAGCTTTTGAACCCGACAATTGCCATTTACAGTGCATTTCTTGTAATATGTATAAATCCGGAAATCTCATAGAATACCGTAAGAACCTCATTAAGCTCATCGGAGAAGAAAGATTGGAGCGGTTAGATAGAATCGTAGCCCAAAGCAAAGCAAAGCGCTTTAAACATGATAGATTTTCGTTAATAGAAACAATTTTAAAGTATAAATAACTAACCCCCTGTCCTTGTAGGGAGGATAAATAAAAACAAGATGAAAAAATTAATAGCTAAAATAGAAATTGATAATCTTATCCAATCTAAGCCAGTTGAAGGAGACATAAGAGCCGAGGCGATAAAGATTATTTCGGATAAAATGAGAGAAATAGTAGAAAAAGCATCGTTTTTGAATAGTAATATTTCCATTGAACCCCTTATTGACGCTTTACTTTCTAAATATAACTTCACCCGCAAGTAAAATGAGTAAGGATTTATTCAACATAAAAGGAGCCGAGTTTTCAGAGGATAGGACGCATCGTTATAAACTTTGGCGTATTTGGAATGATGAATTACCCTTAGCTATGTGTATAGGTTTAAATCCTTCTACTGCAAACGATGATAAAAATGACCCTACAATTAATTATCTTGTTAAAATGCTTACAATAGTTGGATATGGAGGTTTTTATATGACGAATCTTTTTTCGTATATATCTTCAAAACCTGAAGCCTTATTAACTTGTCCCGACCCGATAAGAGATAACGATTTAAAGCTAAAACAAGTATCAAACATGTGCAAGGATGTGATTGTATGTTGGGGTAATTTCAAACAAGCTACTGAACGGATAAAGCAAGTTTTACCTCAATATCCGAATGCTCTATGCTTCGGAAAAAATGCAAATGGCACTCCTGTTCATCCACTCGCCTTAATGTACAATGGAACGAGTAACAACCCGAAATTAAGTCTATTAACCAATAACCCACCACTATGAAAGATAAATTGCCGAAAGAAAATGAGACAGTAT
>Ga0302274_10005769_pt1 | contig 10413 bp, 6 predicted proteins | sample III_Bog_N2_1_FD_198755 | JGI IMG/M metagenome (GOLD analysis project Ga0302274, IMG submission 198755) | Peat permafrost microbial communities from Stordalen Mire near Abisko, Sweden - III_Bog_N2_1 | ecosystem: Environmental > Terrestrial > Soil > Wetlands > Peat | place: Sweden: Abisko...
ACGGGTTGGCGGGCATTGGCAGCATCTAGTGCAATTTTATTTACCATCGCATCAGCTTCAGGGCAACTTGAGCAATCTTCTGAAGAGAATAATTCTATAATGGCAATTGATTTAACAGAATCAGCAAACGCATAATTTTTTTGCGTTTGCTGGGATAAAGATTTTATTGAAAATAGAGAAAGGATCAACAAGAAAAGAAAATGTACAATTCTCATAATTAAAATATTTTATTGAGATGTATAGCCATAGGCTTTTTCGCCATTAATATATGTGGCCAGAATTTTTGTGGAAAAAGTTTGCTCATAAGGTATGGTCATAATATTTTTATCCAATACAACAAAATCGGCAAATTTTCCTGATTCAAGAGATCCCTTTTCGTCATCCTCAAAATTTGCTTTGGCGGCCCATATTGTCATGGCATGTAATATCATTTGCCTGGTTAATCCATTTTCAACCTGGAAACCGCCCGGAGGATATCCTTTCTGATCCTGTCGTGAAACAGCAGCGTAAAAGCCATACATAGGGTTTATATCTTCTACCGGAAAATTACTGCCATAAGCAAGGTAACCGTTTTTATAAAGTAAAATGCGATAGGCATAGGAGCCCCGCACCCTATAAATGCCAAGTTTATTAATAACCCAATGCACCTGGCTGGTGGCTTGTATGGTTTGTATTGATGGCACAATGTCGTAATCTGCAAACAATTCAAAATCACCCGGCGCAATTACCTGGCAATGTTCAATGCGCCAGCGTTTATCATTCTTTCCTTTTAAGGTGTTGCCATAAATTTGTAACATGGTTCTGATAGCTGAATCGCCACGTGCATCAGCACACATTTGAAACCCGTATTTGTAACAAAGCTGGGCCTGGTTCTCAAAATAACTTGTGGAGTTAAATTGCAATCCTGTTTCTGTAGGAGCATCGGTGTATGGGCGCAACAATAAGGCAGTGCCTGAGTTAAGTGAGCCATCCACGTCATAATTAAATGCGCATATGTGCAGGTTGTTGGTTTTAATAGGGCCGTATTTAAAATAGTAATTGCGATTCTCATCATTATCGGCAAGCATGGCATATATGCGTAACTTAAACTTGTTTTGTTTTTGAAGATTGCTAATTACATCAATAGTTTGTTTGGTTATACCGGCATCATCTATAGTGGTTAACCCTGCTGCTAAGCAATTATTTTGAGCTGCCAATAAAGCGCTTTCAATTTCTTTAGTAGTGGGCTTTGGAATTAGTTTTTCTACCACATCTGAGGCATTACCCAGTAAAATGCCCATTAGTTTTTTATTTTTTGTGATTATCTCACCACCCATTACAATTGTTTTTGTTGTAATACCAGCTATTTTAAGTGCTTGATTATTTACAATACAAGCATGTCCATCAAGGCTTTTCAAAAATACAGGGCGCGTGGGAAAAAGCTTATTGAGTAAATCATTGGTAGGAAAATCAGGCGTTGGCCATTCATTTTGGTCCCAGCCATATGCGGTTATCCATCCATCAGGATGAGCCATTGCATATGCTTTAACTTTGTCTACAACATCTTCCCAGGATTCAGTGCCCTTCAGGTCAAGTATTGATAAATTTAAACCGTAATTGAGCAAATGGCAGTGTGAATCAATAAAGCCCGGGTAAACAAATTTGCCGTTAAGGTTAATTTTGTTTTTAGAATCATAGTTATCAAAAATGTAATTTTTATTAGCTACACAAACAATTTTGCCATTATTAACTACCATGGCCTGGCCAATAGAATCATCTTTATCAACTGTGTAAATTGTGGTGTTATAGTAGATAGCATCTACTTTGTTCTTACATGAAATAAGAAATAGGAGGGGAAGAAGAAAAAATAAATTTTTCATGATCCAAATTTAGAACAATACCACTATCTCTGTTCAGGGTCGTAGCCAAGCGCCGGCGACAACCATTTTTCAGCGTCTTCAATGGTCATCCCTTTGCGTTTGGCATAATCTTCAACCTGGTCGAATGCGATTTTTCCTATTCCAAAATATTTTGATTCGGGGTTAGAAAAATAAAATCCGCTAACTGAAGAGGCCGGGTACATAGCAAAGCTTTCAGTTAAAATAATATTAGTATTTTTCTCGGCATCCAACAGGTCAAATAAAATTCTTTTTTCAGTATGATCGGGACAAGCCGGGTAACCCGGGGCCGGACGAATACCTGAATATTTTTCATCGGCTAATTCTTCAGCAGTAAAATCCTCGTTCTTTGAGTATCCCCACAACTCCTTACGAACCAGTTCATGCATAGTTTCAGCAAAACCTTCGGCCAGGCGGTCGGCAATGGCTTTTAATAAAATGCTGTTATAATCGTCGAGAGCCTTGTCAAATTTTTCGATTGTCTTTTCAATGCCTAACCCTGCTGTAACGGCAAAAAATCCCATATAATCTTTAATGCCGGAATCTTTCGGCGCTATAAAATCACTAAGCGAATAATATTTTTGCGACAATGCCTTTTCATTTTGCTGCCTTAAGAAGTGAAACGTAGTAAGTACCTTCTTTCGTGTGTCGTCTTCATAAATTTCTACATCATCTCCAACGGCATTAGCAGGGTAGAGGCCTACGACACCATTTGCGGTTAAAAGTTTTTCTGCAATAACTTTATCAAGTAGTTTATTAGCATCGGCAAAAAGTGAAGTAGCTTCTTTACCTACCTTTTCATCAGTTAAAATAGCAGGGTATTTTCCGTGCAGTTCCCATGTTTGAAAAAATGGCGTCCAATCAATATTCTTGCGAATTTTTTCTAAAGGAAAATCGGTAAATAATTTATTGCCTAAGAATGATGGTTTAGTGGGTTGAATTTTAGTCCAGTCAACCACTATTTTTTTATCTCTTGCCTTTTCAATGGTAACATATTTCTTGTCGGTCTTTCTTAAAGCATGTTGTTTTCTGAGGTCATCATACTCGCCATTAATTTTATCAGAAAATTCTTTTTTCTTATCGCTCAACAAACTGCTTACTACGGTAACACTTCTCGATGCATCAAGCACGTGTATAGTTGGCTGAGAGTAACCGGGGGCAATTTTTACGGCTGTATGTACCCTGGAGGTTGTGGCACCGCCAATTAATAAAGGCTGTTTCATATTACGGCGCTCCATTTCTTTGGCTACATGAGACATCTCGTCAAGAGAGGGTGTAATTAAACCACTTAGTCCAATTATATCCACATTTAATTCAGCAGCGGTAGTCAATATTTTATCGGCAGGTGTCATAACACCTAAATCAATTACTTCATAATTGTTACAAGCTAAAACCACACCCACAATGTTTTTACCAATATCATGTACATCACCTTTTACAGTAGCTAAAAGAACCTTGCCCCGGGCACGTGAACTCATACCTTTTGCCTTTTCAGCCTCCATAAATGGCATTAAATACGCTACCGATTTTTTCATCACACGAGCGCTTTTTACCACTTGAGGTAAAAACATTTTACCTGCTCCAAATAGATCTCCCACCACATTCATACCGGCCATCAATGGGCCTTCAATTACAGATAGTGGCCTTTCATAATTTAAACGTGCTGCCTCCGTATCTTCATCAATAAATTCCATTATACCATTAACCAGGGCGTGTTTCAAACGTTCTTCAACAGCCCACAGGCGCCATTCATCATTTTTCTTTTCGGTCTTGCCTTTCTTTTTAATGGTTTCAGCAAATTCTACTAAACGTTCTGTGGCATCGGGGCGGCGATTGAATAATACATCCTCTATTCGTTCTAAAAGATCTTTTGGTATCTCGTCGTAAACACCAATTGCCCCTGCGTTTACTATGCCCATATCTAAGCCCGCTTTAATGGCATGATATAGAAAAGCAGTGTGCATAGCCTGACGCACAGTTTCGTTGCCCCTGAAAGAAAATGAGATATTACTAACGCCACCGCTAACTTTTGCAGGTTTAAGGTTTTCTTTTATCCATTTAGTAGCCCGTATATAATCTATGGCGTAATTATTATGCTCCTCAATTCCTGTTGCAATGGTAAGTATATTAGGATCGAAAATTATATCGTGTGCATTAAAGTGCACTTTTTGGGTAAGAATATCAAAGCACCGTTTACAAATTGCAATGCGGCGTTCAAAAGAATCGGCCTGGCCTTGTTCATCAAAAGCCATTACTACCACTGCGGCACCATAGCGTTTAACTTTTTTGGCATGTTCAACAAATGCCTCTTCACCTTCTTTTAGTGAAATGGAATTTACGATGCCTTTGCCTTGCATACATTTTAATCCGGCCTCGATGACGCTCCATTTAGAAGAATCTACCATTATAGGCACTTTACAAATATCAGGCTCGGCTGCAATCAATTTAATAAAGCGCTCCATAGCTTTTTCGCCATCTAACATGGCTTCATCCATGTTAATGTCAATAACCTGTGCACCATTCTCTACCTGTTGACGGGCAACAACTATAGCATCTTCAAATTTATTTTCCAGTATAAGACGTGCAAATTGCTTTGACCCTGTTACATTAGTGCGCTCGCCTATATTAACAAAATTTGTTTGCGGGGTAATAGTAACTGGTTCAAGACCACTTAGTTGTAAAAAACGCTTGTGGGCAATAGGTTCAGTATCTGCAGCCATAATTTGTGGGTGCAAATATCGGTGTTTTAGGGCATTAAAGGAAATTGAGTATTATTGTATTGCAGAAACTTTGAAGCCAGGCAGGTGGCGTTTGCTTTAAACACATGAAAAAACTACCCCCTGCCCTTCAACTTAACCCTAAGCTTGCTTCAAAGTATATGTTATTGTTTAATAAGTTTTATAGTATTTTCGGGATGATTGGTTTCTGTAAGAAAATATAAACCATCTGTTAGCTGGTCATCTTGAAAAACTATAGTATTACCTGTTGGTTTTAATACAGTCAAAACCCTTCCCAATTCGTCACAAAGCTGATATGTTGTGTTAGTATTTACATTTTCAATCATAAACTTATCGTGAAAAGGATTAGGGTATAAAAATGGTTTTGCATCATTGATCTTAGAAATTCCTGAAGTTGTTCCAAGGGTTACAACAGTAGAACTGAGCCCCCCGGTAAGCGAAAAATTACCAACTACGATCAAGTCTCCGCCGGGAGTGTAGCACGATCCATAGGCAACGCCGGTGATATTTGGAGAGAGTAAATTTAATGTTCCGCCCGCGAAAAAAGTACATGGATGATACTTGCCATCCCCATCCACCGGAATAAAATCCCCTCCCATAAAATAACCTGTTGACGGGTTTCCTGAAATAGTAGTTATATAACCTACAGACACTAATGCATAACTCCAATCATTAGAAATTTCAGAAAAACTACCGCCGCTGTATATAGCCACATCATTATCATTAGCCCCTCCAACTTCTCTTCCGCTTATAAATAAATAATTACCGTCAGAATATATATATACAATTCCTATATTGGCTATTGCCGAATCGCCAATAGTAGTTCCATCCCAAGTGTATAAGTTGCTAAGTGTATCGCCATTGTTGTTGTAAGCTACCATCCATATTTTATTTTGAAAGACTGCAACACTGGTCAGCAAACCATTAAAATTTTTGGGTATTGTGGTTAGTTGATGCGTGCCGGTATCGTACAACATCACAGCCGAATCTGTAGCAACCACAATTTGGTTTTGAAATGTATCCAGGCTTATAACAGAAGAATTTATTGGTATTATAGAATCCCACGTTTTTGTTGAAAAGTTAAATTGCCGGAAATAACCATTAAAATTTCCACCGGCATATTCAGTATTGCCAAAATTAAAAAAGCTAGAAGCATAACCTCCTGTAAAGCCTGTTCCCGGATTAACACCATGCCCATTGATATACATGCCAAAATGATTTGCCGCAAATCCGAAAGCAGTATCGAAGGTACCCGATACATAAATTATACTATCGTGGGCATCAACGGTTGTAGCAATGCTATCAGTAGCCTGTCCCAGTTGATACCAGTAAGGTGTAGTTTGTGCTTGAGAATATTTACATATTAAAAACAGGATGGAGAGTAATACTATTTTTTTCATTTGAGGTGATATTTATTTAAAGTTTTGTTTTTTGTTAACCCTGGAGCGGGCAGGGAATTATTGTTGTAAAACACATAAAACAACTCCCTGCCTTCAACTTAACCCTAAGCTTACTCCAAAGTATTTCTTTCTTTAATTTTTAGCTATAACTAATTTTTTTACTTCATAAACTCCGCCAATCCATAAACGAACTAAATAAATACCATTCGCTAAGGTGGTATTATCAATGAGTATGGCATGGTCACCAGCCTGTTGATTAGAATTAACAGGTTGGCTTATAACACGGCCCGATATATCCAGTAATTCAATTTTTACACTATTATCTTCAGTTAAATGATAGGATATAGTGGCGCTTTCGCCAGCAGGATCAGGATATATTTTCAATGAGACATCACCCATATTAATTTGTGATATACCTGTGGCTATGCTAACATTAATATTGTCAAGAAACAAATTGTTGCTGCTGCCCCCGCTGACGGCTTCGAACTTAAAACGTATTTTTGCCTTATCGAATAGTCCTGGTAATTTTGCTGTCACAAATGTCCAGTTAGTACTGTTAGCTGCAGGCACGTAATTGGTGGGCCATAAACCGGCATTAGCAAGTTGTACCCCAGCTATAGTTAGTATAGGAATCCATCTGGAACCACAGGTATATGATGCATAAACTTTTAGAGAATCGTTTATATCATTAATATTTGAGGCTTGAGTAGCACCAGAATATACGAAACTTAATTGATAGCTGCCACCGGCTGACAGATCGAAGGAGGGAGATATCAGGTCCTTGTAATCACCAAAAAAATCGCCAAAATTATAGAGCATGGCTGATGAACTGCTATTGTATCCGGTAGTAGAATCGCGTACCCATTTGTATACATTACCTTCAGGGTTTAATGAGAACCACTGATCATTAAAGCGTGCGGCATTACTAAAATCTTCAGTAAATGGAGCTACAAAATCGGAGATCGGAGGGCTTACATAAATATAATTTTTTTGTACAAGAGTGTCGGTACCGGCGGCGTTTGTAGAAATAAGCGTAACGGTTTGCCATCCGGATGAGTCAAAAGTAACCGATGGATTTTTTAATGTTGATGTAGCAATTGATGCACCCTTGCCAAATAGCCAAGTGCGGCCGGTTTCCGCACCTCTCCATGACATATCGGTAAAAAGTACTGAACTTTCATTGCAAACAAACCTGTAATTAGAGGTAAAATCTGCTTTAGGGGAACAAGTTGCTGTAACGCTGCCATCTACGCCGGTAGCTGCAAGATTAGCAGGAGACCATAACTCTATACGCTCAGATTGTGAATCATTAAGGGCAGCATACATTCTTGCTTTTTGTCCGTTAGTGAACATTTTACTGCAATAGGAATAGTCCATATAATTCTGTACATTTTCGATAACAGGCGGATTGCAATGATCCAAAGACAGGTTACAATTTCCCACGGGATATGATCCTTCGGTTGGAGGGGTATCCTCTACATTATCATCGCCACAGGCAACACCCGGAGAATTAGTTGCGCCCCAAGGATGATATAAGTTCATGGTATGCCCTATTTCATGCGTTACAGCACGTGAAGTATAAGGGTCACTTGTTCCAATGTTTCCGACAAAAGATGAAAGGATGATCACCCCGTCATAAGCTGCACCAAAAACTCCATCAACCTCGGATGGAAAATAGGCATATCCCGCCACATCATTATTGCCTATTTTGATAGCTGCAACAGACCAAATATTAAGATATTGATTACGCGGCCAATCATATAACGGTTTAACATTATCGCCACCATCATAAGTAAGCAAGTCGTGTATATGTTCAATACCCGTTGTACAATTGCCATTAGGATCTATTTGTGCCAGCTTAAATGTTATGTGACAATTGGCAGCAATAGATTTAAACTGAGGTATAACCTCAGCGGTATCAGGGTTTAGTTTGTTATAGTCCTGATTAAGAATAGTCATTTCGCTAACAACCTGGCTATCACTAATATCTTCAGGGCCATAATTATGAATAATATGAAAAACTACCGGTATGGTGTATTCAAATGCAGTATCTTCTCCTGAACGGGTAGTTATCTGACTGGGTTTGTGATTGGCTATAAATCGTTTTGTAAATGCTTCCAACGAATCCATTTTTACCTGTATCTCAGGATGTGCCGCAATAAGTTTCGCATCCAATGGCCCGTTACCGCAAGGTAGTGGTTGCTGTTGAGCATAACTGATGATACTTGTTAGTATAGCTGCAAAAAGTAATAATGATTTAACTAAAGTGGGGTTCATAATAATGTTTTTTAATAAAATTATTGGAAAGATGGCCTAATAAGACACACCAAAGCTGAACTGTATATAGATATATTTATTTCCGGTTAACAGAAATAAGCATAAATAAATCAGCAAAATGAATTATGCCTTTGGAGGAGAATATAAAACGTCGCTAAAGGTTGAAAGTGCAACCGGAAAATCTTGAGGTGTAAAAAAAACAAGACTATATGTTGTATGATGCGCACGTAATTGTTTGCAAACCAAAAATTCCTTTATGCAGTTTTGAATCAGCAATTTTTGATTGTTATTGGGTAGGTTAGAATGGTCAGTATTTAAATTTAATACCTGGCTAAAAACATTATTAAGCACATCTTCATTATGATCGCTGATGCATTGAAAGATCATCATATCACCTTGTTGTGATGAAGATACTACGTCATACATTTGCCCATGAAATTGTATTTCATCTGTACCTGTTTGCTTAAAGCCATTTTTTTGGTTGGCATCTTTTTTAGCAATTCGTATACTCACTAATTGCTCGGAAGGTAAGGAGCTGTGTGTTAACAGTTGGGCCTGTAGTTTAACCTCTGACAAAAAATATTGGTACACAGGGTAAACCAAGGCGGTTCCCGAGAGCGTGAATACAGCTAATGCTATGACTACAAATTTTTTCAAGCGAGCGAAATTACAAAAAACTCTATAACATGGATGTTTTTGACCATATTATTTTTATAATTATTGTTACTTTTATTATAAATTCATAGTAGGTCAGGCAGTAAATATTACGCTCTTCAAATTAGGTCAACTGCTTATTATCCAAATAAATGCTCTTAGTAAGGGGGTAAATATCCTAAGAATAAGCGCTGATTGGTTATTGTAAATTCTAATCCACCATCACCGGCAATTTGCGGGGCGCCACATCCTTAATGGCATCAGCAATAGCCTTAATATGTTCGGGAGTAGTACCGCAACAACCGCCAATAATATTTACAAACCCGCTTTCGGCAAATTCTTTAACGGTAGCAGCCATTTCTTTAGGCCCAAGATCATATTCGCCAAATTGGTTGGGTAAACCCGCATTAGGGTAGCAGCTTACAAAACACTCTGCAATATTTGATACTTCTTCAATAAACGGGCGCATTTGGTCGGGGCCTAAAGCGCAATTCAACCCTACGCTTAATGGTTCAGAGTGAGATATGGAAATATAAAATGCTTCAGGTGTTTGGCCGGATAAGGTTCTGCCGCTGGCATCTACAATGGTGCCGCTTATCATAATGGGTATTTCAATTTTCAACTCTTCCATTAAATCTTTAAGAGCAAATAAAGCAGCTTTGCAATTAAGTGTATCAAAAACGGTTTCAACCAAAAATAAATCAACGCCGCCATCAACAAGTCCACGGGCTTCCTCTTTGTAGGAATCTACCACTTCATCAAATGAAACAGCACGATAGCCAGGGTCGTTTACATCAGGAGAAAGCGATAATGTTTTATTGGTTGGCCCTAAAGCGCCGGCTACATACCGTGGCTTATCAGGTGTTTTTTTTGTGAATTCATCTGCTACCTTACGTGCTATTTTAGCAGAGGCAAGATTAAGGTCGTAAGCATATTTTTCAAGCTTATAATCAGCAAGGCAAATACTGGTGCTGCTAAAGGTATTGGTCTCAACAATGTCGGCGCCTGCGGCAAAGTATTCAGCATGAATTTCTTCTATAACGCCGGGTTGGGTGAGAGATAAAAGGTCGTTGCAACCCTGCAGGTCTGAAGTATGGCTTTTAAATTGTTCACCTCTGTAATCAGCCTCAGAAAGTTTATAACGTTGTATCATAGTTCCCATAGCACCATCAATAATAAGTATGCGTTTGGCGAGATCACTTTTAAGCCGTTCAATTTTGGTCATAGTAGTTATATTAATTAGCAAATTTACTAAAATCGTGTGATACTGTAAACCATTACTATTGTAAATTAATTCCTGAAACTGACACCTGTTTTATTAATAACTTCGTTTTACATTTACGGTTAGTATCGGTTAATACAATTTTTATTCATGAAAAGATTTCTTGTCATATTATCCTGTTCTGTTTTTTTACTAACTGCTTGTACCACTACCAAGGTTGCTAAAACCACAAATCCCGGTAAATC
>Ga0302274_10005770_pt1 | contig 10408 bp, 9 predicted proteins | sample III_Bog_N2_1_FD_198755 | JGI IMG/M metagenome (GOLD analysis project Ga0302274, IMG submission 198755) | Peat permafrost microbial communities from Stordalen Mire near Abisko, Sweden - III_Bog_N2_1 | ecosystem: Environmental > Terrestrial > Soil > Wetlands > Peat | place: Sweden: Abisko...
TATGGACAGCCGACGGGAGCTAAACGGGGAAGTTGGGGCTTCTATGGTCTGCTCGACCAGGTGTTGATTCCGTTCGCGGAGCCAACCAGCAATCGCGGACTTGGCGTGTTCGGATCGGTCATTGTTGCTCCCGACCAATCGATTGACCAGATGCCCTATTTCTTCACTGCGGGCATCGCCTGCCGGGGCATCTTCGCGTCACGTCCCACCGATGCTGCTGGTGTTGGGGTGGTTTTCGGCGAATTCAGCAGTGACCTGAGAGATGCCGAGGAACGAGAACAGCTACTCGACCCGACTGTGGGAGTGCAGACTCACGAGAGTGCACTGGAGTGGACCTATCGATTTAACATGAGGAAGGGCGCACTCTTTTTTCAACCGGATGTTCAATATGTCATCCGGCCGGGCGGCACGGGGCAAATAGCCAATGCCGTCGTCCTCGGTTGCCAACTCGGCGTCAATTTCTGAACCAACGGAGAAGTCACACGTCATATTCCGCTAGTCAACGGTTGATCGGATATTAGAGATGGGTTTTTGTCGTATATCGTAAAGGGCGAAGTTGTTTTTAGTGCCTCCAATTCTCCAACGAGAATCATAGCTTTAAGAGATCGGTTATTATTTTTCTCCGGCTTGAACTGACGGCTGACCGGATGGAGAACGAGGCCACCACGCAAAATCTTCGGTCATCAGGTAAATGAACATGGCTGCAAAAATCGCAACCAAGCCCAGCCAAAATCGCCAATCGCGGTGCGCGAATTTCCAGTAAGAACTATGGGCAGGCTTACCCTTATGCCGATCATGATCGGTATGGGGTTGAGACGCCTTCATAATTCTCGGGGAGCCTTTCCGGATTGAAAGTGCGCCTCTATCTGTTCGAGGGTTTTGCCTTTGGTTTCGGGCACGAAGCGATAAAAAAATATCCATGCCGCTATCGCTATCACGCCATATAACCAGAAAGTACCCGCGTGGCCCAGAACCGCGACCAAGGACAGGAATGTCGCTGCGACCAACAGATTAAACGCCCAGTTGCAAACGGTCGCAGCGCTCATCGCCGCACCGCGAACCTTGAGCGGATAGATCTCGGAAATCATCAGCCAGAAGATTGGCCCGAGTCCAAAGGCGAAGCAGGCGACATAGATCACCAGTCCTCCAATGGCGATGTAACTTTTCAAGCCCGCCAACTGTTCAAACTGGAAAGCAGCGCCCAGGATCGCCAAGCCAAGAATCTGGCCAGCGACGCCAGTTAATAGCAAAGGTCTCCGGCCCACCCGGTCCAGCAGGAAGATGGCCAGCACGTGAAAGCACCACATCACCATGGCCAATCCCGCTCCGGCCAGTATTTCGGGTCCTTGGGCCTCGATGCCGGCGAACTTGAAAATGGTCGGCGCGTAATAGAGGACCGTATTAATGCCGGTAACCTGCTGAAATATGGCCAGCCCGAACCCCACCATCATCGGCATACGGACGGAAGGCTGGACCAGTCCGGCAATCCCGCCGTTGCCCTTCTTTTCCATGGTTTTCTGGATTTCCGTGATTTCGGGGCTTACTTCTGATTCAGTTCGGACGCGCCGCAAAACCTCCGTGGCCTGTTTGATTTTTGATTTGCTGATCAACCAGCGCGGGCTATCGGGTAACCGCCACATTCCAACGACTAGGACGATTGAAGGTACGGCTGCCAAGCCGAACATATAGCGCCATCCCTGAACGCCCGAAAAGGCATAGTCGACCAAATAAGCAACGACAATGCCGGAGGTGATCGCCAGCATGTTGACCGCCACGAGTGCTCCGCGGACTCTCGCTGGAACCAGTTCGGCGATATACATCGGAGCGAGAAAGGATGCCATGCCAATGGCGACTCCGCTCAGTATTCTGGCGGCAATCAAGCAGGCCACCGTGGGTGCCAGTGCCGTGGCTGCGGCGCTGACGGTGAAGATGATTCCCGCAATGATGATGGGCAGGCGACGCCCTAAACGGTTGGTCAAGGTGCCACCCAGGGTTGCGCCAATCACCGCGCCCACTAAAACGGCGCTGACGACAAGCTCCTCCATGGTGTCGGAAAGAGAAAAGTCGCTTTTGATAAACAGGATGGCACCCGAGATGACTCCCGTGTCATAGCCGAAGAGAAGTCCCCCTACCGCCGCAACAAACACCGCAACGTAAACGAAAGGTTTTACTTTGGTTTTATCGCCCGTCCGCGTCGCCTTTTCTTTTTTAGAAGAGGCAGGCTTTGCTGTCACAAGGCCCCCACGCGAACGACGAAGTTCTTTCCTTCCCAATGTCGCGCATCCGGCCAATACAGGGTGAAATTGATCTGCTGGCCTTCGGAAAGCGCTTGCGTGAAAAGGTCGGCCATGTGAATGCCCAACCCGACGTCGTAGGTTTTAATGTCCTGCACAGTTTTCCAATTATCGGCGCTCCAATGAATGACGGACGGAACCAACGTTTCGATCCGCAGCTTCTTCCCGGCCGGCATCCAGCGAATCTTGTGATTGAACCGCCAAACCATGCGCGGGGAGACGGTCTTGTCCGTCAGGTAGCGTTTCACCGTTTGCGGCGGCATGTCGAAGACCTTTCCGTCATCTAGCGAGCGTCGCAGTTTGATGTATTCAGCGTGAGCCCACACGAGCGGCATGGCCGAGCCGGAAGGCCGCCCAAAATGAAGTTCGTGTTTCGGTATGTCGGGTGAGTCCCAGACTTGTTCCGAGATCAGGCCGCCTTCGTTGGCGAACGATTCCATGGTCTTGAGGAGCTTTTTTGCTTCGTCTGTCCGGCCAGCCGACAACTCGTAATGAGCCCGTTCGCCCGTGAGCAAGGGCCAACCTCGTCCGATTCCCGTTCCGTCGAAAGGCGCGCCATCTTCGTGCTCGCCATAGCCGTCATCGTTATACCGGTGCCAGACTGGACCGGTTGGGGTTTCTGTCTTAAGCAACGCATCAATGACAGTTGCCGTGCCGCGCATGCGCGGATCGTCAGGCGCACGCAGGCCAAAGCGAACGAAGTCCAGGGCATCGGGACTTATCAGATGGTTGGCGCGGCGAGTGTCCTCGGCCGCGAGGACGTTTTTGACGTGCACCGCATCCTGGAACCGCGTCACCCCCTGGCCACCTTCCTTGGGCGCGATCCGGATATAGTATCCTTCGACGTTGAACTTCCGGCACCAGTCCGTCTTTGAGACGTACATCCAGCGATCAATCGAGTCATGCCAAACATCGGCAATCTCGCGGAGATACTCGGTGATTAGGCTTTCGTGATTCACGTCGGCGAAATCCGCCGCCACAAGAAGCGCAGCGATTTGCGCGGCGACCGTAAAGGGCGTATAGCCGGGGTCTTCCTCCCAGCGATCTTGCGGACTCACGGGACCATTGCGGACCAAGTAGCCGGCGGCTTTCTTCAACATCGGCCAAAGACGAACCAGATCCTTTTCGACCAGCACCTTTTCGCGATGGGCCAGATTCACCAAAAGAATCGGTAGAGCCGTCTCGTCCATTTGGATTCCGTTCCAATACGGCGTGCCATCCAGCCACATGTTTTGCGGCCAGTGTCCGTCCGATAACTGCGTCTTTTCCAAATAGGAGAGCGCGCGGTGGACCTCCTCGTGCGCACCGGCAGCGAGTAAGCCTCCCACCGTTTCCACCATGTCACGCCCCCAGACCAGATGATAACCACCCTGATCCGCATCGCCGTGGCTGGCTCCCCACGGAAACGAGAGACTGGCGATTAATCCACCGGGGAATGTTTTCGATTCATGGGTCCGCAAAACGGCGAGACTGATCAAGGAAAGATCGCCCGGATCGGATCCGCTCGTCTTGATGGAGGTGCGCTTTTTCATCCACGCCTCCCATCCGGCGATGTACTCCAGCTTGGTCTTTCTAAATCCATCCCGAAGGCTGCCAATGGCATTTTGAGCGGCCTCATCGGGGGTTTTGCCAAAACCAAGCGCGAGCACAAAATTACCCTCCGACTTGGAGAGGTCGATCTCGCCCGTCAGAGCAACATTCCCATTCTCGGCCCGCGTAAATTCCCAAGTCATCTCCTTATGCGCCTTCAAGTCCTGCCAACCATCCGACGAGCCGACATAGCCGACCGACCGCTTGGCCCACGCCGTAGAACAGGCTAGCGCCAGACAGTTATCTTCCCGCTGGGCGAACAACAGCGGCGTCCCCTCGAACTCGCCGACCCACGCTGTATTGCCGCAACCCTGATTTCCCAAGTGCGGCGAAAGCAAAATGTGCAGGCGGTAATCGGCTATTGCCCCCTGCTTGGGGACAAAACGAACCTGCTGCAAAACGGCGTCGCGCTCAGGATCAGAAACGATCTCCTTTTCGATGCTGTACCGGCCATCGCGTGAGGTGTTGGTTAGGCGGAACGCAGGTACTCCCTCTGAAAGTCGCTGGACATCGGAGGCCGTGGCAGACTTTTCCTCGGAGAAGTAATCCTTGGCGTCGGTGACAATGAATCCCATGTCGCGAATGCACGCTTTGTCGATTCGCGGGGAATAGATCTCGTTGAAGATTCCATGGCTCAGCGTGAACCAAACGTGACTCTTGTCGCTTAGCGCCGTGCCGACACCTGTCTTCGCACTGGAAGTCCAGCGGGGTTGAATTCCCGGGCCACCAGGTGCGTTATGATTCGATGTATGCATGATATCTCCGTGGTTGGTTTTAGGGTTAACCGGGATTCCGACTGTAGAAGCTGTCCCCTGAGATTTTCCATGCCAGTTCCCCCGACTCATGGGCATTTTTGCGTGTCCGTGGGGCTCCTTCCCAATAATGGAAGAAACCACCCGATTACTGGCAGCTAAACAGCCAATCCGGCTGTTTCTTCCGTGCGAATACGATAAGCTTCATCCACTGGGGAAACGAAAATATCGCCATCGCCTACTTTCCCGGTGTAGGCTGCTTTCTGGATCGTTTTTACGATCACATCGACGCGCTCTTCGATAGCAACGATCTCGATCTTAACTTTGGGGAGCGCGTTCTCCGTGTATTCGATACTCCGATAAATTTCAAGATTACCCTTTTGGTGTCCCATGCCTTTGACTTCGGTAACCGTCATGCCTTCAACCCCAGCGGCGATGAGAGCTTCTTTAACTTCTTCGAATTTGTACGGTTGAATGATGGCTTCGATCTTTTGCATATGTTTTTGTTCTTTGATTTTAGTACGGAGGAGAACCCCTTTGGTGGTGAACCCGTGTGTGGCTTCAATCTCCTCACCAGACCACACCAACGAGATTGCGGCTATGGGGTATTCACCCCACGTGCCTCCAAGAATCAGCACAGACCGGAGGGTTCAACTCACTAACCTTAGTTGCTATATCCGCGACGGGCACAGTGACTAGATTGTCGAGATTATCGATTTTGATAACGGTTCCATCGAGTAATTGCTGATGGATACGAAGACCTCGAAAAGAGTCACCTCGCACGTCCCATTCCAAATACATCTCTCCATCCTTGCGCAGCACGACCTGTTTTTGTTGCTTTGTACCATTAAAGTCCACGGTTACAAAGCTCCTCATAAAGCCACCTCGGGTACTCGTTTAGCTGGAGTGAAAACTTTGGGTATTATGGGGGGCAACGCCAGACGGAATAACCACCTGATACACAGTCGTGTTGTTTGGGGTTCATGCGCCTGTCCTAGAGTATAAGTTTGCTTTGTCGGCGTTGATAGACGGAAATTGATTGACTTTAATCCACTCAGCGAGGCAAGCCACCATGGCAGTCAATGTTTCCAAGTTCGTGGGTTTGACCAAGAAGGAAGTCGCTCCCAAATCGAAGGCCCGGTCGATGTCTACTTTCCGCGCTGAAGCGGTCCACACAATGATCGACAAACGCTTGAGAAACGGCTGAGCGCGCACCCAGCTTAGAACGTCGAATCCGTCCCTTCTTGGCATATTCAGGTCCAAAAGCACTAAGGTCGGTAGAGGGAATTTCTCCCGGTCGCCGTAGAGGCCTTCACCACCCAAATACGCGATAGCTTCTTCTCCGTTTCGGACCTCTTGTAGCGGAAGGCTGCAATGGGCCTTTTTGAATGCAACTCGCATGAGTGCGAGATCGTTTTCGCTGTCGTCCACTAAAAGGATGGTTTGTTTTTGGGACATATTCTAGGGGCAAGTGAGTAACTCAAACCAAAAACGACTGCCCTCGCCAGCAATGGATTCAACCCCAAACTTTCCGCCCATTCGCTCGATGCCCTTTTGAACAATGGCGAGGCCGATCCCGGTGCCGCCATATTTGTCCCCGTCCAAGCGGGTGAACAGCCGGAAGATCTGAAATTGATGATCTGATGCGATACCCAGGCCCCGATCTTCCACCCAAACACGGATAAGATTCTTTTCTTGTTCCGCCCAAAGTCGCACGAACGGCGGAACGCCCGGCCGAACAAACTTCAGGGCATTGTTCACCAAATTACATACGACCTGCACCAGGGTGGGTTCATGCGCGAGCACGGTCGGCCATGGCCCGATGCTTTCCACGTGCGCATTCGTTCGCTGGATGTCAGCTTCCAATTGTGAAAGCGCTGATTCTATTATGGTCTCTAACCGAACGGGGGTGAGTCCCACGGACTGTTGACTTATGCAACTGAAAGCGAGAAGATCTTTCAGCATTGCATCCATAAATTGCGCCGATTTATTGATTCGATTCGCATAGTCCTTGGCGGTTTCATTCAAGGCCGGTCCAGCCTCTTCCATCAGTAGGGTTGAAAAGGCCTGCATGGATCGCAAGGGCGCGCGCAAGTCGTGAGCGATGGAATAAACGAAGGCTTCCAATTGCTTATTCGTCGCAGTCAATTCCGCCGTGCTTTCGATCACGAGACCTTCCAATTGCCCGGCGCGATCCATCAATTGCGCCTGGGCTTCCCGCAGTGCTTCCTCGGCTAATTTGCGTTCGCCCATTTCCACCAGGAGTTGAGCGTTGGACAAATCGGCGGCGGAGGTGAGTTCGTGCTGTCGTATCGATCCGAGGATGAGCGCCTCATTCATCGCAAGAGTCTTTTCCCTGAGCTCTGCGGTTTCCGTCACCTGAATCATAATCCCTTGAGGCCGCTTATCCACGAAGACCGGCCACATCGTGTAGGACCAGAAGAGCGGATGCGTGGTCGAATGTTCCTCTTCCGTATGACTGGCCGGCATCCCGGTGCGAAAAACTCGGTCGAGCAACTTAAGACATTGGTCGTTCTTCGGCACCAAATCTCCGAACCGCAGGCCGAGGATTTCGTCTTTCGGAAGATCGAATAGCTGGCAAAAAGCGGGGTTGATGTAGCGCACGATATGTCCGGATCCCTCGACCATGGCCATGGGAATAGGTGCCCCGTCCGCGAAGGAAAGCCCGAGCCTCAACAGGCGCGTGGCGCTGTCTCTAACGGCTGATACAATTTTCGTTAGCACGTGGGTACCCTTTAGCTGGCCGCTTTCGGCTCCGGTGCGGTTTCATTTTCCTGCGCCTTGCGCGGTCCTGTTCGCTGAGGAATACCGGTTATCAAGCCCGTATAATCCGTGCGCCGGGGATGGATAACCACGACCCCTTTGTCGGTGATGACATATTCACGGATGTCCTTGCTGTGGTTCCCGCCACGCATTTTTATGACGACCATCACCTTGCGTAACTGGCCGTCGATCTCCACATACCGCAAACGGATAATGTCGTCGGTGAGAAACGAAATGGCGTAGTGGCTGAAAGGCAACCCGGTAAATGTATCCTCGACTTCCACCGTGCTGAGAATCGTGATTCCAGCGCCGGTTAACGCCCCTATCATTCTGTAGAGCGACTCGCGAAAGTCAGCCCTAAACCCAGGGGCGAGTGCCATCTCGAACCCAACCAGCGAGTCGATCACCAGTCGTTTCGCGCCCACTCTCTTGATGGCGTCCAGGATTTCCTGCATCGTTTCATCCACGGATAGATCGAGCGGACGAAGATAGAGCGTTTCGAGCATCCCCTTTTCCTCCGCAGCTTTGAGGTGCAGTCCGAACGTTCCGGCTCGCTGCTTGTAGCCGTCGGGTCGCTCTTCAAACACCGCCATGATTCCCGGTTCACCAGAGCGAATACCTTCGGCAATGAACTGTGTTGCCAGAGCAGATTTCCCCGTCCCGGAAGGACCGGCAATCAACAGGCTGTCGCCTTCGAGAATGCCGCCACCCATCATTTTATCCAATTCGGGTACGCCAATAGAGAGATGACGGCGTCGTGCCGGCTTTGTTTTGCTGCCGACCAATCCCAGAGTGCGCGAAAAGGCCTGCAACCCCAAGTTGCCGATGCGGACAGTGTGCAAGCCCGGAACCGTCGCCTGGCCGCGAAGCTTGATGATCTGCAATTTTCGAACTACCGAATTCCTCTCTGTGACCTGCGTCAGCCAGAAGATGCCATCGACCATCGTGAATAGTGGATTATCGCGGATTTCCTCCTCGACGTATTCACCGACTAGAAATGTAGTCGCCTGCCAGCTCGTCAGGAACTGCGCGAGGCGGTGGACGAACGCCTGAACCTCCACATCCGCTGCATCGCTTTTCACCTGCCGCGCCAAGGTGCGAAAGGAATCCAACACCACGATGCGAGGATCGAACGCCGTGACTTGTTTGATGATCTCTTCAAGGACTGCGTTCAAGCCCTTGTCCAGCGCAACGTCGGAAAGATTGATAAAACGAATGTCTTTGTTGAGCTTGGATTCATCAAAAAAGGAGAACTGTTGCTGGTAGCGCAGCATTTTCAGAACGGGTTCTCCAAGAACCGTGAAATAGAGTGCCGGTTTGTCATGCGTTGCGTTGGCGAAAACGATTTGATGAGCCATCGTGGTTTTACCGCAGCCGGGGGCACCCCCGATGATGTTGAAGGAAAATTCCGGCATGCCGCCGCCCAGTATTTCATCGAGTCCCCGCACTCCGGTCGGAAGCTTTCGGATCGTGACTTTAGCCGGTTTGCTCACGACTTTTTTAAGCGAAGTGAGCTTTTCTATCTTATTTGGCGTTTTCATTTTTTACCTTTATTTCCGAAATCCAAATCGTTCAGGGGAACCTTGGGCCAGACTTCGCGCACCAGACGCAGCGTCAAAATTTCTCCGATGAAAGCAGCCATTAATTCAAGCAAGTGCGCGAGTAGGACGACTCGCCCTTCAGAAAATTCGTCCGAACCAAGTTTTGCGTGGGCTTGCTCCACCCCTTCCAAAGAACCGTCCGCATGCACCTGTACTGTGCGCAGCCAGGATACCTCCGTGGCGGCTAGAGCGAGGGCGCGGGAAATAAGCGCTCGAAATCCGCCCGTTCCCATCAGGGTTGAAAGGTACGGACGGAGCTGGTCAGTAACCCGAAATGCCGACATATTTGTCTTGGAAGACATGCTTTCGAGCGCCTCGTTATCAATGAGACGCCGGGCGAACATGCGCATTTCCTTAGAGGCTCGATTCATTTTAGATTCTCTCGCATGGCGACCCGGCGGAGAGAGGTGCCATCCATCTGCCCTGGTTATGCTTCCGAACCGAAAGCCGTCGTCGTCGTGATTTCGCACGCCGTCAGCATTCGACATAAAAACCAATTGTGGGCACTCACCATTCTTCCATGCTTAAGTCATCTATCACATGGGGTCTTCACCCCACTAGGAAGAGGAGACATTTGATCTAGGCTGAAGATGGAAACCTCAGTTAGATGTCGTCCCACGAGGGCGATTTGACTGCGTTCCCGCGCAATCAAATCGGTATGGATCGAAGCTTTAATATCACTCTTCCTGGGATTCTTTTCATCATGGTTCATCTGGCGTGCTTCGCCGTGTTTTGGACCGGAATTAATCTGGAGGCGGTGGCGCTCTCTGCCTTCATGTTCTTTATCCGCAAATTCGGGATCACCGGGGGATTCCATCGTTACTTCTCGCATCGAAGTTATAAAACCAGTCGTTTGTTCCAGTTTTGCCTCGCCTTTCTTGGGGGGGCCGCCGCGCAAAAGGGGGCGCTCTGGTGGGCGGCACAGCATCGGCATCATCACAAGCATTCCGACACCGATCAGGATATCCATTCAGCCAAGCTGGAAGGCTTCTATTGGTCCCACGTTGGTTGGGTTCTTTCCAAGGAGTATGAGGATTACGATGCGAACGTCGTTAGGGATCTGAACAAGTTTCCGGAATTAGTCTGGCTCGATAAGTATATTTTCATCCCGCCCGTGGTTGCGGGCGCGTTCTGCTACTTCGTCGGACATTTCTGGTTTGGCAACGGCATGATGGGGTTGGTGGTCGGATTCTTTTTTAGCACGGTGATTCTCTACCACACCACGTTCGCCATCAATTCGCTGTGTCACATGTTCGGAAGTCGTCGCTATGATACGGGAGAGGAGAGCAAGAATAGCCTTTGGCTCGCCATCCTCACGATGGGCGAAGGCTGGCACAACAATCATCATCATTATCCCCTCTCGGCTCGTCAGGGCTTCTTCTGGTGG
>Ga0302274_10005780_pt1 | contig 10399 bp, 8 predicted proteins | sample III_Bog_N2_1_FD_198755 | JGI IMG/M metagenome (GOLD analysis project Ga0302274, IMG submission 198755) | Peat permafrost microbial communities from Stordalen Mire near Abisko, Sweden - III_Bog_N2_1 | ecosystem: Environmental > Terrestrial > Soil > Wetlands > Peat | place: Sweden: Abisko...
TCAGACTACTGAGCGCCACGATGGTCTTCATCGTGGTCGCTACGCTCCTGGGTCTGATGTTGGTTCATTCGGTACGGGCTTCAGAGATACGACAGGTCGATCAGCAACTCGAGACATTTCTCCCAGCATCGAGAATCGCGGGGAACGCCAAGCCGCCAACGCAGCCGTCGAGCGGCTCCACCCCTCCAGTCTTCAACGCCAATCACTACAGCGCGCTCTACTTGGCGATCATTACCAACGGCACTCGAAGGGTCCTCTCCACACCGCTCGGCACCAAGCACGCGGCACCTGATCTTCCGACGAAGAACACGACGTCGCTCCGCCACGCGACAATCGTCACCGTGAGATCAACGACAGGTTCACTTTCGTGGAGGGCAATTCGCGTCACGTTGCCGCATGCTCACTCCGAGATACTCGTTGCGGTGCCGCTCAACCAGGTCAACGCGACAATGAGGTTTTTGCAGCTCTCCCTACTCTTGACGGGTGTCATCATTCTTGCCGTACTCACCGCAACGGGGATTTGGATAACGCGGCTCGGACTGCGCCCGATTGCCGAAGTCACTGAGGTCGCCGAAGCCATCGTCGAAGGTGACCGAACGAGGCGCGTCGCGGGAGGACAACAAGGGACTGAAGCTGGAAAGCTCGCGCGCGCCTTCAACATGATGCTCGACGAGCAGCAGGACCTGGAATCGCGCCTCCGACAGTTCGTCGCCGATGCGTCGCACGAGCTTCGCACGCCGGTTTCGGTAATTCTGGGCATTACCGAACTCTGGCGCCGAGGCGAGTTGAGAAGTGGCGTTCAGCGCGATGAGGCCATTCACCGCATTGGTGCTTCCGGCGCCCAGATGGGGCGCCTCGTTGAAGATCTGCTGCTCTTGGCTCGACTCGACGAAGGCCGGCCCCTTGACAATGTTCAAGTCGATTTGGGGCGCGTGATCCGAGACGTCGTGGCCGACGTCGTAACCACCGACCCCACGCGCAACGTCGTGCTTGATGCGCCCTCTTCCGCGATCGTTAAGGGTGATGAGGCCAGTCTCCGCCAAGTGGCTGTCAACCTAGTCAGCAATGCGATTCGCCACACGTCGAACGACGCTCGAGTGACGGTCCGCGTCTTCGAACGCGGGGACAATGTAGTGCTCGAAGTGAAGGACTCAGGTCCCGGCATGACCCCCGAGGACGCAGCGCGCGCCTTCGATCGCTTCTGGCAAGCCGATCCAAGTCGATCCCGGGCGGGGGCAGGATTGGGCCTCGCCATCGTGCGAGGCATTGTCGATGCACACCAAGGAGCAGTCACCTTCGCGTCGGACGTCGCGACAGGCACGCGCGTGAGCGTGAGTTTTCCTCGGCGAGGGAGCGATCGTCGGGCGCTGTCCGTAACCAACCGAGACAGTGCGGATCTCCCCAGTGGTGCACTCGACCGCAATTAGAACTGGCCGGATTTAGTCGCAGTTGAGCCCGGACCTCGTTTCTCAGGACATGGGCGTACTGTGGGCAACGAGGGCGCAACGAGAAATGTCGCATACTCAATGGACCTCATAATAAGTGGGGGTTGCCCCCGTTTTTGACCATTGGCCCCCGAAGCCATGTGCGCAGGTTCGACTCCTGTCGGGGGCACCAAGTGCCAAGTGCGTCGACACGGATTTGCTCGCCACACACACGGGATTTTCGGCCTCTTGAATAAGTAGTCAGTTACGGCCAGCCCGTTCGAACCGTGGGCCGCTCATGGCCGAATGCCCTTGGAACCGCCTCGTCAAGATCCGAAGTGTTGTGGGCAGCACCGAGCCCCTCGATGCGGAGGTCATTCGTCGCTGTCGTCCTCGCTTCCCACGACGCTGAGTAGATGGCAACGCCAGCGCCGCGCGAACTTATCGGTCGATGTACGCAGGCTCCTCGGGGCGGAGTTTCACGTTATAGACCGTCGCCAGCTGCCGAGCTACGAAGGTGCCAATGACAAGTTCACCGGTCGAGGTGAAATGAATGCCGTCGGACAATCGCAGTGCACTTTGCACCTTGTTCACGACGGCACCTCCCCGGTAGTTGCCGCCTTTCGTGGCCAAGAGATGCCACATCGGCTGGAACGTGACGCCGGGCGTCGACGTGGCCACTTGGCTGTAAATGGCGTTGAGCGCCCGAAGACCTTGGCGGTAACTCTTCGGCGCGGCGATTGGAAGACCGACCCAGAACGCGTACGCGCCCGCCTTGGTCACCATTCGATCGATCCGACGAACGCGCGCGATATAGGCGTTACGCCACTTCGGTGAACCGAACGGTTGCGACGCCCCATGGACGGAAAGTGCCTGCTCATCGTTCGCACCAAACATGATGACAACGAGATTGGGATGGTAGTCGTGCAAGTCTGACTTCAGATGGGCCGGCCAGTTGTAAAACCACGACGCGGAAAGACCGGTCGACGTTTTGTTGCGTTGGATAAATTTTAATCCCGGCGTGAACTGAAGTTCATGTCGAATGCCGTATTCGAGGTCGTCACCTAGTGAGTCGCCAATTTCGAGAAGTCGACAGTGGCCCAGTGCGAACGGCGCGTGATGAGGAGTTGTCGTTGATGTCGAGGTGCTCGCTCGCACCAGCGCTGACACCGGAGTGAAACCGCACCCGCGCGAGGGCAGACGAAACGCAGCATTATCGGCAACGGGAGTGTCCAACGAGACTTTTGACTTCGAAGATTTACTTCGTGTCGGGCGTGACAGTGGGCTCGGTGCCAACTGCGATGATTTTGTCAACGCAACTCGATTGACGTGCGAGTTGAGCGACGAAGCCGATCCGGCGTCAATCTTTGCGAACTGACCCCCAGTGAGTACCAGTGCAGCCAGGGCCGCCGTCGTCCAGCGCATCCACAAGCGTCGGGGATTTGGAGAAGAAGTCAAAGGGGTCTTCATGGCGGATTCGACGCTAACAGGCGCTCGAAGTTCCATCGCATCGAAGCGTCCGCGCACGTGAGACGGGTCGGCCGAGGGCGCTCGCGAACACCTGTGTTCGATGGCTTCTCTCGCATTTATTTGGTGCGATGGAGATCATTGCCTTGGCCACAATCTCATTATCGTTGTCTCGTGAGTGCGGACGAATACGGGCCATGGGACGCACTCTCGGTGTCGGAGGTGCAGGCCGTCTTTGCGAAGGCCCCGTTTCGATGGTGGATTAGTGGCGGACGTGCCCTCGATCTCTTTGTCGGACGTTCCTGGCGAGCACATGGGGACACGGACGTAGGAGTCCTTCGGCGTGATGTGGCCCAACTTCGAACGGTCACCAAGTCATGGGACGTCCAAGTTGCTGCCGCGGGAATACTGTCCACTTGGCGAGATAGGGCCCTCAATTCTGAGAGACATGAAAATAATTTGTGGTGCCGGAAGGATCCGCTCCAGCCTTGGTGTCTCGACGTGACCGTTGGCGACGGAGATGACGAGCATTGGATCTACCGGCGAGACCCTCAAATAGTTGCGAAATGGAAGTCAGCAGTTTTGAATTCCTCCGAAGGCGTCCCGTATCTGGCACCCGAGATTCAACTGCTCTTCAAGAGCAAGGACATCCGGGACAAAGACGAGACTGATGCGCGTGAGGTGATTCCGATCTTGGATGCAGAACGTCACGATTGGCTATTTTGTCGTCTGCCTCCCGACCACCCCTGGACGCGGATTGTTTAGCAACTAGTTGCCCAGCCACGCCTTCGTGTTCGACGCGCGAGCAACCTTGGCGGATAGGTTCTTGCCTTGCCATCGTGAGCAGAATCGGGCGAGAGAGCATTGGCCTTCGAAACCGTGCGCGCAGGTTCGACTCGCGTGGAGCGCCACATTGCGAACGCGACGACGCGAAACCGACTACGCCGAACCCACTCACCACACCTTGGGAATGATTCGAGCACGACTCTGGGAGAACTCTCGGTACGGCTCGCCGAGCGCGTTGAGTAGGGCGCGCTCTTCGACACGAATCCGAATGATCAGTCCGATCGTCGGTACGACGATGATGACCACGAGTGACAGCCAGTTTTCCAGCGCGACCCCGATGCCGACGAAGGACATGATGATCGCGGTGTACGAAGGGTGGCGCACGAAGCGATAGGGACCGGTGTCGACGACCGTTTGACCACTGCGCACCTGAACCTGGACCGTAAAGAACTGGCCCAGGGCGAGGACGGCCCACCGTCGAAGTGCCATCCCGAGAATGATGACGGCGAGGCCGATGAGAAAGACCGGCCAACGCGCCGTTCTGATGCCGGCGGACTGCACGCCAGCCGCGAGGGCGAACGCCGCGGCGACGCCGAGCACGGCCGTGACGATGACGACGACGATGCTGCCACGGTCAAGTCGCGTGCCACCATGGTTCATCCGACTCCGAAGTCGAATGCTCCACTCCGAGGCCCCGAACATTGCGAGCACCACGAAGAAGGCGTACTTCGCTCCGAGGTCGGAATACGCCAGCGGAGCCATAGCAAAAACTACTTCCGACCGATACGAGGTGCCCCGTCGGTCATCTACGCCCTACTGCTCGACGTCACCCAGACCGGTGTCGTCGAAGATGCGCGCGACCACTTCTTCGGGCGGTAAATCATCGACGTCGATGACGAATCCGGCGACCGAGGCGTAGAGGGGATGACGGGTGAGATAGAGATCGCGCAGTGACTGCGCCGGATCCGCGCCGAGGCGCGGTCTCACTCCCCCGTGTTCGACTCGTTCGCTCAGCGTGGCGATCGTCGCGCGTAGCCATACGACGACGCCGGAGCGCTCCAGCAACGATCGATTGGCCTCGGAGAGAACGACGCCTCCGGCGACCGCGATCACGACCGGAAGGGGCTGGGCGATCGCCTCGGCGAGCACGTGACTCTCCAAGGTTCGAAGCGCTTCGTCGCCCTCGCTTTCGAAGATCTCCTGAGCCGTACGGCCCGTCTCGGCCAAAAGTTGGGCATCGGAATCGAGGAATGACCACCCGAGTTTCTTAGCGCAGAGCTCTCCGACGGTGGTCTTTCCGACCGCCATCATGCCGACCAAGAGCAGTCGGTCAGTCATCTCGCTCGAAAATCGATCGCCGGTTCATTTCGACCCATTCTTCACGATGCGACCACTCACGGCGCGCGGGATCCCTCGGTCCAATACGCTTAACGTGAGACGATTTAGTCACTTCTTAGGTTTCCACTAGAACCTGTTCACCTTCGACCCTGATACTGAAGTTCGAATTGATCGCGCAATGAAGGAGGTCCCAATGGATTGGGACGACGAAAGCCCCGCAGTTCCATCCCCAGCAGATCCATCTCACGAAGAGGTCGCGAGTCCCGAGACGCCGGTCAAGACCGTCACCGTGAGCCGGACAAAGTGGCGACTCGCGAGAGCGTTCAGCGTGCTCGTGCTGGTGCTGGCGATTGGCGCGATGGGCTTCATCCTCGGACACGACGTCGTGAAGCCGGCGCCAATACGTTCCGCCGCACCGAGGTTCACCTTCCCCACCTTTCCTTCGGGCGGTGTCGGCAACGGCAACTCACCGTCCTTCCAATTCCCGACGACCACGCCGCAGAACACCAAGGCCGACGCTGCCGCGGCCAAGGTCGCCAAGAAAGTGGACCCCGGCCTGGTCGACATCACGTCGACCTTCGCCAGCCAGAACGGCACCGCCGAAGGCACGGGCATGATCTTGACCTCGAACGGTCTGGTCCTCACCAATAACCACGTCGTCGAGGACGCCGCGACGTTGTCAGTGCGCGACGTAGCCACCAACACGACCTACGTCGGCACCGTCGTTGGCTACGACCTCTCCGAGGACGTAGCGCTCATCCAATTGAAGGGCGCGAGTGGACTAACGACGATCAAGACCGTGAACTCCGACAACGTCTCCTCGGGCGAGAAGATCGTGGGCATCGGCAACGCCGAAGGACTCGGAGGCACGCCGTCCTACGTCGCGGGCACCGTCGTCGCCCTCGACCAAGCGATCACCGCGGGCGACGAGACGAATCCGGCCGGGTCCGAGCACCTCAACGGGCTCATTGAAGTGAACGCCGCCATCGTGCCCGGTGACTCCGGTGGACCGCTGGTGAATGACAAGGGCGAAGTTGTCGGCATGGACACCGCGGGCTCAGACCTCAACGGCGGCTTCGGTTTCAACCCGGGCAACACGTCGGGTGACCGCGGCTACGCGATCCCCATCAACACGGCGCTGTCGATCGCCACGTCGATTCGCGATGACGCCGCCACCTCGGGGGTCCACATCGGTGCGACGGCATTCTTAGGCGTCGAATTTGATTCGACCACCGCCGTCGGCGGGAGCGCGAACTCCTCGAGCGGCGTCACCATCGCCGGCACCGTCGCCGGGACACCCGCCAATAAGGCGGGACTCGTGGCCGGTGACGTCATCACGTCAATCGACGGACAGTCCGCGACGACGGGCAGTGCTCTCCAGACGATCCTGTTGACGAAGAAGCCGGGCGACACGATTCACCTCGACTACCTGAACCTCAGCGGCGTCGCCAAATCAATCAGCGTCGTACTGGGAACTGGTCCGGCGCAGTAAGCCACCACGAAACCACCGCTGCGCTTACGCCCAGCGGGCGTACGTGACGCGAGTCGGAGGTACTGAGACGACGTCGGCGATCGAACCATCGACGTTCAAGATGGCGTAGTCGCCACTCTCCAGACTGGGAAAGATCGCCGCGTAGACAATGCCGTCGCGACCCTCGCGAGGCAGGACCCACACGTGCGTGCGTGCGTCGGGTCGCGACACCGGATGAATCTCGACCTCAGTGCCCGAGCGCTCTTCGTTCGAGGCCAGTACCAACGCTCCGAGGTGTTCACCGACGTTGATCACGACCGCGCGACTCGGTGTCGTCGGCGCCACGGCCTCGACGGGCACGTGATCACAGTGCACCTGGTCGCCGTGCGCGTGGTGCTCGTGCGGCGCGACGAGCGAGTGGTGTTCGTGACCGTGCGCGTGCTCGTCGTCATGACGCGAGGCAGCGCCCCCGGGGACGTCAGGGCTGGGTCGGACGTCCTCGGGGGCACTGTGAGATGCGTCGCGCAGCACTTAGCCGGCCATTGCGCGCACTTGCGTGGCCGGGTTGTCGTAGCCGTCCCACGGGTCGGCGAGGTAGGGGAAGTCCGAGCGGTAGGTGAGTCCGAAGGCTTTCAGGCTCGCCACGGTCTTGGGCTCGCTCGAACCGACGTCAAAGAGCAAGCCCGCGGCGGCGTCGGGCTTATAGGTCTTCACGACGTCACCGAGCAGCGCCCCCGCGACGGCCTTGAGCTCGATGCTCACGACGTCGTCGAAGACGCGGCGACCGTTGGGGAATCCGGCGTTGTCGCCACCCACCACGCCGAGAATGCTCGCCGCGCCCGTCGCCGTGGGTTTGATCGCCACGTTGAGGCGCAACATGTCGGCCTTGGTGGCGCCGGTGTAGTTCTGGAATCCCGGGAACAGCGGGGGCACTCCGGTCAACAGCACCGCGTCGAGGTCCGGACGGGTGTTCGACGCCACGGCCGCGTAGGCCGCCAGGTTGGGGAACGCACCGGGATAGAGCACGTTCAGCAGCGAGGCGAGTCCCGGGTGGTCGTAGTAGGTGGAGTACTGCGCGTCGTCCTTGGGCGCCTGGGAGTTCCAACGGTCCTTGTGACCCATCGGGATGATGACCTCGTTGATCAACGGGTTGCCGAGACGTGAAACCTGCTCCCACGGACCGGTGTTGGTCTGGGGCGTGGTGCTGTAGATCTTGGTCTTCTGTCGACTCGCCGTCGTCCAGACGCCGATCGTCGAGTCGGCGTCGGTATAGGTGCCCGGCACGGCGCCGCCCTTGGTCAGCTCCGAGATCGGTACCTGAATGGCGATGGAGTGCACGTTCGTCGCGGCCAGGGAGTTGACCCCGGCGACGGCTGCGCCCTTCAAGAGGAAGTCGGGTTGGAAGGGGCGCAGGTCGCCGAGGTCAAAGATCGATCCCAAGTCGACGTAGAAGCCGTCGGCGCGCTGACCGGCGAAGACCTTCGTCGAGCCGATCGCGTGGATCGCCTGGTTCGTCAACGTCGCGTAGTTGGGGATCGAGTTCTTCCCGACGTTGCACGGCGGGCACGCGAGGTCGCGAGCCAGGATCTTCGACGATCCGTTCTCCTGTTTGGTCACCGAGTAGAACTGCTTGCGGTTCCAGGTGGCGTCCTTCAGGGACGTAATCTGACCCGTGTTGTACAAGAACGTGTCGTTCGCGCCGGTGTCGGTGAGCTTCGTCTCGAAGCGGAACTGGAAGGTGACGTCGGCGTTACCGTCACCGTTGTTGTCCACGTGGATCTCGTAGAGCACGTCGTCGCCGAACTCGAAGAAATTCGGACCGCCGGCGGGCTGTTGACGCGGGATGTAGTTCGCTATCAACGTGACCTTGTTGGGGCTGTCGGGGCTGATGAACGCGTAGAGGTCCGTGCTGTCGGCGACGGGGTCCTTGGAGATTTCCGGTGCTTCAGAGTGGGAAGACATTGGTGAGACCTTTCTAAGAGATGGGACGGAAGAGTGAGGGAAGGCGGTCGGTTGAGGCGACTCAGCTGACGTCGCGAACGAGTCGAGCGACGAGCGCGCGATCGTGACGAACGACTTCGCGGGTGCCCACCATGAAGTGGATCTCGCCGGTGCTGGGGTTGGGAACGTGAATCACGAGGTTCTCATTGGACGAGACCGGTCGAACGCTCGGTGTCGGCGTGGTCGCCTTGGAATTGGTCGCGGCGCCCGCCGTGGCGACCAAGGCCGTAGGGGCGACGGCAACGAGTCCCGCGGCCGCGATTCCGTTGCGGGCGACTTTCAAGAAGCCCCTACGAGAGATGTCTTGCATTGCCAGTCCTCCTTGTCGACCCACGTTCGTGGGACCGTTCGGAGGCTCCGTTGGTGTTCTGAGCCCAACGTCAGCCTCGGTGCTTGCGGCACTGAGGACTATTCGCCGCCGTCAGGGAACACGGATGTCCCCGACGGGCTTTCTTATGGAATGTTGAAGATCTTCGTCGTTCAGGGAACGATGAGCATGCGCACGGTGTCGGTGACCTGCGCGCCACCGGACGCCGAACCGGCCATGATCACGACCGGATCACCGCTCCGGGCAATACCGGACTGCTTGAGTCGCGTGACCGCCACTTCGCAGAGTTCGTCGATGTCCTGGGCCGGGGAGACGTAGATCTCTTGGACGCCCCACGAGGAGTGGAGCTGTCGTGCGGTCGCATCGCTGGGGGTGATCGCGACAATCGGCATGGGCGGTCGGAAACGCGAGATCGCGCGAGCGGTCATACCGGAACGCGTGCACGCGACGATCGCGACCGCCTGTTCTTCCATCGCCGCGCGCCAGGCCGCGCCGGTGATGGCGGCCGTGACTCGGGTCGAGCGGGTCCCGACACCAATCTGTTGGACGCCGAGGCCCGCGCCCCAGCCGTGATAATCGAAATACTCTTCGGCCCGTCGCACGATGCGGTCCATCGTGGCGACGGTCGCGACCGGGTCGTCGCCGATCGCCGTCTCGCCGCTCAACATGACCGCGCTCGCGCCGTCGAGCACGGCGTTCGCGACGTCGGTCACTTCGGCGCGCGTGGGGACCTGGGAATGCGTCATTGATTCGAGCATTTGCGTGGCCACCACGACCGGTCGGGCGTAGCGCACGCCGTGTCGCACGATCTCCTTTTGGAGGTGCGGGACCTCTTCGATCGGCATCCGCACGCCGAGGTCACCGCGCGCGACCATGATCGCGTCCGAGACCGTGATGATCTCATCCAAGTTCTCGACGCCTTCACCGGTCTCGATCTTGGCCATCATCATGACGTCATCGCGCCCGAGCGCGCTGCGAACCGAGACCACGTCGAAGGCCGATCGCACGAAGGAGACCGCGAGGATCTCGAAGGACTCGGTGCGCAGCGCATCCAATCGCGCGCGATCATCGTCCGTGGGCAGTCGATCGTTCAATAGTGACGACGGCAAGGAGAGGCCGGGTTTGCCCATGACCGCCCCACCGGACGTGACGCGGGCCCGGGCCTTCTTTCCGGTCTGTTCGACCAGCAAAGAGACTCCGCCGTCCCCGATGTGGATCATGTCGCCCACGCTGAGCTGCGCCAGGACGTGCAATCGCTCCACGACGATGTGCGACGCGGTGGACGCCGCGTCAAAACCTTCGCTCAACTCGATCTCGTCGCCGACCGTGAGTGCGACGGGCGTCGTACCGAAGGAGCCGGCCCGGATCTTGGGCCCGGGGATGTCAACCATGATCGCGCGGTCCGGCACGAGGTCCCTCAGCCGCCGGAGTCGGGCGATGCCGGAGGGAATATCGCCGTGGGCGAAGGAGAGTCGAAAGACGTCGACACCGGCCACGGCGAGTGCCTTCAGGACCTCGTCGCTATCCGAGGACGGTCCGATGGTGGCTACGATTCGCGTGCGTCGCACGTGGTTCCCTTCGTTA
>Ga0302274_10005786_pt1 | contig 10392 bp, 10 predicted proteins | sample III_Bog_N2_1_FD_198755 | JGI IMG/M metagenome (GOLD analysis project Ga0302274, IMG submission 198755) | Peat permafrost microbial communities from Stordalen Mire near Abisko, Sweden - III_Bog_N2_1 | ecosystem: Environmental > Terrestrial > Soil > Wetlands > Peat | place: Sweden: Abisko...
CGTTCCAGATGGGCGATTTTTGAAGGTCGCATCATTTTCCCACGCCCGCATCAGCTTCATTCCGCCCTCCGACACAGAAGAAAATGGCGAAACGGAATCATTCGCTTGCCGGCTTTCTGGAAGCATCGGAAGCTTGCCGGCAGACTGCATGAAGCGTCCCGATGATCCTAGCCTTCCATAAGCCCTACGGGATTCTTTCCCAATTCACTCCCGATGGATCGTCCAACGGAACGCTCGCCCAGTTCGGATTCCCTTCCGGCGTCTATCCGATCGGGAGGCTCGATGCGGATTCGGAGGGGTTGCTCCTTCTCAGCGATGAAGCCGGACTCAACACCCGACTGCTTGATCCGGAGCGTAGTCATCCCCGCTGCTATTGGGTGCAGGTGGAGCGGATTCCGGGCGCGAAAGTGCTGGATCGGCTTGTTGCGGGAGTGTCGATCCAGGGATACACAACCCGCCCCTGCCATGCGGAGCTGCTCGATCCCCAGCCGGAGATTCCGCCGCGTGACCCGCCGATCCGTGTTCGCAAAAACGTTCCCGACTGCTGGATTGCCGTTAAACTAATCGAGGGTAAAAACCGGCAGGTGCGCCGGATGACCGCAGCGATCGGCCATCCCACACTGCGGCTCCTGCGCGTCAGCATCGGCGGACTGAAACTGGGAACCCTCCCCGCAGGATCATTCCGGGAACTTGATGCCGCGGAACGAAAGCTTCTTTTCGACAGACCAGCGACCGGCGCGCTCCCCAAAATGGAGCAGTAGTCGTTGCAGCCGAATCTCGCGCAGAACCAAGCCGCGTTGCGTTTGGATCATCTCCTTGATCCCCATTCATCATGAGTTCCACTCCGCGTCCCTGCGCCTCTGCGCGAAAATTTCCCCTTTTTGTGAATGCGTCAGAAGAAATCAAAAACAGCCTTAATGGCAGCCGCAACCCGAGCCGCAGCCTCCGGAGGAGGGTCGGGAGGGTGCCGGGGCGGGCTTCCCCTTGCTGACGAAGCCGAAGCCACCGGTGATCACGCGGCGCACCGCTTTTCCCGTCTCGGGATGCCGGGTGAGCGGGGCATCGTTCATGCTCTGCCGGAGCTCAAAAGTTTCAACAGGTTCGCCGGACTGAGCCGGAATCGTTTCGTAGAGATAAGTTGCCATGATGTGAGTATTTCTGAGATCAACTGGAGATCAAGGGCTTGATTTTCTCTCTTCTCTCGGGAGCGGTAAATTCCAGACGATATCACCCTCCCCGCTGAATTCACCCGGTTTTCCATCCAATGTCCGGAGCTTCCAGCCGGGTGACCAGAGCAGGAATTTCCCCGCGGAGAGCAATCGATACTGCATCGGCCTGCCGGTGGTCGGTTCCTTGGGAATTGTACCCAGAGATTCGGGCACAAGGAGATCAAGGGATGCAGGATACGAGCCGTGGGCGAGCCGATAGCGCTCCAGGGCGCAGGCGATCAGTGTCTGGGAAACTTGCGTTTGAGCCTCGATGGTTTTTTTGACTGAGGTATTCATCGCACGTGCACCGTTTGCTTGGATCGCTTGATACCACAACAACAGGGGGTTCTTTTCCGTGTCCCCGCGGCTGTCACGGAAGACCGAGGTGGTTGCATTTAAACCCCTGGGGCGTTCTTGGGGTATCAGTTCCACTGCATGTTGAATGTAATTGGCGTTGGCTGATTGAATAATGGCATACGATTCCCACAAGCAGTTCGTGAGGAATGTATATTTCAGATTATCCCACGTGTTGTTTATCCTATCTATCCGAGTCGGCTTATGCTCCGTGCAATAGTTAAAAAATGCCCTCTCTCCACGCAGCACGAAGACGAAATCCACAACGAGATCCGTAGATTCCAAGGGCTTTTGAAAATCAGCTAATTCGGCATCCGTCCACTGATTGCGTTCAATACCGGAATTGATCACGGAAAGAGCCTGTTGAAGTATCGCAAGGCGGACAAGATGAGCGATCAGTAGCGGGTCATATTTCTCCACGGACGAGAGCCTCAACAAGGTCAGCGCATCGGCTGAAGCAGCAGGAGAATTGCCTAATTCCAACTCGGCACGACTTCGCGCAGAAAAAACCTGCCCGAGGCTCAGAAGAGCGGCAATCTGCGGGAGTGGAGCAGCCGCACCATCTTCCCATCGGATGGGAAAGGCGGCTAATGGTCGCTTGGAAAGTTCGGTGATCTTGGCAAGCAGGGGCTCGGCTGGTTGAAGGAGAGTCAGCAGCAGCGACGCAATCTTCTTCCGTCGTTCAGGATCAGTTGATTTGCGGATCTCCCAGCCCAATTCTCGGATCACGACGGCGCGCCCCATCTCATCGATCTCCTTGGGAGTCTCTTTTGGAAGCAGCTTTTGAATGTGCTCTTTCTCGGAAGCCGAGAGCGGTGTCTGCCATTGATTGATCAATCGTTTGTTCGCGGGCAATCGCGGCTCCCAGTCAGTATATTCACCGCAAATTCCTAGTTGCTTTGTCGGCACGAGATCGGTCAGCCCCCGCCAGATCGGATCGGCAAAGAAATTTTCGCTGTCCGGCGGTGGAGGGGGAATCAGTTCCGCAAAGGTCAATTTCTCCCCCTTCGCTTTCAGCCCGGACTGCACCCTCTGCCAGTCACGGGCAGACGACCACTTGATCCAGCCGATCATCAGGAGACCCGCGAGGAGGAGCAAAGCGACCAGCGCCGCAACGACCTTGGCCACTCGAAGCATGAGGATCAGGAATCGTTTCATGCTTCTCGCAAGCGATACACAAAGGCGGAGGAAAGGGGCCGCATCACCGAGTCACCAATGGATCTCCTCCAACAGAGGAGAGTTCTTTGTTGCCGTCTCCTGATCGCCCCTTGACCTTGGGTGGGGCTTCCGTTTTTCTGGTTGCTTCACCGAAAGACCATGATTTCCATCACCATACCGATCTATAACGAGCATGGCGCCATCGAGGCCCTTTTTGCCAAGATCAAGGAGGTCATGGAACGCCATGGTCGTCCCTATGAGGTGATTTTTGTCAATGATGGCAGCACCGACGGGAGCGCCGCCCTTCTGAATCAAATCGCCTCCGCCAATCCCGAGGCCAAGGTGGTTCATTTTCGCAGAAATTTCGGCCAGACAGCGGCCATGATGGCCGGCTTCGACCATGCTTCCGGTGAGGTGATCATCCCCATGGACGGGGATTATCAGAATGATCCGGAGGATATTCCCAAGATGCTGTCCAAGCTGGAGGAGGGATACGATGTCTGCTCGGGATGGCGTCGTGACAGGCAGGATAACGCGCTCCAGCGGAATCTGCCGAGCATGCTGGCCAACAAGCTGATCTCGGCAATCTCCGGTGTGCGGCTCCATGACTTTGGGTGTTCGCTGAAAGCCTACCGCCGCGAAGTCATCGAGGGAGTGCGGCTCTACGGTGAGATGCACCGCTTTCTCCCGATCTACACCCGCTGGCACGGGGCCAGGATCACCGAAATTCCCGTGAATCATTTCCCCCGCCGGACGGGAAAATCCAAATACGGACTCGAGCGTGTGCTCAAGGTGATCCTTGACCTTATGGTCGTGAAGTTCCTCGACCGCCACCAGCAGAAGCCGATGTATGTCTTCGGGATGTGCGGCGTCCTGAGTCTCTTTGCCTCCTTCGCCTTCGGTCTCTGGGCGCTTGGGCTCCTGATCTTTGCCCACAAGCCGCTGATCACCACCCCCGTCCCCTCCTTCTGCCTGCTCTCATTCATGACCGGGGTGCTCTGCCTGCTCATGGGCCTCCTCGCGGAAATGATCACCCGCACGTTCTTTGAGTCGCAGGGCAAATCCATCTACATGGTGAAGGAGACCAGGAATCTCCCGACACGCTGATGTGCGGCATCGCAGGATTTGTCGCTCCCCGCCACCCGGGTGATCGGGAAGTTCTGGAACAGATGACCCGGGCGCTGGCCCATCGCGGGCCGGATGCCGAGGGGTATCTGATTGAGGAGAAACAGGGCGTTCACCTCGGTCACAGGCGCCTTTCCATTGTGGATCTCTCCGGCGGGGCCCAGCCGATGTCCACGGCTGACGGATCGCTCTCCATTGTTTTCAACGGCGAAATCTACAATCACGCCGAACTGCGGTCGGAGCTTCTGGCGCAGGGAGCTGTTTTTCAAACCGACCACTCCGACACCGAGGTGCTGCTCCTCGGCTACCGTGCCTGGGGTGAGGCTCTGCTGGAGCGGCTCAACGGCATGTTCGCGTTTGCCCTGCATGACAGGGATCAGGCGACGCTCTGGATCGCCCGCGACCGCTTCGGGAAAAAACCGCTCTACTGGTTTCAGCATCAGGGCGTCTTTGCCTTTGCCTCGGAACTCACGGCCCTGCTCCGCCATCCGGCATCGCCGAGAAATGAATCCTCCCTCGCGCTGAAAAAATACTTCGCCTATGGATATATTCCCGCACCGCATTCGGCCATCGAAGGGATCTTCAAACTCCCCGGCGGATGGTGCGGGAAGCTCGACATCGCGACGGGTCGTTGGAAAACAAGGAAGTGGTGGGAATTCGTACTGGAGCCGTTGCAGGAGGAAGCCACCCCTTCGCGATGCGATGCCTGGGCAGCCGAACTGCTGGAAAAGCTCGATGCCGCCGTGAAGCGTCGCCTCATGGCCGATGTCCCGCTCGGAGTCTTCCTGAGCGGCGGGATCGATTCCTCCGCGGTGGCCGCCCTTGCCGCGCGTCATCTTCCCGAGGGAAGACTTAGGACCTTCAGTGTCGGATTCACCGATCCGAGCTTTGACGAATCCTCCCATGCCCGCGAGGCGGCGGCCTTCATCGGGTGTGCCCACGAATTGGAGATCCTGGATCTTGGGCGCGCCCGGGAACTATTGCCCGGCCTGCTGGCCCGGCTCGATGAGCCGATGGGGGATGCATCGATTTTGCCAACATGGCTTCTCTCCGGATTCACCCGGCGTCATGTCACCGTGGCCCTCGGAGGGGATGGCGGTGACGAACTCTTTGCCGGCTATGATCCCTTCAAGGCGCTCGCAACGGCGGATCTCTACAGCCGCATCATCCCACGCTCCCTTCATCCCGCCATCCGTCTGCTGGCCTCCCGCCTGCCTGTCTCCCACGCCAACATCAGCCTGGATTTCAAGATCAAGCGCTCCCTCCGGGGCCTCTCCTATCCGGGGCCTCTGCGCCTCCCGGTTTGGATGGGATCGCTGGAGCCTCGGGAGATCGACGATTACTTCGGCGACCGCACCCCGGAAGAGGAACTCTACAGCGAGGCGATTGAGGCTTGGGAATCTGCCGGAGAGCAGGCCCATTCCGTGGATCGGGCGCTCCAGTTCTTCACCCGTCTCTATTTGCAGGATGACATCCTGGCCAAGGTGGATCGAGCCAGCATGCTGCATGGACTCGAAGCCCGCTCCCCCTTCCTGGATCTGGAGGTGGTGAATTTTGCCCGCCGCCTTCCCCAGACCGTCAAATTGCGTGGTGGAACAACCAAGTGGATTCTCAAAAAAGCCCTCGAACCCGTGCTTCCCCCCTCGATTTTGTATCGGAAGAAAAAAGGCTTCGGTACCCCAACAGGTGCCTGGTTGCGGCAAGGGGCGATCACGCCGGAGATTCCCCCTGGCCCAGCCGGTTCGGTCGTTCGAAAAGCACTCCACGCCCATCGTGCCGGTCAGAGCGATGAACGACTCTTTCTTTGGAATCAACTCGTGCTGGAGAGTTGGAGAAAGGCGAGGTCTGCATGAAAATCCTTATCCTCAACTACGAGCATCCTCCGATCGGTGGGGGCGGAGGACGGCTTGCGGCAAAGGTTGGCGGGGGGCTTGTCCGGCGCGGGCATCAGGTGCGCGTGCTGACGGCCGGGATGCCTCATCTGCCGGTTGAATCGGTGGAAGAGGGAATGGAGATCCGCCGCGTGAGAGCCTTCCGCAAGCGCGAGGATACATGCAGTGTGCCCGAGATGGCGCTCTGGGTTGCAGCGGCGATCCCCGCCGCCCTTGCCGAGATCCGTCGCTGGAAGCCGGATATCATCCACGCCCACTTTGCCGTGCCGACGGGCGCGGTCGCCTGGGTGGCGCATCGGCTTACCGGAGTCCCCTATGTGCTGACAGCCCATCTCGGGGATGTGCCGGGAGGGGTGCCCGAGCAGACCGGGAATCTCTTTCGATGGATTCAGCCCCTGACCGTCCCGATCTGGAAACAGGCAGCCGCGGTCACTGCGGTTAGCAGCTTTGTGGCGGGCCTTGCCAGATCTGCCTATAGTCTCACTCCCGAAGTCATTCTGAACGGTATTACCCTTCCGACTCCTCCCGTGTTGTCATCCCCCCAGCCACCCCGCTTGCTCTTTGCAGGCCGGATGAGTGTGCAGAAAAATCCCCTCCTCGCCGTGCGCGCTCTGGGGCTGCTGAAGGAACTCCCTTGGCAATGCACCATGATCGGTGACGGACCCCTTCTCCCGGAGGCGAAATCCGAGGCCGCTCGCCTGGGAATTGGGGAGAGGATTGAATTCACCGGGTGGGCCACTGCCGCCAAGGTTTCTGAAATCATCAGCGGATCCCAGATTCTGCTGATCCCCTCGCTCTCCGAGGGATTGCCGATGGTGGCCATCGAGGCCTTGGCTCACGGGCTGGCGATTGCAGGCAGCCGGATTGGAGGATTGCAGGATCTGGCGGAAGAGCACGGCGCACAGGCCAACGCGCGATTGTTTGATCTTTCGGAGGGATCGGAGGGCTTTGCCAGAGCCCTGAAACCGTTCCTTCTCGATCAGGAACAATTGCTCGCCGCCCGGAGTGCATCGCTTGGGATGGCTCCCCGGTTTGAGTTGGATCACTCCCTGGATGCCTACGAAAGGGTTCTCAAAAGTGCCATCTGACGGAAGCCCATCGATGAGCACCGAAACTCCCTCCCTGCGTCTGATCCTGACCATGCTTGCCAGCGAAGAGGCGGCAACAGCCTTGGTGCGCCAGTTGCTTGAGGAACGGCTGATTGCCTGCGGAACGATCCTGCCCCAGGCACGCTCACTCTACCGATGGCAGGGAACGATTGAAGAGTCCGAGGAAAACGTCCTGCTTCTCAAAACAGAAATGGAAGTCGCACCCCGCTGCATCAAGCGGCTTGCCGAACTCCATCCCTACGAAGTCCCCGAAATCGTGCTGATCCATCCCGAGGCTGTTGAGCCAGCTTATGCCCAGTGGGTTAAGGCGTCCGTGAGGGAGAATTGAACAACGCTTTTGCTTGAATGCATCCCTTTGAATCGAAGAGCTGAAATTTAGCGCGCAGAACCAAGCCTCCGGGAAGTGGCGCGGAAGACCTGTGACGAAGTCACAGCCCCTTCAGGGGCGGCACTGCTTGCCGGGAGGCAAGTGCTGTCAACCGCAGAGGCGCAGAGTATTTGCCAAGTTTTTGTTCCTATCACCACACAGCTCTCAGCGACTCTGCCGCTCTGCGGGAAAATCTTCCCCTTGTTTCCCAACAAAAGCTTACCGGGATGAATCAAAACCTCTCTCAGGAGCCCGTCACCAACCATCACACCGATGGAGGGATGAGTTCAAAGCGTGGAATCCTGGCAATGACCGGCTCCCCGTCTTCGGTGATCCCGAGATAGGCCCCTTCCGCCACGGCCCGACCCGCGGTGGTATGGTAGCTGTTGTAGGAAAAGTTCTCTCCGGGCTCGAGGCGGGGGAAGCAGCCGACCACACCGTCGCCTTCCATCGCACTGGTTGTTCCATTCTCGCCGCGCACGACCCACTTGCGTCCCTTGACCGTCAGCGTCCGATCACTCCCATTCCGAATGGTGATGTAGTAGATGAAGGGATGCGGCTGATCGGGCGACGCGGGAAGATCGGGATCGTAGACTACCCGGTCCACGGTTGCCTCAAATCCTGTTAAGAGGCGCGGTTGTTGCATCAATGGCAGGATTGCGTGAAACGGAATGCTTGGAAAAGAGAAAGTGAAACGATTTTTTGAGACGTGCGTGATTTGTTGGAATAAACTCTCCCGAGGATGCTCACATCTTTATGAAACGATTCCTGATCCTCCCCCATGCCGCCGCTGTCCTTGTCCTGACCCTGCTCGGCTGCCATGAGGGTAAAACAATCCAGCCCGGCTCCAATACCTCCGCCACCAACACCACCAACACCTCGAACACCCTTTCCATGACCAACTTTCAACCAATTCCCCCGGAAGAACGCAAATCCAAGCTGACTCCCATCCAGTATGCGGTGACCCAGAAAGCAGCCACGGAACCGCCGTTCCAGAATGAATTTTGGGACAATCACAAGCCCGGCATCTATGTCGATGTGGTTTCGGGAAAACCGCTGTTCAGCTCCCTCGACAAGTTCGACTCAGGCTGCGGCTGGCCCAGTTTCACGAAGCCGGTGAATGAACAGGAGGTGGTCGAAAAAACCGACACCTCCTTTGGCATGGATCGCACCGAAGTCCGCTCCAAAACAGCCGACTCCCACCTCGGGCATGTCTTTGACGACGGCCCCGGCCCGACGCATCAACGCTACTGCATCAACTCCGCGTCGCTACGTTTCATTCCCGTGGAGCAGATGGCCGCAGCCGGTTACGGTGCTCTGCTGGCCCCCTTTGTGAAGGCCGGTCTGGTGAAACCTGCCACTCAGAGGGAGACGGCGATTGTTTCCGGAGGATGCTTTTGGGGAATGCAGGAGATCATTCGCAAAATCCCGGGTGTGATCAGCTCCCGTGTCGGCTACACCGGAGGCACGGTTCCCAATCCCACTTACGAAATGGTCTGCTCCCACACCACCGGTCAGGCCGAGGCCGTCGAGGTCGTTTTTGATCCCACGGTGCTGAGTTACGAACAGTTTCTGGGATTTTTCTTCCGGATGCATGATCCCACGACGTTGAACCGACAGGAAAACGATATCGGGGATCAGTACCGTTCGGCCATTTTCTACACCAGCGAGAAGCAGAAGGAGATTGCGGAGAAGGTGAAGGAATCTGTGGACAAGTCAGGGAAATGGCCCAACCCCGTGGTGACCGAAATCACCAAGGCAACCAAGTTCTACCCTGCGGAAGATTATCATCAGGATTATCTGCAAAAAAATCCCGGGGGATACAACTGCCACTTTCTCAGGCCCTGAGCCGCTGAGGAGAGAGCAGTTTTGATTTATCTGCGGATACTTTTGAGGAAAAAAAGGAAAGGGTTTCCCGCTGAGGCGCTGAGAGCTGTGTGATGGTGGGAACAAACACTTGTCAAATACTCTGCGCCTCTGCGCGCGAAGTTTCAGCCCTTCAATTCAGTAGATTCCTGCCTCGAAGCGTCCCGCAGTTTCAGAAACATCCCGCCAAGGATCTTGCCAAGTTCAAGGAAGAGGCACAAAAATGGTGGGTTGCCATCCACGTGACAAAATTTTTCCCAATCTTTCCCCATGTCTGATCCCCGCCACGATTCCCTTGCAAAAGTCCTCACCGGCCACTCCACCCGACTTCAGGCTGGAGAACGGGTACTCATCGATGTCTCGGAGACCCCCGAGGAATTCGTCATAGCACTGATCCGCGCCGCGCGGGCGGCAAAGGCCGACCCCCTGGTCGTGATCCATTCGAATCGCATCAGCCGGGAACTGGCACGGGGCATCACCTCCACGCAGGCGGAGACGATGGCGGCTATTGATCTCGCCCGTCTGAAGAAAGTTCACGCCTATATTGCCGTGCGCGGTTCGCACAACATTTCGGAAATGGCCGACGTGCCGCAGGAGAAGGTCGCGATCCTTGCCTCAAAGCTCCGTCCGGCCCTTGATTACCGCATCAACAAAACCCGATGGGTTGTCCTGCGGTGGCCCACTCCCTCGATGGCGCAGCAGGCCCAGATGAGCACCGAGGCCTTTGAGGAGTTCTTCTTCCGAGTCTGCACCCTGGATTACTCAAGGATGGTTCCCGGCATGAAGGCGTTGAAGTCCCTCATGGATCGGACCGACCGCGTCCATATCAAGGGACCCGGCACCGATCTGCGCTTCAGCATCAAGGGCATCGGATCCGTCATCTGCGGAGGCGAACACAATATTCCCGACGGCGAGGTCTTTTCCTGTCCGGTGAAGAATTCCGTCGAAGGTCGGGTCTCCTTCAATGCCCCGACGCTCAACAGGGGGATTTCCTTCGATCAGGTATCGCTTGAATTCTCCAAAGGGAAGATCGTCAAGGCGACGGCCAATCATACAAAAGCGTTGAACGAAATCCTCGACACGGATGCCGGAGCGCGCTTCATCGGTGAGTTTTCCCTGGGTTTCAATCCGCACATTCTGCACCCGATGCGGGATATTCTCTTTGACGAGAAGATCGCGGGGTCATTCCACTTCACACCGGGACAGGCCTATGAAGTCGCCGGAAACGGTAATAAAAGCGCCATTCACTGGGACATGGTCTGCATCCAGCGCAAGGATTACGGCGGCGGGGAAGTCTGGTTTGATGACAAGCT
>Ga0302274_10005795_pt1 | contig 10378 bp, 7 predicted proteins | sample III_Bog_N2_1_FD_198755 | JGI IMG/M metagenome (GOLD analysis project Ga0302274, IMG submission 198755) | Peat permafrost microbial communities from Stordalen Mire near Abisko, Sweden - III_Bog_N2_1 | ecosystem: Environmental > Terrestrial > Soil > Wetlands > Peat | place: Sweden: Abisko...
GTAATTGATAAACCGAATTTAGGTGGTGATTTGTGCCAGTTTATATTTGATACTATTGCGACCCCTATAGAAAATTATATTGGGGCTTTTAATAATAACATTGATGGGCTGTATTATTTTGCTACTGCGCCTAATATAAGTTTAGCCGGCGGTGTGGCTTGTAACAAAATGGCATCATTTACAATTACTGCCAAAAGAACCTATAACTACTTTATTGTAAATTTTGGAGATGGGCAAAGTGTAAACTTGGATAGCACGGCAAGGACATTCACCCATCAGTATGATTCAGCAGGTACCTATACGGTAAAACTATACACTGCCATTGGCTGCGTTTACGATAGCACTACCACAGCGGTTACGGTAACCTCAGAACAATGTTCCCAGTCGTTAATTATACCGACCATTATTTACAGTGCCGGTAGCCAAACCAAATGGCACATTATTAACCTGCCACAGGGTGCAAATAGTGTAACCCTATATGATGAGTTGGGGCAGGTGATTTATAAATCACTCAACTACCCAAATGACTTTGATATGCGGCCACTGCCTTCGGCTATGTATTTTTATCGCTTAACTTTAGAGAATGGGGAGGTGTATGTTGGGAAGGTGGTGGTGGTGAGGTAAGTGCTTTACGTCCACGTTTGGTTGTATTTTGTACTCTTTTTATCGTTATTTGCACTTGGGGAAAAGGCAACGCGAAGTAAAGCATGGGGTTATAAATTTTATCCCTCACTCTTCCATTGTACACAAAGTCAAACTTTCTGTCCCAACTTTTCGCATTGCGTTTATTACTTTGATAATTTTGCAAATAATAAAAATTGTTCTTTGAAAAAAACTATATGTTATGTTCGACTCCTTCGGAGTCGTTGTGTAGGATTATGTTTTTCTATAAACGTAGGATGCCTTTGGCATCAAGTAGTAATTCCGAAGGAATTTAACATTTATAGAAAGATAGTTAATAGACTAACGATACCGCAGTTATCGCACATTTTAACTGACGGTTCATAGAAAAAAGTAAACAAAATGTAACTATATAGAAACCATATAAAAAAAGCGGTTCCTTACAAAATTTTGCAATCTGTTGATTTACAAAAGACTAAATATAATTTTGTCAGGAACTTATTTAATTTTTTTATTAAGCTCATTTATGCTTTAATGCATAAAGCTTTTTAAATACATCTTCGTATTGGTCGGTAATATGCTCCCAGGTATAGCGTTCGTTAATACGGTCGCGGGATTTATTGCGGTATGTTTGAGCCAGCGCTTCATTAACTTCAAAATAATTTATTTTTTCGGCCCATTTATCCTCTTCTTTAGGTATTAGAATACCATATTTGCCATCATCTAAAACCTCGCGACTAAAAACTGTATCAGTAGCAAATATTAAATTGCCGTAGGCAAGGGCTTTAAGCAGGGCAGGGTTTGTTCCGCCAAATTGGTGGCCATGCAAGTAGGCAAAGGCATTACAGTGTAATTCTTTTATTACATCCTGGTCATCTATGTGTCCTAAAAATTTTACTCTGTCATTAGCAAGCGAGCGAACATAATCTTCATAAGGGTTTTTGTAAACAGTGCCGCCTGCAATGGCCAGTATTTTTTTTGAACCTGACTTTACAAAACCTTTTACAATAAGGTCGGCATTATTATCGGCAACAAGGCGGCTGGCAATAAGGTAGTAGCCGTTAGGTTCTAATCCTAGTTTCTTTACTAGTTCAGGATTGGTGGAGTATTGTATTTTACCGCCATAAGCAATGTCGGTGCTTTCGCAATTAAAGTTTTCGCGGTAGTAATCCTGCATACCTTTGGCATCTGTAATTACCGTGTTAAAAAACTTAACGGCGCATTCTGCACCAAGCTTAAACATTTTTTTGCCCATTTTACCCCATTTGGGGCGCAGCCATTCTAATCCATCCACATTAATGCAACAAGGTTTGCCAAATACACGAAGTATAGAGCCAAAGTAACCATTAGCGCAATTACACACCAGTACAACATCAGCCTTAGAAAAGGCCACATGCCAGGCACATAAGAAAGAGTGGGAGAGCTGGGCAGTATTTTTTCCTTGTAGTGCAGGAATGTAAACCATATTAATACCCTTGTATTGCTTTGGGCGTTCTTTAAAAAGATGTTTATGCGCATAAACAGTTATAGTATGCCCACGTGAAATAAGGCGTGTGGCCAGTTCTTCTGTAAACCCCTCATAACCGCTGTATCCTGATGGTATACCTCTTATTCCGAATATGGCTATGTGCATGTTATTTTACGAAGTGTTCTTTAAGAAATGACACTAAGGCATCTTTCCAAAAAGGCATATTGTTAATTCCCAGGTCAGTTAGTTTTTTATTTTCAAGAACAGAATAAAAGGGGCGTTTAACATTTACTACGGTGTCCTTCACACTTTGCGGGTATAGCGGTGTTTTAATATTAAGTGTTTCAAAAATAACCTTAGTAAAATCGTACCATGATACTTCACCTTTGCAAGCCATATGGTAAAGCCCGTAAGCATCTTTAGTTAAAAGAGCCTTAGTGTTTTTAGCTATCCAATAGGTAGGGGTGGGTACCAGCATTTCATCATTTACCACTCTCACTTCAGGTTTTTCTTTAGCAGCTTTTGTTATGGTGGTAATAAAATTACCACCTTTTAAACGGCTTGGTACTTTGCCATAGATACCACTTACACGTATCACATAATTTTTTCTGCAATAATTTAAGGCAAAATATTCGCCGGCAAGTTTAGTATTAGCATAAACATTTAAAGGATTTGGGCGGTCGGTTTCAACATAAGGTTTTCTTTTCTCGCCATCAAAAACATAATCAGTACTGTATTGAACAAGGGTATAATTTAATTCTTCTGCAACTTTTGCCAGGTTTAAAGTGCCTATACCATTTACTGCAAAGGCTTGTGCGGGCACTTCCTCACATTTGGGTACAATGTGAAAAGCTGCGGTATTTAACACAAAATCGGGTTTGGTTTGCGTAAATATTTTTCTAACGCTATCAATATCTGTTATATCCAGGTCGGCATGTGTAATAGGTACTATTTCATAATCAGTTGCCAATTGTTCACACAAATCTGTTCCCAGTTGTCCATTAGAGCCTATTACTGCTGCTTTCTTCATCATGAGTGGAATTATTAGTTATAATATTGACAAAACTATTAAAAATATTAATACTACCAATTAGGTGTTATGCCTAAAAGTGACAAAAAACGTACGATTTTTTCTTTTGTAGTTAGTTTTCAATCTTTGCATAAATTATAAACCATAATTTTGATGCTTAACAGCTTTAAAGCTAACATATATTAGATGCAAAAGGGCCTTTTACTAGTTATTATAATTATACTTTTCAAAGCTGGAAATTTGTTTGCGCAGGAGGTAACTCCGCAAGCCAACCTTCCTTTTAATGATAACCTTTACTTGCGCTACGACAGTTATCTGTATTCAAAAAATACTGATTTTCATACCGATATTAAGCCCTATTTACAGTCGCAGGTTGATAGTGTGGTAAAAGATTCACAGGTTTTTGATATTTATACGCGCCCATATCCTCAAAAAAACATTATCAATAAAATAGTTAACGGGTTGTTGTACAACCACCTGGTACTAATTAAGGGCGATAATTTATATGTTACCATTGACCCTTCAATTAATTTTAGTGTAGGGCAGGATTTTAACGAGAACCTGTCCATGTACAATAATACCCGTGGAGCAGTTATTAATGGTTCTATAGGCAGTAAATTTTCTTTTTATGCCTCCATTCAATTAACTAATGCTATTTATCCCGGTTATATTACTCAATTTATAAGAGACACTTTAATTGTGCCGGGAGGGGCTATGGCACAAGCGGTAAAAGGTTCAACCAATGTGGCTGATTTTTCACCACTATCAGGATATATTTCTTATTCGCCCAATAAATATTTTAACTTTCAATTTGGACAGGATAAGAATTTTATTGGCGATGGTTACCGTTCTCTGATATTATCTGATAATGCAGGCAATTACCCGTTCTTTAAAATAACTACTACAATATGGCATATTAAGTTTGAGGATTTATATGCTCAAATGATCAATATGCAAAGAGACAGTAATATTTTAGGCATTGGCTTTAATAAAAAGTGGATGGCCATGCACTATTTAAGCTGGGATGCCACCAGGAGTTTGCATTTTGGTTTTTACGATGCCGTTATTTGGGATAATTATGATTCTTTAGGCCAATATCGTGGATTTGATATTACTTATTTAAACCCCGTCATATTTTTGCACACAGCTCAATATAATCAGGGCTCACCGGATAACTCTGTTTTGGGTTTAACAAGTAGTTTTAAACCAATTAATGGGTTAGTATTATATGGACAATTGCTTATTGACGACTATAGTTTTGCTAAATCAAAAGTAGCCCCTGGTTTTTATGGCGACAAATACGGTTTTCAGATAGGCGCTAAATATTATAATGCTTTTGGGCTTAAGGGATTATATCTACAGAGTGAGTTGAACCAGGTTCGTCCGTATACTTATAGCCACACGGTACCTGAAATAAATTATGCTAATGAAAACCAATCACTGGCTGACCCATTGGGCGCAAATTTTAGGGAGATCAATAACTTTATAGGGTACACTTACAAACGGCTGAGTGTTTTATTTCAATATAATTTTTCAGAGGTGGGTGGAGATGCGCCCGGAACAGATTATGGCAGTAATATATTTTTATCTGATTATAATATTCCGGGGTATCCTGATGCGTATAGTGAATCAACCTTACAGGGTATTCTAAATACCATAAAATATTACCAATTTACATTCGATTATTTGATCAATCCACATAATAACCTTTGTATAGAACTATCTATTGCGGGCCGTACATCAAACTCCAGTTTGCAAAATTATGCTGCCAATTGGTTTATGTTCGGGTTAAAAACAAATTTGTATAACAGCTATTTTGATTTCTAATTATGACAAAAAAATTTAAATTCGGTATTATTGGTTTTGGGCATATTGGAAGGCGCCATGCAGAAATGATTCGCCGAAATCCTGATGCCCAATTGGTGGCAGTAACAGATATTAATAAGGCATTGGAACCGGCAGTAAAAGAACTGGGCGAAGTAAAATTCTTTCATACAGCAGATGATATGCTTGCTGCTTCTTTAGGCCTTGATGTGGTAACGGTTTGTACCCCTAACGGGTTGCACGCTACGCTTGCTATTAAAGCATTAGAAACCGGCAGCCATGTAGTAGTAGAAAAACCAATGGGATTGCATAAGGCCGAATGCGAACAGGTAATTTTTAAATCCCTTCAAATGTCGCGCCACGTGTTTTGTGTGATGCAGAACAGGTATAGTCCGCCATCGGCCTGGTTAAAAGAAGTAGTGTCGAAAAATCATTTGGGTAAAACATTAATGGTTCAAATAAATTGCTATTGGAACAGGGATGACCGTTATTATAAAAAAGGCGGGTGGAAAGGTAACCTGGCATTAGATGGAGGACCATTATTTACTCAGTTCAGCCATTTTTTAGATATTATGTATTGGTTGTTTGGCGATATAAAAAATATAACAGCGCGGTTTAAAAATTTTAACCACCAAACCAATACTGAGTTTTTTGATGATAGTGGTATGGTTAATTTTGATTTTGTGAACGGAGGCATGGGATGCATTAACTATTCGACATCGGTATGGGACAAAAATTTAGAAAGCAGCATTACTATTATAGGTGAAAAAGGTAGTGTGAAAGTAGGGGGCCAGTATATGGATAAAGTGGAAGTGTGCCATATTAAAGATTATGTAATGCCCGTTTTGCCACCAACTAATCCGCCTAATGATTATGGCGAATTTAAAGGTAGTGCAGCTAACCATCATTTTGTAATTGATAATGTAATTGAAACCCTTAAAGGCAATACTACAGCAACTACTAATGCTTTAGAGGGTTTGAAAGTGGTGGACATAATTGAGAGAATATACCAGTCGGCAAAATAAGTTTAGCGGACATTCTTGCGATAGTTGTGTAACTACATACAATATTATTTTTTACGTAATTTTGTGATGTATCATCTAATCAACTCCTCTTTTAAGCTACAACTACCTTGAATAATAGAATTGTTTTAGAACCAGGGGCAAAGAGCAAAAATTACTGGAAAGATATTTGGACTTATCGTGGCCTGTTTTACTTTTTGGCATGGCGCGATATATTGGTACGGTATAAACAAACCGCCATTGGGGTGGTTTGGAGCCTTTTAAGGCCGGCCATCACTATTGCAATGATGTGCTTTGTTAGTTGGGTTTTTCATGCACAGGTGCCTGATGGTGTGCCACGCGTCGTATTCGTTTGCACAGCAACTTTGCCATGGTTATTTTTTGCCAGCGCTTTTGGAGATGTAAGTAATTCACTTATTTCTAATGCCAATCTTATCAGCAAGGTTCATTTTCCCAGGCTAATTATCCCGGTAAGCACAGTTGTAGTAAGCCTTATTGATTTTGCTATTTCTCTTTTTATTCTAATAGTGTTAATGATAATTTTTAGATATGCACCTGATGTGAGAATACTTTTAATACCTGTATTCATGTTGTTTGCACTTTTTAATGCACTTGGCATAGGATTGATTATTGCTACCCTTAATGTTAAATACAGAGACTTTAAATATATTGTTCCGCTTATAATACAATTTGGGGTATATGTATCTCCAGTGGCTTTCAGTAGTGATTATGTTTACCAGAGATTACCGGTTATCTTATTTGGCAGCACTTTTTTACCAAAAGTATTGAAGGGTATGTACTCACTAAATCCCATGGTAGCAGTAATTGATGGCTTTAGATGGTGTATTCTTGGCAGTAGCATGGTCATATACTTACCGGGGTTTTTAATATCTATAGCTGTAAGTGTGTTGTTCACAATTTTAGGGATATGGTATTTTCGTAAAACAGAAAAATCATTTGCTGACGTTATTTAATGGAACCGATAATCAAAGTAGAAAAGCTTGGTAAAAAATATCTCATCAACCATGAGGATAAAGAACCTTATGTTGCCATGAGGGATGTCATTACCAATAAATTCAAATCGGTTTTTAGCTCAAAAAAAAATACACAATTACACAAAGAGGAATTTTGGGCATTAAAGGATGTGTCATTTGATGTTAATGTGGGCGATAGAGTTGGCATAATAGGGCGAAATGGCGCGGGAAAATCAACTTTACTTAAAATTATAAGCCAGGTTACAGAACCCTCATTAGGCCGTGTTGTTATTGATGGCCGAGTAGCTAGTCTGCTTGAGGTAGGAACAGGGTTCCACCAGGAGTTGACCGGAAGGGAAAATATTTTTTTAAATGGCGCCATATTAGGAATGACCAAACGCGAGATAGAGCAGAAATTTGATGAAATAGTAGATTTTGCTGAGATAGATAAATTTTTAGATACTCCTGTAAAACGATACAGTAGCGGCATGTATGTAAGATTGGCATTTGCTGTAGCTGCACATCTTGAACCGGATATACTGATAATAGATGAAGCACTTGCTGTAGGTGATGCGGCATTTCAAAAAAAATGTCTTGGAAAAATTGAAGAGGTTTCCGGGCATGGACGTACTGTGTTGTTTGTAAGCCACAATATGGATACGGTATCACGGCTTTGCAATAAAGCCGTCTTACTTAAAGCGGGCACGGTGCAGGCCACCGGTAATACTGATGATGTAATAAATACTTATTTGCGATCAGATTTTGGTACCTCGGCTCGTAGAAATTGGATCAACGAAAGGCACGTGCCCGGCAATGATATAGTAAAATTGCGTGAAGTAAGGGTGCACGATAAAGAGTTTGTGTTGCAGGAAACTTATGACATTACCAAGCCAATTGGTGTAAGTATGGATTATGAAGTATTGAAGGATGGTGATGTTTTTACCCATAGTTTTAAATTTTATAATCAGCAAGGCGCACTACTTTTTACATCTCATGATGCTACCTCGCCAATGCGCAACCAGCTTCGCAGTAAAGGTATTTATACCACTACAGTGTGGGTGCCGGGCAATTTTTTTGCAGAGGGAACAATAATAGTTTGGCTGGCCATAATAAAGAAAGACCCGTTTAAAATTTATTTTGAGGAAGCAGACGCTGCAAGTTTTACAGTTGTTGATTATGTGAGGGGTGATTCAGCAAGAGAGGATTATATTCTTGAACTTCCCGGATTAGTAAGACCATTATTACAATGGCAAACCACTAAAATATGAAATACTAAATGCCTAATAAGCCTAAAGTAACTGTGCTTATGGCTGTTTATAACAGCGAAAAATATCTGAAACAGGCCATTTCAAGTATTTTAGAACAAACATTTTCAGATTTTGAATTTATTATTATTAATGATGGCTCTACGGATAATAGTATGACTATTATACAATCCTATTCTGATGAGCGTATCAGGTTTATAAATAACTCACTAAACAGAGGGGTCATAAAAACTGTAAATGACGGTATAGATCTGGCACAAGGAGAATATATAGCCCGCATGGATAGCGATGATATTTGCCTGCCTGAGCGGTTAGAAAAACAGGTTGGAATATTAGATGCTATGCCTGAAATTGCAATGGTGTCTGCTAATGTTGTGTTGATAAATACTGAGAATGAGGAAATTGGTTTTTGGGACTCAAATATAAATGCCAAAACCGGTAAATACATTTACCGTCTTTTGCCAAAAGACAACTGCATTGCTAACCCAACGGTTCTTATAAGAAGTTCTACATTGAAGAAATATAGATACAATGAAAATCAGAAAAGTTCTGAAGATTGGGACCTGTGGCTTAGAATGGCATCAGCCGGTGAGAAATTTTTTAAGCTAAATGAAACACTTGTAAAGTATAGAATACATGATCACTCAATTACCGTAAAATTTAATAAGGGAGGAGTTTATAAAATAAAAGCCGGCGTGCAAATGCGTTTTTTTATTTACGAACTCAATCATCTTCGATTTAATGGGTTTAATTTAAAAGTATTTTGCAATGCTATTGCAAATTATTTGAAGCAGTTGTTGGTGGGAGTAAGCCCCAATGCTATCGGCGCTTTACAAAAAGTGGCTACCACAAATATTTTTACATTGTTTAGCCACCTATTAAATTTAATTAAGTTTCGTTGGTCGAAAAGGGCAGATAATACATCATTGTTTTTCTTTTTCCCATTTTATCATATTGGCGGTGCCGAAAAAGTTCATGCTCAAATACTCAGTTCTGTTGCAGATAAAAAACCTATTGTATTTATTACAGGCACCTCACCAGGCAAAGGTTTTTATAATGATTTTAAAGAACATGCAGATATTGTTGAGATGGGGGCTATTGCAGATTATCCATTGTTAAATAAGCTGGCAAAAAAAATTGTATCATCAAAAATAAATCGTACCCCAAACCCGGTCACATTCGGATGCAATTCACAATTTTATTATAGGCTTATACCACAATTAAAAGTAGATACAAAATGTGTTGACCTGATACATGCTTTTGTTAACCACACTGAATCTGGGCCTGAATATTGGAGTTTGACAGTTGTTGAACGGTTAGCCAATAGAGTAGTAATTAACCAAAAAACGACGATGGATTTTAAGAAGCTGTACGAAGAGAACAATGTTGATAGTAAGCTACTGAGCAGAATAGAATATATTTCTAACTTTGTCGAAGTGCCTGAAATTAATGATAAACAAGGCCATGAAAAGCTGAATTGCATATATGTAGGGCGTAGCTCACCTGAAAAGAGAGTATATTTAATAGGGGAGATAGCGCATGAAGTTATAGACGAAAAGATAGATTCTGAATTTATTCTAGTAGGAGAAATGAATAATGCACTTTATGAAAAGGATAAAGCATATTGTAAACAGGTTGGAGAAATAATAGACCAAACAGAAATTCAAAAAATATATAACAAGGCGGATATACTTCTTTTAACCTCTTCACGCGAAGGATTTCCAATGGTTATTATGGAAGCCATGGCAAACGGTGTGGTGGTAATTTCTACTGATGTGGGTGGTATTGCTGAACGCATCACTAATGGTGAAAATGGTATTTTAATTGAAGCAACAAGCGAAAGTAAAATTATAGATGAATTTAGTAAAGCAATTAATGTTCTATCACAAAATAGAGATAAGTTAAAATTACTATCCGCAAGTGCTTATTCATATGCTAAGGCTAATTTTAATAAAGAACAATTTAATAAATCTTATCGTAAATTATTAGTGGCGTAATATAGTAGATCATGTCAGAAACCAATGTTGCCAAACCGCTTGTTTCAGTAATTGTACCTTGTTACAATTGTGCACAATATTTATCTGAGGCCCTGGATAGTGTTTATATGCAAACCCTAAGCGATTGGGAATGTATTATTATTGATGATGGCTCTACAGATAATACAAAGCAAATTG
>Ga0302274_10005812_pt1 | contig 10355 bp, 7 predicted proteins | sample III_Bog_N2_1_FD_198755 | JGI IMG/M metagenome (GOLD analysis project Ga0302274, IMG submission 198755) | Peat permafrost microbial communities from Stordalen Mire near Abisko, Sweden - III_Bog_N2_1 | ecosystem: Environmental > Terrestrial > Soil > Wetlands > Peat | place: Sweden: Abisko...
TAAAATAGCCTCTGAGAATTTGCAACAAACTGTTATTAGCTTTGATAAATGGTAAAAGAATCGAATCTGATCAGTGGATTTTCAACAAACAAGCAGAAATTCAATCAAAATTAAATGGATTGACTTGGAAGCAGATTTATGAAAAGAAAGGTACGCATGGAGAACCACTCAAGGGGAAGGGAAGGTTTTATGTTTCCAAAAGACTGGATTAACTTTTCGAAGGAGTTATTTAATAACTAGGAGGAGAGGTGGTCACATAATTAGTGGATAAAAAGAGAGTATTAAATGTAATTTTAAGATCTGACGACTCCATGGATACTGAGACCTATCTCAGTAACCGATAAAACAAAAAATGGCGGTTCATAAAAAGCGATGCCATTGTTGACTGCGTTCTCACTGGCAAATATTCCATTGACAAAAAGTACATCATAAATTTATTTTCTTGATTTATGCTTACAATTATAATTAAATTTGAATAGTTAGAATTTGTTTAAAGATTGTTAAAACAGCTAAATGGCGTGATACAAAAAGATATCGGATTTTTTTCCAAAAATATTGCATGTAAGAGAATCTACCTATTGGTTGATAATAAATCAAAAAGAGTGTTTTATTCTAAGAGCAGCATTTGAAAATAAACAAATTCAAAGAGAAACTGCGACAAAACTATCAAACACCGGGGTTGATCACCAGTATATTAAAATGAGTTGATTACATTGAAATCATATATTAAAAATAATTTAACGACATCTTTTAATTACGATGGATAAGATGAAACCCATTCAACTCATTTCGTTCGACCAAAATAAAAGTACATAATCTCTTATTCAGAAATAATTGTCAACCATGAAGCTGTCAGTTGGCTCATGAAAGCGAACCAATAAAAACATCTTGGCATTGTGACTGTTGTTGGGAAATATAGAACTGGTAAAAGTTACATTTTAAATCGAGTTCTCCTCAATCAAAACTCAGGATTTGAAGTTGGCCCTACTATCAATGCATGTACCAAAGGTCTTTGGTGTTGGCCTGAGCTAATTCAAAATCCTAATGATCCAACGATTCAATACATGGTAATGGATACAGAAGGACTTGGATCTTTAGAAGAAGGAGAACAAACAGATACTAAAATATTCCTTATGGCTATGCTTCTATCTTCATACTTCATCTATAACAGTGTCGGAAGTATTGATGAAAAAGCAGTTCAGAATTTAAGTCTAATAATTAATCTAAGCAAACTCCTTCAAAAAGGAAGTGAAAGATAAATGCAAGATATCATCAATTGCTTTCCTACCTTTATGTGGTTGGTTCGAGATTTTGCCTTAAGATTAGAGGATGAACATGGAGTTCCTATTTCCTCTCGGCAATATCTCTAAAATGCTCTCAGACTGCAAAAGGGTACTGGTGATATGGTTGTGAGAAAAAATAGCATTAGAAAAGAATTGGTGAATTTCTTCAAAGAAAGAGACTGCTTCATATTGATTCGTCCAGTGGATGATTAAAAGAAATTACAAAATATGTCCTCACTCAAGGATTCTTAACTAAGGCCTAAATTTTTATAATTGATCACTCAGTTAAGATCTAAAGTGCTCGGAACTATAAAGAAAAAGATGTTTAAGGGTAAACCTTGTTCGCCTGCAATGTTTGTCGAACTTTGTCAATTTTTTTGCAACTCCATTAATCAAGGTGGACTACCTGAAATTGAAAGTAATTGGGAGTTAGTTTGTCGAGCAGAGGCAAATCGCATCTAAAAAAGTATTTTTTAAGTTAGTTAGGATGTTTGGACGATTATAGAAAAGTGCTGAAAAAATATTAAACCATTAAACCATTGGAAATTGACTTAAAGAAATTCGAAAGTGAAATTAATGATTTGATGGTAAAGATTCTAAAATATTACGATAAAAATGCTATGGGAGAAAAGATAGAAAAGAAAAAGTTGATGAAATAGACCATGATTGAGGAATACTAGAAGTTAAAAAAGAAGATTTGCTTAATTAAAAATGAATCTTTAGATGAAGCCATGAATGAAGTCAATAATGAACTTGAAGCACTCATCAGCAAAAATACTATCGGCAACATTTTTTAAGTAGGCGACAAATATGATGAGATTATCGAAAGATAGTCGGAAGGAGCAAGCGAGCAAACTCTTATGCACTTATACAAAAAGTGCTATGAGGGAATCAAGCAAAATTCTTATGCGCTTTTTGGAACTGTCCTTCAAAATCAAAAAAGTCACACTTAACTACTTCAGGACAAACTAGGGTGGTATCAGAATTCATGCAAAAGAATTCAGGATGATCAAAGCAAAAAAAATTAAGAATCAGATCTGAAGGAAAGATAACTGAGACAGAGAGTTTTTCAATTATAACGCTAATCCAAGGAAAAATTTGAGGAACTCCAAAAGCTTAGATATCAGTTGCAGGCTGTGACTCAGCAAAAATCTTTGCAAGGCAATCAAGAGAATATTGGTCCTATCAATTGATATTTTAATCATTGCTGATGAAACCGATTTTAAATTAATTAATCTACATTGTTAATTATCTCAGTAATTTTAATAGTATTTAAGAAATGAGAATAGAAGAATGGTCATTAATCTCTAAAGAAAGGAGACTGCCTTTCAAAATATCGAACCATTATTATTGAAATGGCAATCGACTACAATAGTTATTTAAATTTTGCATCAGGAAATGAATAATTAATTCATTTAATCTTATGATAAATGCAGATAATTTCTTTGAATTATTAATTGATATTTATTGTTTCTCAAAATGGTGAGGCTTGAGAAGATACTATACTAAAAACTTATTAATGGCAGCAATCGCAATAAAGCTCTCGGAATGCCCAAGAAGTGGTTTTCCTCTAATCCATTTACACATTTGAGGCGTATAATTTCATCAATACAGTCAATCACTACAATTTCCTTAACAGAAACTTGATAGGTAAAGTAGTGGCTCCGATTGTAAAATGGTTCACCCAATTTGAAATGAGATTCCATCTTGACATATTCAGTCAGCAAGGATTAGTATCAATAAAAATAATCATAGACACCCGAAGATAGATTACTTCATCTCGATAAAACTCTCAGAAGAGGTATTCTATTTGAACATATCGCGAGAGAAACGTAGAAGTTTGTTTATTAAGTCTTCACCCCTATCACTGGGTTCTCAAATCCAGAAGAAGAGAAAGATGGGCCAGGATTGATGTTGCTTTACCTGGATTTTTCGTGCCCGACTATATCAAGAACGAGGCCGCCTCTCATACCTATACTGAATGGTTAAAACTCAATGCTGAATGGGCAAATCACATGCACAATAATTACTTTTCGGATATCACTCCTAATGCAAGAAAGACTCACGTACCTAAAATGGTCCCCTTCGAACTAATGCAAAACTACGGTATTATTAGACACGATGGTTGGGATAAATATTTTATGAATGAGGAGACTGACGTTTGGTTCACTTAAAAAGAAACTGAAATCGTGAGGGATCCAAAAAGATTCCCCTTCAACCTCACAACTGTTGAGGGAAAGAAAGAATTTGAAGACTACATGACTGACTTTAACGAAAAAGTTCCCGGAGCATTTGCCTCTCCCGGACAGAAATTTGACTTCAAAACCTATTACTCTGAAATCGGTGTTTGATTAAAGCTTGAATGACATCATTATTATGAAATAAAATTACATAATAATTAATTTTTACATTGGCATTAAAGTCCAATCATTTATAAAATATATTTTATTTAGAAAGATATATGAATCCTAGAGTATTGGTGTTAGTTGTCATTTTCCTTTGCCTTTGGCAGACTATGGAAAAAAGACCTCAAGGCAAAACGAAAACAGAGGAAGCTGGAGTTAGAGAAAATGCCAAGATCAGCAAATCCTCGCCTTCGGATCGTGATAAAATAGTTAGTGCGGCTGAGCAAGTTGAGATTTAAAATGAAGGTAAATAATCAACTGATCAAGCACAAAAGAAGAAGACTAGTGAGGTGAAATCATCAGATAAAAAAATTAAAAAAGTAGAGAAGGATAACAAAGGAAAATAAGAAACTTAGAAAGGAGATAATATTGGAAAGGCAAAAGAGAATAGTGCTGAGAAAGTATTGAAAAAGCAGAACAAATAGAAGGAGCCTAAAAAAACAGCAAAAACAATTATCTAAGAGAAAAAAGATAAACAAGAAATTTCGAAAGAATAGCAGGTGACAAAAAAGAATGATAAAGTAAAGAAATCTAAAAGTAAGATAACACCTGAAGTATCTCCCAAGGATGAAGAAAAGAATGACAAAATTGGCAAAAAAACAAAAGCAGCTGAAACTTCTTAAAAAGCTCAAAAATAAACTAAGGAAAAAGGAAATGATGATAAATAATGTAAATCAAAAAACAAGAAGTGTTCAAAAAAATAGGCTTAAAAATCCTCTAAAGATTAAAAAGATAAGAAAAAGGAAACCACCGATAATGAAAAGGGAAAAAAAATTAAAGTATCTGACACTAAAAAGAGTAAAGGAAGCAAAAAACATCAAGGAAAAAATAAAAAGACTTCCAAATAAGTTCCTCAAGAAACTCCCAAAGAAACCCTTTAAGAAGCTCCTGAAGAAGCTCTTATAAAAACCACCTAAGAAACTACTCAATAGCAAGTTGAAGTTAATGCTCCAACAAATTAGGATTTGAATAACGCTTAAACTCAAGCAACGTCTGAAATTGTGACTTAATCTTAAATTTAAAATCATTAAGAAGCAACTACTATTCCTGTTGAAGAAATTGCATCCTCAGAAGTAGAAAGTAGTGATTAGGCTAACACATAGGAAAAATAGTTAAGTGAGTAAGCTCCATAAACTGAAGAAACTATCAATGTATAAGCTGAAGAAAGCAATGATAACCAAGAAAGTGCAGAAGAAAATGAGCCCGCGGCTATTCCTACAGAAGATCAGGCTGAAGATACTGAAGGAGAGGCCGAAGGATCCTCAGATATTGAACTTTAAACTCCAGTTGTAGTTGATCAAGATGCTGAGATAGAAACCACTCCTTAAACTGTCATTGAAGAATTGAAAGAAGATGCCGAAGCTGAAGACCCATTAATAAACGAGGCCTGATTAAATCCAATATAGTCACATTACTTATACAATAAATTATATTATATGGCCTATTACTTTTGATGATTAGCATATTTTATAGCCCTGAGATAAGGAATGAACATTATCAATTTTGAAGGAACTTCATTAAATTATCCTAAAATGATTATATCTACTTGACAAAAAGCGTAATTCAAAAAATGTAAAAATAAGAACTTAATTATATTATAAATATTTTCTACGATAATGTTTTATAACTATCACTCTCCTTCAAGAAATGTTTCGCTAATTTCTTCGATTTGGTTTTAAGATAAAGCGCCAAGTATGTTTAAGAATCTGAATTTTTCCTTGGCATTAGGTATATGTTTGAGATAATTGACAATGAATTAAACAGTTTCTTGATGGCAATTTGGGAAAGTAAGTTGATCTTAATCATCTATATCATCTCCTTTCTTTTAAACTTGCTCGAATGACTTTGATGGGGATATTAAAAAATCAGAATTTGCCTCCAAATCTCTTTTTCTTGCTAATTTTTATTCTAATTTATCACATTTTCTTCTTAACTCTTGATTCAATTTGTTGCATTCATTCAATTATTCATTCACATTTTTCAGTTTCTTTTAAAGTTCACTTTTCCTTTGAGCAAATTGAGATCTAAATATCACAAATTTAACTTTTATTCAATCGCTTCAGCATATTTCTTCTCAAACGCTGGATCTTTTACTTGAGATGGAGCCTTATTACCAGAAATAGATTTTTGGGTTTTTAATTACTTACTAAGAGTCTAGACCTCGGTAATTTTACTTGAAAGTAAAGATTTAGTTGAATTAAGCTATGTATTGAGACTAAATTAGACAAAAATTACTTCTAAATGATTGTTGTTTTTTTATTTACCTCCAATTCTAATTAATCATAATCCCTTCTCAGTGAATCAATTTAATCAATGCTAGGTCCACTGAATTTGATTGTACTTGCCCCTCTGTAAGATTTAAGTTATTCATTCATTCTCTTCATTTCATCCTCTAGATTTGATATCTTTTCTTAGAGCCTAACGCACTTTTTTTTTTCAAGATTTTGATTAATTTGCAGATTTGAGGTGATACTTCTTTGTGCAGCTAGTTGTTGTCTGACTTGATTTTCTGTTTCCTTTGCATCCTTCAAATCAATCTTCAAGGTATTAATTAACTTTCTCACATCCTAATTTAAGCTTTACACGTCGATGCTGGCTCCCAGATCATAATAATTGCTTGTATTTAAGGTTTTGTCCATAAAAAGTAATGATAATAAAGATTAAATTATAAAACTAATTTAAGAATAGTGTTTTTGAATTAAATTAGAAGAGAATTATGATACAATAGAATAAACTTTGTATCAGTAAAATTATTAGATTCAGTTTGAATGTAAATAAAAAATTGATATTAAAATAACAGTTTACAGATATGAAAGCAGAGAAAATAGATTAATAAAATATTACATGAATAACATTGAAATTAAAATTAATAGGGACTATTTGTTTTTTTGAATTTAGTTGATTTGCATTTGTAAGTTATATTAAATAAATGACTGAATAATTTTCTGCAGCACCCAAGGTTGTGAAACCAAAAAAAAAGTACAAAGAAGAACCTTAAGTCGAAGAGGAAGACTAAATGTACTCTTCTATCTATTAAGCAAGCTTATCTATAACAATCTCATGTGGGACAAAAGAGTTTTCAGAGGAAATACATATTCAGCTATAGTCGTCTCAAAAAAAAATGAAAACGGTGATGATAAATCAACCTCACCAATTAGGGCTCAAAAACCTCCTCAATAAACAACAAATTCATTTGAGGGAAATAAGAGAGCAAATATTGAAATATTCACCGATGAATTTGTATAATCATTGACAGATAAACCTCCAAAATATGAATACGGATCCCAAACTGAGCCACTCTCTGAAAATAAAGTAACTCGTCACAGACTTGAAGACGCAGAGGGGCAGGATATGTATTATTCCAAATAAGTAGATAAACTCAAATATGGGATAACTAACTTTTTGATTTCGATTATGAGGTGGAACCATTATTGAATGTCCTATGCGGAAGAACGCTTTAAATTAGTAGAATGGAAGTGCTACAGGAATAAGAGTTAAAAATAATGAGCAATCGGCAACAATAGTTGAGACTGTATGAAAAGGAGGAGAACAAAAAGATACAGAATATGTACGATCAATAAGAAAAATTAGAACAATAAAATGTAGTTGCTTATTAACATAGCTTAAAATGGTTCAGACTTTCAAAAAAGACAAATAAAAAAAGATAAAAACACATAGAAAAGTATTCTCTCGAGTTATTGCCAAACAATACCTTCGGGACATTAAAATAAATACTATGAACTATGCTTAAGGAAATGGATTTTTTAGAAATCCCATAGAGTTACGACTTATTAGCGAAGTTTTACCAACTCTTTTTGCTGGAGCCTTCGCTCTTGCTCATGAAGATGAACAATATATCAATGAATCTCAGAGTATCATTTATGCTAAGCAGAAATACTACAATAAACGAAAACTGTTATTACAAAGCAACATTCTGAAGCAAAATTAGTAGAACGAGCCAGAAGACAGCTGATCATTGATAAAAGAGTAGAAAGAGCTCGATAAAAATCTTAAAGGAAGCTAATGAAGACCGAGTAAGAGTATATGAATAAATTTTTAATTGAGTAAAAGCTGCTTGCGGAGCAATAATAAGCTAAAAGGAAATTATAAGAGGCTCAGGCAGAAGGTGTTCCAGAATGATTGTGAGTATTACTCAAATGATAGCATGATAGCATGATAGATTTAATATTATTAGCCTATGATTAAGGAGTTCGATCATTTATACAAAACAGTCATCATTGGCAATTCAGGAGTTGGTAAGTCTGCTATTCTAGTTCGATTCGTGGAAAATCAATTCTCATAGACTTATCTCGCTACAATCGGAGTAGACTTCAGGTTCAAGACTATACAGGTGGATAATAAAAATGTTAAATTTCAGATTTGGGATACTGCGGGGCAGGAAAGATTTAGAACTATTACGAGTGCGTACTATAGAGGTAGCCAGGGTATTCTTCTTGTTTTTGATTTAACAGATCTTTTAAGTTTTTAAAATATCTGTAAATTTTGGATGAACGAAGTGGAAACCTACGCTGAGAAGGACGCCATCTTTTTCCTGATTGGAAATAAGTCTGATCTAAACGATCAAAGAAAAGTACCACAATAGAAGATAAAATAATTTTGTGTGCAAAAGAAATTAATCTATATGGAGTGTTCTGCAAAGGAGAATGAGAAGATAAAGGATATTTTCATGGAGTTGGCGAGGAAATTATAAGAAAAATTAAGTTTAAAGAATATTAAATCCATGCCTGAAAAGAAAGGAGCGAGTCTTAGTCAACCAGTCAAAAGTAAGGACAAAAAATGCTGTTGAGTGATATTGTTGTATAGTGAAAACTATAAAATATTTATTAAGTTAAGGGATAGCCCAATTAATCGATTAAATTTCTTTCTGCATTAAATACTAAATTTATGAAAGTATGTTCAGAATTCAAATGTTTAAGTAGATCGAAAGACCTTGTGCTGTCAAATTATTTTTTGGTCATAAAATGGTAATTAAGCTTCATTTGCATAATTTTAATTCCTAGAGTAATAAATAAAATTAGAATACGATACTATGTCCTTCTCAATCACAACCAGCGCTGCCGTCCGCAACCACCCTACAAACAATTCAACTTCAAAATAAATTCACATGTTTTCAAAATCCAAGCGATTTCCCTTACCAAATCCTGAGTATTGTTTTATTTATTCAGATGTCCAAATGCTTTTTATTCCTACGACAGTCAACTATCTAACAGGAAAGCCTCCATAGGTTATGGAGAAAAATCAGATTTTACTAAAACTCTAACCGCAAGTCCACCAGTCACAAAATATTAAATCGCAAGTTTTGTTTAAGAGAACAAATCCAAGTCAAAGGGGAAGAGTTTCGGAATATGCCGCGATAAATTGCCTGATAACTCTTATCTCGTCCCTCAAATCCAAAAAATTCCTGGACCCGGTGCAGTATATTATTTTTTATATAGTATGCAAATGAAAAGAACAAGAAAAATAATTATAGATATACAATGAGACCGAAGCCTCTTGATTTTATTGAAGAGAATCTGACTTCGAAAAAAACTCCTGGACCGGCTGCCCATCAGGAGGTAGATCTATAACCCAAAAAAGGAAGGTTTTCTGTTGGAAAATATACGGATATTCGCTTTTCTATTATTCATCCTAGGACCTAAAGATTTTCAACCATAAAAGTAAGTCCGGGACCCTCGACTTATAGGGAAGGGGATTCATTAAATGGAGACAGCAATTTTGTGCTATCTCATCGAAAAAGCAATGGGAGACGAGTGTTTTCTAAGACAGCGAAATATGAAGATGGCTTTTGGAAAACGTCTACAACCCCTGGTCCAGGCAGTTACATAGAAACGACAGAATTTGGACGATATGGAAGTAGTTAGTATTACAAAACATTGGGAAAGTGATCGGCATGAATATCACCAATTTTAAATTAAGCTATTAGTCATTTGATCTGAATTTTAGTCTTGGTCCAGAGTTTTCAGTCTGGCTTAGATTTCCGATAAATTCACAGTTTAAGTGTGTTCTCCCAATAAAATGTCAATAACTTCTTGCTTCTGATTGTCATCCACATATTGCTGATAAAGTCGTTTGCAGGTTTTAAATCCATGATCCATCATCCCTTTTATGTCACGTTTGCCAGTTCTAGTTACATTTGTGTGAGTTGAGCCCGTTCCTGTGTAGTGTTTTGAAATCATGTCACCATTGTCGGCCCAAGCATTTTTCAAATGAATGATAAGGATGCAGGTGTTATTTACATTATCTGCAGCCGTCACGATTGATGAACTATTCACATAGGTATTCAAATCGAATTATAACTCGACTAAAATGTTGGTAAGAACATCATAAGCAATTTTGGATTGAATAAGATTCGTTCTGTCGAGATTATCAAGACAATTGACTCGTATTACACCTTGTTGTGTGTGCTCAACCATTTGTTTCTCGATATCCTCTTTGTAATATCCAAAAAATTTATTAACTCCTCGAGTTTTGTCAATTAAATAATTGCATCTTTCGAAGCGTTGTCCCTTGGAAGCACAGTGCACATCAAAATATTAATATTTGATATCTTTTAAGGCAGTTTCTCTAATGAGTTTCTCAAAATAGAGGATCAAATCTATTTCTCCCTCTTTTTCCTTACAAAGCAAATTGATGCAAAACAATCTGT
>Ga0302274_10005818_pt1 | contig 10344 bp, 8 predicted proteins | sample III_Bog_N2_1_FD_198755 | JGI IMG/M metagenome (GOLD analysis project Ga0302274, IMG submission 198755) | Peat permafrost microbial communities from Stordalen Mire near Abisko, Sweden - III_Bog_N2_1 | ecosystem: Environmental > Terrestrial > Soil > Wetlands > Peat | place: Sweden: Abisko...
AGAAGATGAACGAACCCATGAAAACCAAAAATCTTGATGAATGTGATGAGATCAAATTCCTTTTTGCCGCTGCCGGTTATCGCTGCAAACTCCCGCTTTCAAAAACATCCCCTTTTGCAGACATCTCTGAAGGAGTTGAAGCAGAATGAACCGCGAAATACGCCAAATACACGAACGAAAATTCGGTCTTAATTTTCGCGTGGTTCGCGTGGTTCGCGGTTAAATCGGGGGGTGGCGGATTTGATGCAACGCCTTCAGAGACCTCTGCAAAAGGTTTAGCGTCGAGGCTGTGCCTCGACTTGGTCCATATAAATTCTATTGTTTCCGGCCACAGGCCGGACTCTACACCGCGCTTCGCGCGGCTTTTGCAGAGGTCTCCTTCAGCGTTGAAAACATTTTGGGGAACGTAACCCAGGGTAGGCGCTCCTTGCCTGCCGGCGCGGACCGCCAACCCTGGGCTGATGGATTTGAATCCCGTTGGGATTCGTAATCGAAGGGCGATTAACCAAGTCTATTGGCGTGCTTCTATGTCCTTTACCCGCTTATACAGGAATTCGTCAAACTGACTATGACCCACCAGAGGCGCGATTTCATGCCGTCCAAGAAATCGTTGTTTAAGAATGGTAAACAAATCGCCATGGGCCTGTCGGAGGTTCGTTCCGTTTGCAGCTCCAATAACTCCATTAACAGACATCACTGCTTTCCTTGCCGCCGTTTCGTCCTGGAATACCTCATTTGCGATTCGCTTAATCATCTCATTCGACGTTTCCCCTGAGCTTGCAGCTAATGGAGGTTTGATCTTTGCCAAAAAATGCCACCAGTGAATTTTTGATGAGCCGCTCTTAAATGTAACAGAATCCGCCGCGATTGAGTCCAAATCATGTTGATTGAGTTTAGCACCCTCATCCGGAATGCGAACAAACGTCCCCGGAGAACTTGCTGTGCGAATGATGTGATCACTGGAATCAACTTCAATAAATGCAAATCCGGGAGGCAATAACTGAATCAAACGAATGCTCGCTGCGTGGTATGAAACGTTTGCCTGTCTTACCGCGTCGATTTGATTCTTCAATCCGCCAGTTTTCCCGATTAACTCGGTAACCCAAGCACTTGGCATCAGTAATTCGGCTGCGAAACGATTTGCTTGAGACTCGACCTCTTTCACCAGTCTGTCGACAAGTCTTGCTTCCGCTCCGACGCGACAAAAATGCGTTCCATTGTGCCAAGGAATAACAATGTGTCCCAATTCGTGAGCTAGCGTAAATACTCGTCTAGTGGCTGGCTGTCCGACCGTAATAATCACTCTTGGGCGTGGGTGATTGGCAGATTTATCCAAAAATACTGCGTCATAATCTGCAGGTAAGAAATCCTCCTCAAGAGTGGCGAACTCTTGGACCAAGGCTTCGACATTTACCGGAGGCGTAAGTCCTCTCTTTTCCGAAAAACGGCGCGCAATCTTTTCTTCAGGGAGCATCAATCAAGCCGGCCAGTTTTTTTGAGCCAATCAAGCAGTGCTCCTGCATCGCCTGCGCCTTGGGAACGTGCAGCGACGCGATGGGCTTCCTTCCATTCAGAAGCTTCGCCAGGTTGGATATCATTTGTGCGACAGAAAAGGATAGAGCGTAGAGCTTCTGGCTGTTCAACCCAGAGCGCATATTCGTCATCTGTAAAACCGAGAAACTCGGCGAGGCTTTCGCCGGTTTCTATCCGATGCCATTGTTCGACAAAGTCATCAATTTCTGTGTGGAGCACATCACCCTCAAGAACTTGTTCAATGAATTTCATATGGACAATTTATTTGATGTTGATTTTGCGGCCTTTCACAGCCTGTTTGTGTTTCAATAACTCGCCACTGACTGCATCTATCACGCCCAAATGATACCCCCACTCGTTAAAAACTTCAATTTCTCCATGCATTGCGTCCCATGTATACAAACGAGACCCTTCTTCATTTCTCCATACTTTTTGCCCGCCCACCGTTTTCCATACCTCAAAGTTATCGAGGTAGCAAGGTTTTGGTCGAGGTATGGCAGCCATATGTAGCGTTTATTTAATTCTTCGCCCCCGCCAACTCCTCCTCAAAATCCACAATCTCCTTGATCTGCACCAGAAACCAGCGGTCGATTTTCGTGAGGTTGAAAATCTCCTTGATGCTGAATCCGTTCAAGTCGTGTTCTGAATGTCTCACGGTGAAATACAGTTTTATGTTTGCTGGCGCGAGTGTGCGCCGGAAATTTGGCGGCGTCAATTTCCGTGTTATGAAGCACCTCACCCCGCCCCAGCACGGCGAGAGGGAAGCGTTTGCCCGGATGCCGGTCAAGCGGGCGGAGTCTCCGTTCCGGCAAAAACCGCGTCCCAGTCGGCCTTGCCGGGAAGCGCCTTTTTGTAAAGGTCGGCCTCCACAATGCGCGGCTCTGCCTCGCCCGGCCGCCGGTCAAAAACGCAGGGGCCAACCACCTGGTCCAGAAACATGACCCGCGAACCCGGTCCGTGTCCGCTGGCCGTGAAAACGTCCTTGAGCCGGCTGGCCGCCAAGGGCCAGTTCACCTGCGCCTCATTCGTGGGCGCCAGCGGCGGCAGGGGGACTTTCCGCTCCCAGATTTTGCAAAATTCCAGCATCCATTCCGTCGGCAGCCAGTGCCGGATGGTCGGACGGACAAAGGTCTCGCCGTAATGAAAATTCAACGCCCGCGGCGGGAATTCCTGACGCAGGGTGTTGATCTCGTTCGTCGTCAGGCAGGTGGTGATGAAAAACTCCGTGTCCGTCTCCTTGAAGGGAAACGCGAGGATGGAGCCGGCATGATTAAAGATCAGTCCGTAGCCCGGCCCCACAGGCAGCGCCAGGACGGAACGGGCGTAGAAACTGTGAAGCAAATTGGACAGGTCGGCCCCGACGTGGTTTGGCACGCGCGTGGAAAAACGTTCCAGCACATGGTCGGCAAACACGAGCCGCTTGCCGGAAAGCCGGATTTCCGGGGAAAAATCCGGCCCGGCATAAAACCGGAATTGATGGGCCGGCCCGCGCCGCGTCTCCTCGGTGATTTGCTGCACCACCGCCAGCCTGTAAACGAGGTCGGGATCGGGCAACGGAAACAGCCGCAGTTCATCCTTCCGCGCGTCATTGAAGAGCTGGCAATAGCTGATCGTGGCCATGCGGAGCAGGAGCTTGTGAAAACCGTCGCCGCGCCGGTCCACCCGCGCGATGTGGCCGGGCAGGCCGCCGTGAAATTCGAGGTTCAGCGCCCGCAGCAGCACCGGCAACTGCTGCGTATGCGGATACAGCCGCAGATGACCCTGCCGCTCCTCCACCACCTCATAATTCGACCGGTAGATGGATTCAAACGGCAAATGTTTCATAGGCTGGCCAGAAAGCTAACCATGTCCCCCACCGGCGCGCACGCGAAAATTGACGGCTGAAGTTTAATCACGGATGGACACGGATTCAAAACTTCAAAGCCCGTCAGTGCTGGCATATTTGCAGGCTGCACATTTTGAATTTCAACCAAACTCCGTCAGGTGCGACAACTTCCGAATATACCGCCCCGACGGGGCTTGAATTGTGCTGGAACATGGTTCTATAAATATGTCGCGCCTGACGGCGCTGAAATCGCCGGGAATAAAAATCACCCCAGCGTCTTGAGGCGGCGGAGCAAATCCTTCCGGTTTATGAGGTCTATGACTTGCAAATGGTCGGGATGCAGCCGGAACAGCAGCCGGTAATCGGAACCGATCCGCTGCCGCATCACATCGGTCACCTGCTTGAGCCGCAACGCCCCGACGAACGCCGCCGGTTCCCCCGCCGCCAGCCGTCCGATCATGATCATCGCGGCGCGTGCGACGTGGCGCGGAAAAACGGCGAGCGCCTGATGAAAACCTTTTGGAAATTCGATCAGCCGGACCGGGTGAACATCTACCGCATCCTGCGGCAGCAATAATTCGGCTTCCTGGTCAGCCTCGGATTTCTCGGCGGCGGCGGCAGGGCTGTTTTGGCGGAAGGTTTCCAGATCAGTGTGCGCCTTTTGGAGTTCGCGCCGCAGTTGGTTGCGTTCGTGATGGCGGTCATTCAGCGCGGTTTTCAACTCCGCCAGTTTCTGTCGCATGGCCTTCAGGCTGGCTTCCTCCGGCGCGGTCAGGGCGGCGGCCACGGCGGCCGCGTTCCGCTGTTCATGCCGCGCAATTTCCTGTTCCTGCCAGTCCAGCTTTTCCTTGAGCTCACGCACTTCCTGGGCCTTGGCGTCGAGCGTCTGCCGGGCGGCGCGCAGTTTGGCATCGTCGGCTTCGTGCTCGGCATACCGTTTGTCCACGATGTCGCCGAACGGATCGTCCGGCGGGAGATTCAAGGTGTCGCGGGCCTCCAGAATTTCGTCCAAAACGCGGCTGGCCTTGGCTGAGGGCAGGATGGGAATGGTGCCTCTGGCCACCAGAATGCCGAGGGCGCGGTGCCGGGAAAACAAGAGTTCGCCGGCGAAGTGGCGCAAATGATCCAGATTCTCCGAGGCCAGGATGTCTTTGGCGGACTCATCAATGAGCTGCAGTATCTTCGCCGGTTTGTCTTCATCCAACAAAAATGCCGCCGATAGGGGAATTCCGATATCCGCATCCGCCGCCTCCGCCGGCTGCCGAACATTGATAAGGCGCTGGATGATATCTTTGCGGCCGGCCCGGGTGACGAAGAACATGATTTTTTCCCATCTCCCCAGCATCGCGTCGGACCAGCCGATTTTTTCTAACGCCTCGGCTGCGCGGTCGAAAAGGTTGAAGGCGCACAGGCGCAGGAAATAGGTGTCCAGCAGGCTGGCCGGGATTTGCAGCGGATCAAGCTTTAGCATTTGGGGCGGGTGCAGGTGGTCCAGCAGTTGCGCCGTCAGGTGCGGTTCCAAGACCGTCTGCAATTCCTCGACCGTCACCCCGGCGACCTCCGAGGAATGGTGCAGCCGCTCCTCGTCCTTGGCCAGGCAGCAATGCTTGTATTTCTTGCCGCTGCCGCAGGGGCAGGGTTCGTTGCGGCCGATCCGGGCCACGGCGCGGCGCATGGTGCCACCCCGGGAAAGTGTGTTGCTGCTTTTCACACCCACGATTTCCAGGATGGGCCGGCGGCATTGCTGAAGAACTCCCTCGCCCAGGGCCTGGGCCGACTTTTCAACAGCCGCCCGCTTGTCCGGCGTGGCTTGGGCAAACCAGCCTTTGACGATGGCCAGCAGCCCGGCGTCATTCGTCCGAAAGGCCAGCGTCATCAGATAGGCCGTCGCCTCATTGGTCAGGCCGTCCCGCCGCGCCAGTTTGCGTGCGGTGGGAATGAGCAACTCCGGCAGTTTCCCGGCACGGTGTTCCCGGCACCAGTCTTCCATCACCATCAGGGCGACGGCCTCGCTAGTCGGCGAAAGCCGGGTGTTTTCAATGGCATCCAAAACCGGCTCCGGCACGTCGCCCTGCGCCTTCATCATCATATTCCCGATCCAAAGCTCATGTCCCAGGAGCATCGCCCCTCGCGCCAGATGGCGCGCCTGCACCGGTCGCTCCCGGCTCAAGGCCGTAACCACCACCATCAAGCACGACTTCGGATTGTTTTCCTGCACCGTTTCACCGATCAGCGCATCCAGTTCCGCGTCGTCCGCTGGCAGCAGATCCGCCACCCGCTGCACCGAGGCGAGACAAAACCGGCATTGTTCGATGAACTGTCGCAATTCTGGTTTCATGATTGATAATTCTCCGCCGAAGGGTTGCTCGGTCGCTACACATATATTGCGAAATTTTATGACAACAAATGGTGAGCGGATTTGACGGGAGATTTCATAATTGTTTGGAACGGACGGAAAGGCCTTTTGGAAAATGGCTTGTTGTTTCCGCCTGCTAAACAACAAATCGAAATCACTGATTAATTATGGAACAAAAAATAATTCGCGAGTGCGACAGTTTTGGCCGCTCGCTGGTCTTCTGCAAAACCAACAGCAACGATATTCCGGCCACCAGCAAGGGGGCGGCGTATGTCAGCAACCTCACCGGCATCAACACCCAGCTCGTAAACGCCGGGGCCACTCAAAAGCCCGTCACCGTCACGGCGCAAAACGCGCTGATTCTGGCGCTGGACAAGAATCTGGACGCCATGGCGACCATCGCCATCGCCTATAACGCGGATGTTCCCGGCTTCGCCGACGCGTTTCCGCGCCCGGCGCATTTCAATCCGGGCGAGGTGCTGCGCCCGGCCAATATCTATCTGGCGGCATTGGTGCCGACGGCGACGGATGACGCGGCGACGGTGGCGGCCAAGGCCGCACGGGTGCAGGTGTTTGTGGATCACGCATTGTCGGCGACGCTGGTGGCGGACTTGCAGGCGCAGTTGAAGGCGATTGGCACGGTGTCCGGGACGCACGAGCAAAGCCGGGAGCAGGGGGTGTTGAGCACGGCGCAAATCGCCGGCCTGGTGCGCGATGGCAGGAAGCAGAGGAATTATCTGGACGCGATTTTCCGCGCGGTCTATGCAAACAACCCGGAAAAACTGGCGGCGTGGATCAGCGCCAGCCATGTGGAGCACGGCCCGCACCACGCCAGCACGCCAGCATTTGCGCCGCCGTCAACGGGGACGACTGCCACGAAGGCGGCGGATGCAACGACGAAATAAATTCGACACCTCATCCTTAATCCTTCTCCCCGTCCCCCCTTGCTCGCACCTTCGCGGCAGGTCGCGGCGGAGAGGGTTTTTTTGGCGAATAACTTTGTGAAATAGAAAAACAACTTTGGCTTGGAGAAGATTTAAACCAAAGCATGATTTACATGCAGGCCGAGCTGTTTTTCGCCGGCTATAAGATTGAGGTCCAAACTCAATCGCGCTGTCTAGGCAACCGAAGTCAAACTGGCGGCTTCCAAAACCGCCCTCGGCCTGCATTCTGTTTCAAGTTTCCAATAAATTTTCCAAACGACAATTGAAACTTGTAAAAGATATCCACAGGAGTTTTGTAAACCATCTCGACTGCGATTGGATATTTTTTGTTTTTTGTGAAGAACTTTCTTTCTGCGCATAAATCAAGTTTGCTACAAATGAATTTTTACCGCTTCATTATGTCATGATTGATTCCGTTTCCGACATCGCAGGAGCGACGGCAGATTTGAAAAAAGCCCGGCGGCAAAAATCCGCGCGCGCGGATGCCCGTCCGTCCGTTGACCGTCTGCCGCCGCATTCGCCGGAGGCCGAGATGGGCGTGCTCGGTTGCGCGCTGCTCTCGCCGAACGAATGCCTGGGCGAGTGCATCGAAAAGTTGAAGGACAGCGGCGCGGAATTTTTCTACGACCTCCGTCACCAGACAATTTATGAAATGCTCGCGGAGATGTTCAACACGCGGGAGGCGATTGACATCATCACGGTCCAGCAAAAGTTGAAGGACAAACAGCTTCTGGAACAGATTGGCGGGATCGCGTATTTGTCGCAGCTTCAGGATTCCGTTCCGAGCGCGGCGAACCTTTCCTACTATCTGGAAATTGTCCGCGAAAAATTCCTGCTGCGGAAAATGATCCAGACCTGCACGGAGGTGGTAGGCCGCGTTTATGATTACGAGGGCGAGGTGGATGCGCTGATGGACGAGGTGGAGCGCGACGTGTTGCGGATATCCGAATCGCGCGCGCAGGGCGGGGTGGTGGGAACGAAGGATCTGGTCAACAAGGCCATCAGCACGATAGAAAATTTTTTCAGCCGCAAGGGTGCGCTCACGGGACTGGGGACGGGCTATGCGGATCTGGACCGGATGACGGACGGTTTGCATGGCGGGGAAATGATCGTCATCGCTGCGCGCCCTTCGATGGGCAAGACGTCGCTGGCGATGAACATCGTGGAGAACATCGTGCTGGAGCAGAAATTGCCGGTGGGGGTGTTCAGTTTGGAAATGAGCGCGGAGGCGCTGGTGCTGCGCATGATGTGCTCGATCGCGCGGGTGAACCTGCGGAGCATCCGCGAAGGATTCATGAGCGAGTCGGATTTTCCGAAGCTGACGAGCGCTGCGGGCAAGCTCTCGAACGCGCCGTTGTTTATTGACGATTCCGCCGGGCTGTCGATTTTGCAGATGCGGGCGCGGGCGCGGCGGCTGCACCAGCAGCATGGCGTGAAGTTTTTCGTGATTGACTACTTGCAGTTGCTGCATTCTACTGCGCGGCGTTCGCAAGAAAACCGCCAGCAGGAAATCGCCGACATTTCCAGCGGCATAAAGGCTTTGGCTAAGGAATTGAAGGTTCCGGTGCTGGTGTTGAGCCAGTTGAACCGCGAGCTGGAGAAGGACAAGAGCCGCAAGCCGCGCCTGTCGGACCTGCGCGAGTCCGGCGCGATTGAACAGGATGCCGACCTGGTGGGTCTGTTATACAAACCAAACGCGGGTGATGACGAAGATGGCGCGGCGGCGGAAGAAGCGGACGGGTTGCCGGTGAACCTGTTGATTGCGAAACAGCGCAACGGCCCGACGGGCGATGTAAATTTAACGTTCCTCAAAAACTATACTCGATTTGAAAGCGCGGCAAAAGTCAGTGATGAAGACATACCGGAAGGCAGATAGGCGATGAAATCGTTTCTCCGTCTTTTTGGAATCTGGATGTTGCTCGGCTGCGCGCAAATTGCTTGGTCGCAGACTTCGGGCCCGAAAATTGACCGCGTGGACATCAAGTTTGCCGGCCCGGCCGCCGTTAGCGAGCAATACATCCGCTCCAACATCCGCGCCAAGGCGGGGGACATCTACCGTCCGAGCTCCACCCAGGACGACATCCATTCGCTCTACGGCACGGGACAATTCTATAACATCCGCGTTTCGGCGGAGTCGGCCGACGACGGCGGGGTGAACCTGACCTTCATTGTGCAGGTGCGTCCGATCATCACCGGCATCAAGCTGGAGGGCAACAAGAAGCTGAGCGATTCGAAGCTGAAGAAAAAAATCACGGTGAAGGTGGGCGAACGGCTGGACGAGCAGAAATTGTTCACCGACGTGCAGGAGATCAAAAAGCTCTACGAAAAATACGGCTACCCGGACACGCAGGTGAAATATTATTTCGACTCCATGGACGAGGCGGCCGGCCGGGCCTCCGTCACTTTTCAAATTGTCGAGACGCAAAAAATCCGTGTCACGGAGGTGGACTTCGTCGGTGCAACTGACTTTACGCAGGATGAACTGCGCAAGCAGATCAAGACGCGGGCGCACTGGATGTTTTCGTGGATCACCGGCAGTGGCGTTTTCAAGCAGGACGATTTTGACGACGACAAGGATGCTCTGGTGGAATTTTACCGAAGCCGCGGATATCTGGATTTTGAAATCAAGGACGTGAAGCTGCTTTATCGTGAAAATGGTTTTCTGGATGTAGGCGGCGAGAACGGAAGTCCGGAACACCCGTCGGCGGACGAGATGACGGTGCAGTATTACGTTTATGAAGGCCGGCAATACAAGGTCGGCTCCATCAAGTTCACGGGCGGAAAAATTTTCGATGCTGCCGCAATCCGCACCGGGTTGCTGGCCAACCACGATTACGAACACTCGAAGGCCAAGCTCGGCCCCAACAACCTGCCGATGGACGTGGGCGACACATTCACGCCGGACGGGCTGGACAAGGACACGACGGCCATCCAGGATTTTTACGGCACCAAGGGATATATTGATGTCGGCGACACGATGCACGTGGTGCGCATCCCGAACGTGGACACCGGGACGATGGATCTGGAATTCCAGGTGGACGAAGGGCAGAAATCCTACGTTGAGAAAATTGACATCCGCGGCAATTTGAAAACGAAGGACAAGGTCATCCGCCGCGAACTGGCGATCTCGCCCGGCGAAGTCTTCGACATGGTACGCGTGAAGATCAGCAAGCAGCGTCTCGAAGGTCTGCAATATTTTGACAAGGTGGATTTGCAGCCGGAGCCGACCGACCCGCCGATTGCCGGGCGCAAGGATCTGGTCGTGAACGTCGAGGAGCAAAACACGGGCAACTTCACGCTGGGCGCGGGCTTCAGCTCGGTGGATTCGCTGGTCGGCTTCGCGGAGGTGACGCAGGGCAATTTTGATTTGTTTCACCCGCCGTATTTCACCGGTGGCGGACAGAAGCTGCGGTTGTATGTGGCGGAAGGCACGCAGCGGCAGGATTATGAAGTGGAATTCACCGAGCCGTGGTTTTTAAACCGGAAACTTATATTTGGCGTGGATCTTTACCGCCATCAGCTTGACTTTGAAAGCCCCAACAACCTTTTCGACGAAACCCGCACCGGAATGCGCCTGAGTTTGACAAAGGCCTTGCCGCCGCCGTCTATTCTGACAGACCTTCTCGGCAACGGCGACCTCAGTGCAGGCGTCAGTTACACGATTGAGGATGTGGGAATTTCCCTGA
>Ga0302274_10005822_pt1 | contig 10342 bp, 9 predicted proteins | sample III_Bog_N2_1_FD_198755 | JGI IMG/M metagenome (GOLD analysis project Ga0302274, IMG submission 198755) | Peat permafrost microbial communities from Stordalen Mire near Abisko, Sweden - III_Bog_N2_1 | ecosystem: Environmental > Terrestrial > Soil > Wetlands > Peat | place: Sweden: Abisko...
AGTGGCGGCATGGGAACTGGACCGAAACAACCGAAATGCCACCATCGATTGGCGCTTCACGACCGAGGATGCCCGCATCAAACTGAAACGCCTCTATCCGAAATTATGAATGATACGCGGTACTAGGAGATGCGAGCGATCTTCGGGGGTTGAATTCCAATGACCTTCACAGTCTGGACAAACGAGATGGGAGTGGGCGTCGTGGCGCTGGACGACGACCACAAGAAGCTGATTGGCATCATCAACCAGCTGCACTTTGAAATCGAGGATGCCCACGACAAGCAGGTTCTGGGAGCTGTCCTGGACCAACTGGTGGAATACTCAAAATCCCACTTCGCACGGGAGGAGTCGCTGCTGTTTCAAGCCGGCTACCCGGACGCGCCCGAGCACAAGATGGAACACGAGTGGTTCATCCACGAGATCACCGCGTTGAGGGAGCGTTTTGCCAGCGCGCCCGCCACGACGCTCGACATGGAACTGATGAAATTCCTGCGCAATTGGCTCGGCGCCCATGTCGAGGGCGCAGACAAGAAGTATGGCCCGTTCCTCAACGCGCGCGAGGTCAGCTACAGCGAAAGAAGCGAGAGAGCCCAGAGTCCTTACGGCGTCTCCTGAACCTTCACGACCAGGCAGGCAACGGGCTTCTCGCCACTGACCAGCATCTGATGCGGAACGCCCGCCGGAACATGCGCCACGTCGCCCGCCCGCAACTGCTGCCGTGTGCCGCCTTCCACCGACGAGCCGCGCTTCTCTCCCGGTCCAACGCTTTTAGCGCCAGCTACCGTGCCGCCGGTCACCAGCGTCGCGCGGCCTTCCAGCACGTAGAAGATATCGGCGAAGTTCTGATGCACTTCGGCCTCGCCGTCGCGGCTGCGATACGAAAGCATGGCGCAATGCTGCGGGTATTCCTTCAGCGTCTCGCTGGCCGAGCCGTTTCCGTGCTTCGCCAGCTTGCTCAGATAGGCCGCCCGTTCCATCAAAAGAGAAGCAGACCAATGATCCACCGGGTTCCGCGGGCCAGCCGGCCGAGCCAGTGGAACGATTTCCTTCTCCGCCGGAACCAGTTCCTTCAGAATTTTTGCCGAGAATGAATCCATCACGCCTCCAGTTTACGACCCAATACCGGAGAGCGCGGACCAGAACTGAAGGACACGCGAGAATCCGGTCAGAAGGCTTTTGCTGCTCTGGCGTCGCATCCGGCATGAACGCCAGTCGCATCCAAGGCGTTCCGGGCTTGAAGCAGGTATACTGCCTCACATGCAGAAAGACACCATCGCGGATTGGCAGAGCCTAACTCAACTCTACAGAAAGATGAGCGACGATGAATTATGCGCACTGGATGCTGACATCGCCGATCTGACCGAAGTAGCGCAGCAGGTTCTCCGCGATGAAATGAGGAGTCGCAGATTGGATCGGCAACGCGTTGCAAGCGAAGAGCCAAACAGCCCAGAGTCCCCTGCGGCTACCCCATGGAATCGTAGCGCTGATGCGCCGCCAGCCGGAGACGAAACAGCGGAAAGCGATTCACCGTCCGAATACACCTGGAAGGTGCCGCTGTGCGAATCCGATGACCCGGAGCGTACATGGCAAATCCAGGAAGTGTTGCGGGATGCGGGCGTCGAGAGCTGGATTGAAGGGCCGCGCTCGATTGCCGCGCTTGATTTGGGCAATCCCCGCATACTGGTTGCAGCCGATCAACTGGAACAGGCAAACGCTATTCTCGCGAGACCGATTCCACAGGCAATCGTCGATCAATCCAAAATGCAGATGCCTGACTTCGAATCGCCCGCGTGCCCAGGCTGTGGCGCCAAAGAACCGGTGCTCGTCAGTGTCAATCCGCTCAACACATGGCGATGCGAAACCTGCGGAAAGCAGTGGACGGATTCGGCGGAAGAAAAGTAACGCGCAACTTGCCGGTTGATTTGGTGTTTCCTTCATCAACGTCTCTCGCAGGAAGGCACAAAATCGGTATTCTCTTGTTGCATGGGTCATCTCAACAACGCCGGGCAGTGAAGGAGTCCGCTCATGAGCAGGCTCAGATCGATGCCATTTCAGTTTTCCGGGAACCATGGCTGCAAGCCAGCCTGGATAGCTTGCCTGGGAATGGCTTCCCTGCTCGCGCTGAGCGGGTGCGCGGCCATGCAGGTCAAGCTGGGGATGAAGGTGTACCTGGCCAGGACTCCCATCGCGTCCATCGAGGCCAGTCAGCCCAAAGGACCGGGGATTGCGCCGGGGCAGAAGTCCTCTCTGGCGGTCGCGGTCACCCAGCCCGACGGCAAGGTGTTGCAGACGGAAGGCGCGGGCCACGGAAAAGTTATGTGGCAGGATCTTGACGTCGCGGTAACGGTCGTGACCGTCAACAAGAAGGGCGTGGTCACGCTTCCCTACGATCCTCGCGAGAGCGACGGAAAACTCCCGCACGTCATCATCACGGTTCCCAGCCATCCGGAGCTGCGCGCGGAACTCGATATTCCCCTGCGGTATGACTACAATTTCAGTTCGAACTTCTCCGGCAGCAGCGGCTCCAGCGGTTTGAATGGCAGCGATGGAACAAGCGGCATGAGCGGCAGCAGCGGCTCCATGGATCCGAATAATCCCTCCGCGGGTGGAAATGGAACGGACGGGGGCAATGGCTCGGACGGGCAGGATGGCGGACGTGGCGGCGATGCGCCGCCGGTGGTAACGCTACGACCGGGCAATCATCCTTTGCTTCAGGCGAGCGTATCTGCGGCGGGCCACAGACGGCTGTACCTCGTCGATCCGCAGGGCGGTTCGCTGACAGTGAGGGCGGACGGAGGTTCCGGCGGAACAGGTGGCAAGGGCGGCCGGGGAGGCCGAGGCGGTTCCGGCGGAACGGGCACGCCCAGCGGCTCAAGCGGCCGCGACGGACTCGATGGGCGCGACGGCATGGATGGGTCGCAAGGGAGAGGCGGAAGCATCACCGTGACTTACGATCCGCAAGCCGAGCCGTACCTGGATGTAATCCACCTCTCCAATCGCAATGGCCCTCCTCCCGTATTCCAGGAAGAGCCGGTAGCTCCGCTCTGGTAGGCGCTGGCGATTCCGAACGATTCTTCTGATTTATGGGAAATGAGCAAACAAGAAGGGCGTCCGTTTCCGCGGACGCCCTCCTTGTTTGCCCTTGCTGTCAACGCTTCAGCTAGTACTGATGGAGTAAGGAAGCTCCGTGCCCCATCCATTTCACGTTCTTTGTGAAATGGGTGGGAAACCACGAATTCAACCCTGCAGCAACAGTGAAATGCTCTAGAAATCCAGCCGCAGCGACATCTGCACCTGGCGCGGGCTGCCGATGGTGTGCGTCGTGATGCCCAATCCCGCCGGGCAGTTATAGAACGACGTATTGGTTTGCTCGCCAGCGGCATTGCATCCCGTCGGCGCGACCGTGGTCCCCTGGGTCGGATAGTTGTTGTAGTCCATATTCTGCGTGACGTTGTCTCCGGTCACGTCGAAGCTGGTGGTATTGGTCACGTTGAAGACATCCAGCGTGTAGCGCAGCTTGGCGCGTTCTCCGAATGGCGTGACCTTGACCAATGACATGTCGGCGCGCTTCTGCGCTGCCTGCCGGAAGATGTTGCGCTGCCCGTGAGAGATGAAGGTGGTCTCAAAGGGATCGTTGGCCGGAACGGCGCCGTTCAGGTCTCCTGGGTTGAGCAGAGGAATGGTAAAGCATTCCGGCTTGAGCGCCGGCGTGCTGAATGCGCCGGAAGCGCCGGTGACGGCGTTTTTCGGCGTGCAGCCGGAAGCCAGCGGCACGATGGGATTGTTGATGCCGTCGAAAGTGCTGTAGTAGACGCTGCCCACCGCGCCCGAGTAGTCGATGATGCTGAAGGGCTGCCCACCTTGCAGGACGGTCATGCCATTCAGGCTCCAGCCGTTGGTGAACTTGCCCGCGAGTGAGCCTTCCGGCCGATGGCTGGCAAGCTGATAACTGTAAGTGAAGTTCAGCACGTGCTTGCGGTCGAAATCGGCCAGGCCGTAGCCGGAGCGCAGGTTGGTCGGGTTATCGCCGTTATAGAAGAGGCCCAGGGCGCTCTGTTCATCGGTGGCGTGAGAGAAGGTGTACGAAGCGCCGGCCTGGAAGCCGTGGCTCAGGCGCTTATCCACGTGAATCTGCGCCGCGTTGTACTGCGAGATGCCGGCGGCGCGGTAGTCGATCGATTCCGAGGAGTAGCCGATGTAGGGCACGCGCAAGTCCACATTGCCGCCCTCGGAGTTAGTCATGTAGGCGCTGTTCAGCGAGCCGCCCGAGTTGGCCGGCAGAGCAATCGGAGTGAAGGTGTCGTCCACAATCGTATAGCCGTAGGAATACAACTGGCCGCGGATGGGGCTGCTGGGAGTGGCGATCTGCGACTGGTTGAAGGGCGTCGGAATCACCTGGTGGCGGCCCAGATTGCCGACATAGCCAATCTCGATGGCCAAATCGCTGCGCGGCTGCCACTGAATGTCCAGGGTGTAGTTGATCGAGTATGGCAGCTTGTTCTTGCGGTCATAGGCGCCCATGGTGAAGGGAGCCGCTCCTTCGGCGATCGCTGCGGCGTTGGGCAGATACTGCGTGATGTCGCTGGCCTTGCCGGTAGGCGCCGCGCCCAGTGACCCTCCCCAGGGCATGGAGAGGTTGGCCTCGGTGGGATTGCAGGTGGGGATGTAGCCCTCGTAGTAAGTGCCGTTGGCCATGTCGCAGGTCTGCGAGTTGACGAAGGGCTGCGTCTGGCTCACGCCGAAGGGTCCGCCATGCACCTCGCCCGCCGCGTAACCGGGAGAAAGATAGCTGAACAGCTCGCCGCGGTCGTAGTAGAATCCCGTGCCGCCACGAACGACCACCTTGCTCTGGAAGCGCATTGGCGACCACGCAAAGCCCAGCCGCGGTCCGATGCCCCACTGCCGGCCGGTCAGCGTCGTGTCGCTCGAGTCCTTTGCCACCACGTAGCCGTTGTTGTTGAATGTTCCGCCGGCGTTCTCCGGATCGTCGGCCGAGCCGGGATCAAAGAGCTTCGGGTCAAAGTTGTAGATGTGGCCGAACTTCTCACTGAAGCCGCCGTTCATGTCGTAGCGGATGCCGCCCGTCAGGCTCAGGTTGGGATGGATCTGGAACTTGTCTTGCAGGTAGATGCCCGTCTGGTTGGCGCGGTAGTAGCGGTCGCCGTTGCCCTGCAGAAAGGTCGTCGTATTGAAGTCGTCGTTGGCGGTCACGAGGCCCTGCACGAACTGGCCGAAATCAGCCGAGGAAGTGGTTCCCGCCACGCCCGGACGCCGGTCGCGGGGATTCAACTGTGTATGCGACCAGCTTCCGCCCACTGACAAGGTGTGCTTGCCCAGCGTCCAGATGGCGTTCGCCGAGGGCATCCAGCGATTCTGAAAGACGCCGGTCAGCGAGCCCTGGTTCGATCCGGGGCCGATGTTGAGCGTCTGCAGCGAAGTGGGCGTATTGCTGCCCAGAGCGTCCACAATGGTCACTCCAGAGTAGTACGAAGAGCCCAGGTTGTTCACGCCCATGCTCTCCGCGCTGAAGGGCTGTTCGTTGGTCGAGTAAATCTTCTCGCGGATGAAGCCCAGCGTCTCGGTTACGCTCAGATTCGTCCGCGCCACATTGACATTATTGATGGAGAAGACCTGGCTGCCCGCATCCAGATGCTGGGCAAATCCCGGCACGTTCGAGTAAGCGTAAGGCGCGATGGTCGGATCGTGCTGGTAGTAGTACTTGACCGCCAGCGTGTCCTTGGGGCTGGCGTTCCAGTCCAGATCGCCCACCAGTTGATCGCCAAAGAAGTAGGCCGTGCCGGGGATCGCGACGTTATATGGATGAGCCGCCGTGGTGACGCCGGTCGGATTCGGAATCAGCCACTTTCCCGGCTCCCCTTTGACGTTGGGCGCATTGAACAGGTTGTAGGCCACGCTGCTGCCTGGATTCACCGCGTTGTTGTTGACCTGGCTTCCAGAAAGGGGCGCCCCGAGCGGGCAGTCGTAGTCCGGTTGGGATGGGTCTGGCTGAGAACACCAACCGGTATTGGCTACAGCCGCCAGGCCGCTCTCGCTGCGGTCGTCGCTCAAGCCCACTGGCACCGAGAAGCGCGAGTAGCCGAGCTCCTCGTCGGAAACATGCAGGTGCTGGTAGCCGATGAAACCGAAGAGCTTGTCCTTGATGAGCGCGCCGCCAAGCGTTCCGCCCGCGATTTCGCGATGCAGCGCGGGAACCTTCTGGTTGGCGGGAATGTCGGGGTCATTCTTGAAGAAGAACGGCGCGGCATTCGCCCAGCTCGTCCCGCGGTGAAGATATGCATTGCCGTGCAGCGTGTTGGTTCCGGCCTTGGTGCTCAGGTCCAGGTGCGCGCCCGCCGTCGCTCCCTGCTGCGCGTCATACATCGAGGCGTTCACGCGGACTTCTTCAATGGTCTCCGGAGCCGGGCTGGGAATGGAATTGCCGATGGAGAGATAAATCGAGGCGCTGCTCTGGATGATGCCGCCGGCCGTCGAGTTGCCGCTGCCGGTATTGTTGATGACGCGGAAGCTGGCTACCTGGCTGGTGGTCTTGCCGTTGAACAGGTTTGAAGCGTCCACGCCGTTCAGCAGAAAAGTATTGGAAGTGTCGCGCTGCCCGTTGGCCCAGATCGGCGCGTTGCCCAGTCCCGAGTTGACTCCCGTGCCGCCCGGCAGCTCGGCGCTCACGCCGGTCGACTGGATCGCCAGGCCCGTGAAGCTGCCCGTGGGCAGCGGCGCCATCTCGATCTGCGCATGGTCCAGCACGTAGCCGTTGGTCGTATCCACTGCGTTCAGCAGCGGCGTGGCTTCCACCTCGACCGTCTCGCTTGTCCTGCCCACCTTGAGCTGGGCGTTCACCGTGGCCGTGCGGTTGGCCTGCACCGTGATGCGCTGCGTCTTCTGCACATCGAAGCCCTCCGACTTGTAGGTCAGCGTGTAGCTTCCAATGGGCAGGTTCACAAAGGCGTAAACGCCTGTGCCGTTGGTCCTGGCCGTGCGCGTCAACGAGGTCTGCTCATCGACAGCCGTCACCAGCACGTTGGGAATGACGCCGCCCGTCGAGTCGGTCACCTCGCCGGTGATGCCGCCCAGCGTTTGCTGTGCCACGAGCGATGTACCGCACAGCGCAACGGCCGCCATAACCACAGGCAGCCAAAAGAACAGAGATGAGAGCTTACGCATGGAAAATCTCAAGATGCAGGCCTCGGAAAAGTAGTCTTGCCACGGGTCTTTTGTTGTCTTCAAAAAAACTCCGGGTTGAAGAAGAAAACTGAAATTCTTGGTCATGCAAAAACAGAAAAGGCGAAACCTCTTTCGAGTGTTGCTGGCTTGTTCAGGGGTCTCGGCCTGAGTATGCGGATATACATAGGATAGCGTTATACCCATAAAAATCCTATGAGAACCAGCTATTCTCTGCTCGCCCGGCGGCCGTCCTCTGTGCAAAAAACGGTACGCAACCCGGTCTGCCGGGCCTTCTCAGTGCGCCGGAGCGCGGCTCTCGTGTATGCGAAATGTTTCGGCCGTTTTTTCCACACATTCTGTCACACCGCCGTGTTCAGAACGCCAACCAGCCGCCCCTAATCCAAATAGCGAGACGAGGTAACAGGCAACCGTGCCGGACCAGCGGCTTTTTCTTGTTCTCTGTTCTCTGTTCTCTCACTACTGTTCACTGTTCACTGTTCACTGTTCACTGTTCACTGCTCCTCTGCCTTACCATGGAGCCATGCAACCTTCGGCAAATCCCGAGTTTCTGCGCCGCGCCATCGCGTTGGCGACACAGAACGTTCTCAGCGGCGCGGGCGGTCCGTTTGGCGCAGTCATTGTGCGCGACGGCCGCATTGTGGCCGAAGGCGTGAACACCGTGACCGCAACCAACGACCCCACGGCCCACGCCGAAGTGAACGCCATCCGCGCGGCGGCCAGGGCGCTGGGCAGCTTCACTCTGACCGGCTGCCACCTCTACACCAGTTGCGAACCCTGCCCCATGTGCCTGGCCGCGGCCTACTGGGCGCGTGTAGAGGCCATATTCTACGGCGCAAGCGCCGCCGATGCCGCCCGCGCCGGCTTTGACGACGCCTTTCTCTATGAGGAACTGCGCCGGGACCAGACCGAGCGCAAGCTCCCCGCCACGCAATTGCTTGGCGAAGAAGCCTGGGCCAGCTTCGCCGCCTGGCTCGCCTCTCCGAGCAAGATCGCGTACTGAACGAGCCGTTTTCGCGATCCCGTTTGCGAGAAAGAATTCCTCCAGACGCCCTCAAAATGATGAGTGCCCCACATCTGGCGCAGTTTCATCGCGCCAGATGTGGGAATCCTCGAAACTCGACCGGCCTCATTCTGACCGGCCTGATTGTTCATTGGGAGCGAAGCGCGCACCTATACTGCCAGCCATGCCCCGTGCCCCATCCTTTCGCCTTTTTTCTGGCGAAAGGGTGGGAAACCACCAACAACTGCGAGCGAATGGCGAGCGAATGGCCCCACCGCAGGTGGCCCCGTGCCCCATCCTTTCCGCGGCATCATCGCGGAAAGGGTGGGAAAGCACAACACTCGAATTCAGAAACAGCAAATCTGCCTTATACTGCCAGCCATGCGCGTCCTCCACCTAACTCTGCTCTTAACCGCCTCATTCTTCGCCGCAGCCCAATCCCCCACCCCGGCAACCAATCCCTGGCAGATGCAGGAATCGGACACGACCGCCGGCTTGCGCGGGATCGATTCGGTGGACGGCACAGTCGCCTGGGCCAGCGGGACGAGCGGGACGGTACTCAAGACCATTGACGGCGGCGCGCACTGGACGAAGTGCGCCATTCCCGACGCAGCGACCGACGGCGTAACCCTCGACTTTCGCGGCGTGCAAGCCTGGGATGCAAAAACGGCTATCGTCATGGCCTCCGGGCCGGGCGACAAGAGCCGGTTGTATAAGACGACCGATGGATGCAGGACTTGGGCGCTGATGCTGAAGAACACCGATCCGGATGGGTTTTATGACTTCTTCACTTTCTGGGATCGGAAGCATGGGTTTCTGCTGGGAGACCCCGTCCTTCGAATGCGCGTTCGGAACGAGCCAAATCCTCTCGAATACCATGCGGGATATACTCCTCCTCCTTTTGTCGAACGAACTTCTAAGCATCGGAGATTCCTTACGCTTTCCACCATCGACGGTGGAAGAAACTGGGCCATTTGGGGAACCGGTCGTGGCTTTGGCACTGAAGACGTGGCACTTGATGGCGTGGCGTTCGCAGCGAGTAACTCATCCGCTTTTGTTCCGTTCCAAGCCCTTCCAAACTGTCGGCCAGTACCCGAATGCGCGACAAGTCGATCATGGATTGGAGTTGGTGGCAAGGGTGGCGCAAGGATTTTGATGGGCTTTAGCAATATGACCGATGTGTGTCTCGGACCAAAAGACAAGTGGACAGATGAACTGAGGTTTGCGTGGTCGAAGGGACTCCCCGTACCTCTTGCCGGAGGAACGGATTCGTCCGGCGTGTTTTCCGTCGGATTCCGCGTAGAAGTTATTCCTATTGAGCAATTCCCAGATAAAATCGTTCCGAATGGAAGGGGAGACTACAAGCATGGCATTGCGGTAGGCGGCGATTACGCCAAGCCCAACGACCCCATCGGCACAGCCGCATGGTCGACCGACAGCGGCGGAACTTGGACCGCCTCCATCACCCCGCCTCATGGCTACCGCTCCTCAGTCCAATGGAGCGAATCCCTCCGCGCCTGGATCACCGTCGGCACGAACGGCTCCGACATCAGCCGCGACGACGGCAAAACCTGGCAGCCCCTCGACAACGGCAACTGGAACGCCCTCTCGCTTCCCTTCGTCGTCGGTCCCAATGGCCGCATCGCCCGGATGAACCCGGCTGCTCTTCCGGCCGGAAACTGATAAAGTCCTCCAGAACAATAACCCTCCATCATGAGCAGCCCCGAGCGCAGCGAAGTGAGCAGAGCGGCGGCTGTGCGCAACCGTGCCGGGAGCCGAAGACAGCGAACAGTGAACAGTCAGCAGAAGCGTTTGCAGAGAATTGGGCATGTTTCCGGTAGGCTGAGTGAAGACAAACCAAATTGAAACTTGAGCAGAACGGAGGGTGGGAGTGTGCCCTCCTGATCTTCATCAGGCCATCTCCGCGGCGCGCGTGCGCAGGGGAGAAGAAAGGCACCGGATTGATTAAGGTCACAGGACACAATTCTGACAATGCTTTTTTCAAGCGATTCCGGAGCGGGATTGCCGCACATGCTCCTTTTCTGCGGGCGCGAGAGTCCGTGGAGCGATGGCCGGGAATGGCGGAAAGATGGCCAAAGAAAAGACGAAGTTGAGAACGGTCAAGGCGAAAGAGAAAACAGG
>Ga0302274_10005833_pt1 | contig 10329 bp, 13 predicted proteins | sample III_Bog_N2_1_FD_198755 | JGI IMG/M metagenome (GOLD analysis project Ga0302274, IMG submission 198755) | Peat permafrost microbial communities from Stordalen Mire near Abisko, Sweden - III_Bog_N2_1 | ecosystem: Environmental > Terrestrial > Soil > Wetlands > Peat | place: Sweden: Abisko...
AAAAGGCATGGGGGCACCTCGGAAAAACGCCAAAGTAGCGATTTGGGAAGGGGGCGCAACCGGCGGTCATCGTAAACTCAATAGCTGAAATCGGAAATTATCTCAATTTGTTACATAAAAAATATTTAAGGGGGGGGCGATCATGAGCACGCGATTGTCAGCAATCGGGATCCAGGCTCGGGATTTTTGTCGTGAGAGCAAGCCGGATTTTTTCGCCTGCCTGGAGCGCGAGGGCCGGGTTGAGGAGCATTTTTTGGCGGTGGAGGCGGGTGTCGCGATTTGGGATCAGGTTGTCGGGACGGCTTTGGCTGCGGGGGATGAGTCTGGGCGGGCGGAAGCTAAGGCGCTGGAGTGCGTGAAAGCGGAGGTTTTTAGCTGAAAATCTCGCGGATTTTTTCCGCGATCAATCCCGCTAAAATGTCATTGCCGTCCTTGGCCAGGTGACAAAAATCCATAAAATATTCCGCCCGGCCATCCAGTGCCGGCCGAGTTTCGACGATGTCGGCACCGGTTTCCCGCGCGACATCGATTATCCGGATCGTCCCGCTCTAACATCTCTTGAATCCCCCTTCCAAAAAAGGGCGGTGTGGACAAGATGTGGACCAACGAAAAAGCGGCTTACGCTTCCCAAGTAAACCGAAGAATTTCTTGGCGTCCAAAACCGGGTTTGAACTGGTATTAACAGCTTGAAAGGTCGACGTCTTAGCGCGCAAAACGACACCCCGCCAAGCAAAATCCGGCGGGGTGTCTGTGGTCTCTAGGTGAAGTTATTTTACGGCGTCTTTAAGGGTTTTTCCGGCTCTGAATTTCGGGTTTTTGCTCGCGGCAATCTTGATTTCTTTGCCGGTTTGCGGGTTGCGTCCTTTGCGCGCAGCTCTCGCTTGGACCTCAAAGGTCCCAAAGCCGGTCAGGGTGACTTTATCCCCAGCGGCCAGGGCAACTTCGATCGCATCGGTTAGTGCATCCAGGGCGCGGCCGGCGTCGACCTTGGTCAATTTGGCCAAGTCGGCAATCTTGGTGATCAGGTCGGTTTTCGTCACGGCTAGGCTCCTTTCTTGGCCGGTTTGTCAGCTTTCTTGCGTTTTTCCCAAAGCTTCATGTCGGTCATCTTCTTGCGGCGGTTGCGTTGGAGCTCCTTGGCGATCAGCTTGGTCCCCTTCTTGAGACCGTGCTTTTCCAGGTAGCTCTTCGGGTCTAGATCATGCGTGGCAAGGTGTTTCTTGGTGATGATCTTGAAGGCCTTGCCGCATTCCAGACAACTCACTGATTTTTCCTTGAATGCCTTTTTAGGGTCCAGGCCAAGGCCTACGGCAACTTCCTTCTCGGCGCAGGGGTTAGCCAAACAGCGAAGCTTGGCGGCCAGGCCCGAAACAATAGACAGAATTTCTTCTTCGGTCATAGGCCTGTGTGATGCTTGGGCCTTTACGATTTCCAAAGCCTCTTTCAGATAATCGTCCATGTTTCCTCCGGGTTGAATTCGCAACTTTTGGTTGTCAGTATTCAAGGGTTCCTGCCAATTTTCGCAAAAGAGATTGGTGAAGTTCTTGTTCGTGATTATTTTCAATTTCTCGGTGTTTGCGTCTTAGGCAGTTTTTATGTGGGGGAAACTGCCGAAGATTATGGTTTCCAGGTTGTGACCAAAAGATTGGTGTTTGGGATGTCATTGTGAAGTTAATGTAGGTAGAATTTACGGTTATGGCAAGGGGATACTAGTGCTGTATCTTTTTCAGGTATATTTTCCCGAAGAGGAAAAATTTGGCGTATTGATCATATTCACACGTCTTCAGCGATTTCTTTGTTGGCAAGGTCTAGGTTTGAATGTAGTTTTTCGTTTTTGTCAAGTCTATATCTCACAAACGCCTCAGATCAGTTGCCGTACGGATAAAAGCTTAAACAGGGTCGTGACTAAGCACAAACAAAGCGCAAGACCATCCTAAAATACTCACCGTTCCTCATGGAACCGTCGCTCAATGTACAAATTTGGCAGCGTAAATCCTGAAAACTTCATCTGTCCAATACAATCAGGCCCAAAATTGAGAAAATTCTAAACCCTTTAGAACTCTTCTTGTTATTTCGCTCCTGATTATTCCGCGTTCTCCCGGTCCGGCTGCGTAAAGCCAAAGTCGCGCCAAAACGCGCCCCAAGGCGGGCGCGTTTTGTCACGACCTTGCACTTGCCGGACCGGGAGAACGCTGTGTTTTGAGCCAATCTAAGAGAATCAAGACTTCCCTGGCTTTGGTGGAGTGGCGGCCTCTTGCTCAGCGAAGAGGCCAGCGCCACTCCCCCTACGCCAGGGAAGGTTCGGGGGGAGAAAGCAAAGGCCTCAAAAAAAGCGAGAGGAGGCGGAAAATGATACTTGGATGCACTCACCCCGGACTAATTGGTCAAATTTGGCGGACCTTCAAGACTGTAGCCCCCTGGATCCCCGTGATGGCCCTGGTCCACACAAGCGCGATACGCGAGCGGTTCCTCAGGGTCATGGAGAATGGGCATAAGCGCGACTGGGGCTACGTGACATTGATCGCTAAATGGTAATGGAACGGAAGGGACCTATTTGGGAACTTCCGGCGCCGTCTTCGCAGTTCCGGTCGTCTGCCGGTCAAGAGTTCGGTAGACGGTCGGCCGTGATATCGAAAATAGCTCGGCAAGGTCGCTGATCGAGTATTCGCCAGTGTCGTACATGCGACGTAACTCTTTTTGCTGACGATCGGACAGCTTGGGCTTTTTACACGAAGCTTCCCTTTCGCACGAGCGATAGCCATGCCCTCACGTGTGCGCATTTTGATGAGGTCCACTTCAAATTCTGCGAAAGAACACCAATATGAGTAGGGGGACGGCTACACAGCAAACTAGGGCAGATTTTACTATTTGAAAACTCGGTCTAAATTAATTCCACGGAGCGAAGGCCATAACTCTCTTCATATACTTGTCAAAGAGTGGGACGGTAAAAGCTGTGTCACCAAAAGAAGGGCTGTAAATCATTCCCTTCGATATTAAATTTGAGCGGCAAGGTCCAAGGCTACTGTTTTGAGCCTTGAGGATATCGGATATATCTCCTGAACGGTGTGGTCCAGATCCAAGTTCTGCCATTGCACGAAGATATTGTTTTTCGCGCTGGGTTAGCCTGTCAAATCTAACCCTGAAAAAACTTTCATCAAGCTTAGATATGACAAGGGGAGTGGCCTCATCGACATCATTACCAGTAATGATATGCTCGCTTGCAACGTTCCATGAAACATAGGCCCATTCTTGTAAAAAGTACGGATATCCCTTTGTATAATTATAAATTTTAAATAGTGCCTCTTCTGAAAAGTTAACGCCCTGACGCTTTACAGGTTCGACAATGGCCCGACACGCATCGTCATAATTAAGAGCGTCAATTTTAGGAAAATCAAATAGTCTCTCTGCATAGCTCTTTGATTCTCCCATCTTCCCTACAAGTAGAGGAAGACCCGCACCTATGAGAATAATTGGTAACTGATCCTGGGAGGTTTTATGCATTGCCATGACAAGGGCGCTCATTTCTTTTTCTGACAGATACTGTATTTCGTCCAATATAATTACTATAACTTTTTTGCGAGCTTTTGAAGCCTTACCCATTGATACAAACAAATCAGGGAGGTCAATCTCTAGGTCTCCACTGTCTGCCGTTCCAATCGCCGGATCAATGCCCAACGACAAATCCATGTCACCATATGAAATTTTTAAATTGCCTATAAATGACCTGAAAACGCGGAGAGCTGTTTTTGCCTGTTCACAAACAGCCTCGACCCTGTCGAGGTCTAACAATATTTTTCTGATATATGGAGTTATTAAGCTTGGAAGGTCCTTGTCGTCGTGGGATTCCAACATAACTACCAGGCATCCAATCTCTTCTGCAATCTGCCTAACGCGATTTAATAGAACTGTTTTTCCTACACCTCGAAGACCAACAGCTATAAATGATTTCCCGTAACGGGCTTCCATGGCCCTTCCCAACGTGATATTTGCCCGACGAAGAAATTCTTCACGGCCTGTCAACTCAGGAGGCTGGACGCCTGCACCGGGGATAAAGGGATTTTTGATTTCGTCCATTGCTAACCACTTTTTACGGTTATAACCGGTTCTAAGGAGTTTTAGCTAGTTCTATCGTCATCATGTTAGAATTAGATAATTAACTTATATCTTTCGGTCAAGACCTTACACCCCAAGCCTTCCCGCGAAATTGCTGAGCAGATCGTCCGATTTATGTTTGCGTCCACGGCGGGAGTAATCGCAAGGGCGACCAAGCTTAGCGCAGGTTTCGACTATTTGCGCTTGTTTGTTTAAGAACCTGGCCACGAGTAACAAGACCGCGCCAACCACTGTCAAACCGCGTCGAAAATTGACCCCCCAAAACTGGTTTTAGATTCTTTTGTCCGACCATTCTATATCGTAAAATCTTTTTCACTTATCTTTTGAGTTTTCGTTCCTATTGTCTTCATCTTTTAGTGTATTCTATCTTTTAACCTCCAGCTTTCATTTCCAGTCTCTATTATTTCGCAATGATGAGTTATCCTGTCTAGTAATGCTGTAGTCATCTTTGCATCTCCAAATATTTGAGACCATTCGCCAAATGTAAGATTTGTGGTTATTAACACTGATGTCTGCTCATAAAGTTTTGACAAGAGATGGAACAAGAGCTGGGCGCTGTTTCTCGAAAACGGCAAATATCCAAGCTCATCGAGAACGACTAGATCCATTCGAGAAAGACGCGCGGCCAGAGAACCACCTTTTCCTGCAACCTTCTCCTGCTCAAGCAAATTTGCCAAGTCTAATAGGTTATAGAATCTTGCCCGCACACCGCTCCTTACAACCTTGGCTGCAATAGCAATGGCCAGGTGAGTTTTCCCGGTCCCTGTACCTCCGACGAAAACGATATTACTGTGGCTGGCCAGGAAGCTACCTTCGTATAGAGTTCGTATATGGGCTTCGTTAACCGAAGAATTTTGAAAGTCAAAATTGTCAAGATCCTTTACAATAGGGAATTTTGCCTGTCCGAGTTGATAACGTATTCCCCGAAGTCGTCGTTCCGCCGATTCAGCTTGCAAGAGATCAAGGAGAATCCGCTCCGGATTCATCTGTCCCGCAGGTGTCGTACTCATGATTTCTTCATAGGCCGCGAGCATGCCACCAAGTTTGAGTTCTGCAAGTTGGCCAAGAACCTTATTGCGCAACATGGCCAGCCTCCCGCAACAAGGCGTCATAACGGCTACAGTCTGCAATAGGGTCATTCTGGAGTTGGAGGCGAAGTGGCAATGCCACGGGGATACTGGGAGGATCATCGTTTGCGCGACTCAAGAAGTTAAGCACCACGTCCTTACTCATTGTATTCATGGCCAAAGCCTGAACACATGCCTCACTAACTATATCTATTCCATAGGTAGTGATGGCGCAAAGAATGGCAACAAATTGTTTATCCCAGTCTTTAAAACGCATCAGTGCGGCGCGTGCCTGTAAAAGTGGTTCAGGCAATGCCCAATCTTTGAATGGAGCACCATTTCTAAGCGCCCCTGGCTTTCTCTTCAGCAACTCAATATAATGCCAAGGGTCAAACTTAATTTTGTCACGTCCGAACTGTCTGTCATGTTCACCAACAATTCGACCGTCGCTTATGATACGCACTTTGTTTGCATAGGCTCGAACCTGAACATCACGGCCGACCTCGCTTACAAAAACGCTATAGCGATTGCGATCAAAGGTCACCAGTGAAGTCTTCGATACTCCAGCCGGAGTTTCGGCATATCCATCAAATCTTCTAGGGACCTTTACAAGGTCAGCTTGCTCCTCTTGAAAAGCTTCCCATATCGTCTTTTCTGGAATTGTAGGATGTCGAGATGATTGAGCTAAAGCTATGCAACGACCTTTAAGCCATTCATTGAGATCCTCAACGTCTTTACATCGAGGCCGAGGAGCAAAGAAATTCATTCTTGATATGCCTACATGGCGCTCAACTTGACCCTTCTCCCAGCCAGCTGCGGGTGTACATGCGACAGTCTCAAACAGATAATGGGAAGTTAACTGCTCAAATCGTTTGTTGTAGTCACGGTTTTTACCAAATAATATTTTGGTTACAACCGTTTTCATGTTGTCATAGATCCCCCGCCTGCAAACTCCTCCAAAAAACTCAAATGCTCTAGCATGAGCATCAAAGACCATCTCCAAACTCTCACGATGATAAGCGATAACAAGACTCATCCGACTATGGCAAAGTCTAATGTGGGCCACTTTGACGGTAACTGGTACTTCTCCAAGAAAAACGTCTTTGTGACTCCAGTCGAATTGGAATGCCTCGCCAGGATCAAAGACAAGAGGAACAAAAGCTTGTGTCGTGATTAATTCTTGCTTACGTTTCCACGATTGTACGTAACGGTGTACGCTATCGTATGCACCAGCATAACCATCACGAACCAAATCCTCAAATAGAGCCTTTATCGTCCGCTGACGTTTTTTAGGCAGATTCCTTTCGGCTTCTAACCAACAATCAAGTTTGCCAGTAAACGCGCCAAGCTTAGGGCGATATTGGTTTTTACGTTCATAATAGACCTCTGTAAGATCCCCTCGAAGGACTTTCTTGACAGTATTCTTGGACACTCGCAGTTCTCTGGCAATTTGTTTGATTGGTTTCAAATCGCGCAAAGCCGCCACACGAATTTTCTTAATCGTTTCCACCGTAAGCATCTCCTGTCTTGTCCCTCCGTAGCCATTTTTGCCACGGTAAGGAGCTTGCCTGGTGGGGTCAAAATTCGACGCGGTTTTCTTCCGTAAACTTCATGAGGGGGTCAATATTGCACGCGAAAGAACATTAAGATTGCCTTTGGCTTTGTCATCTCATCCTTGGCTTGTTTTTTTAACATTTTAATCTTTGATTTAATTTCTTCCTCTCTCAACAGATTCGGAATATTTGTTGTCGACAGTATCTCTTTTGTAAATTTTTCAATCAAAAGCAGCATGTATCGTGCATCTTGGCGCGTAAAAATATCTGGAATATTTGGGGGAGGCATCTGATTTTTATTTTGTGGATTATAGCTCAAAATTATTCCGCTCAAAGTTTTGGAAATATTTTCTCCATTTTGATCGGACAAACTTTTAATTTTAGCTAAAACCTCTTCTTCGAAATAAAAACATTTAGTGATTTTCATCGGCCGCTCGCCTTATTGATAAACCACATTGGGAACCCAATGTGCATGGTTTTTAATTTAAAAATGATTTTGTCAACATCGATATTTCTCATCTTTAATCACGCTATTTAATTTTGCTTACGACCATGGCTCATTTGAAACATGAACATTCACATTGTGATTACAATGTGGTCGAATAATTTTGTTCAAAAAAACGGTTTTTACTTCGCTGTTTCGGCTAAATGCTGGCATATTTTGTCTCAAAGTCATTTTCCCATTGTGTTTACAATGTAGTGCCAGTCCATTGTGTTTACAATGTGCTGGCGCCAATACACCAATGTTGTTCACCGCAATCCCTTGGGGCTAAAGCAAATAAGTCCAATGGTGTTCATTCTGGCACAGCGGGGAACCCGCATAGAACCCCGAAAGGGGTGCGTAGGTGTGGGGTCACTGAGCTTAAGCTCGGGGTGCCAAAAAATCTTACGCATTTTAGGCCTCGGCGCTTGTCGGCGAGGACGATTTTTCTGGTTGAGTCTGGCTTTCTGGCTTGTTTTCATTTTTTTTTCTGTTTTTGGTCATTTCACGGATCTCTGCGACTATCTCAGATATCTGCGAATCACGCGGCAGAACATAGGTATTGAGGTCTAATTTCGCGGCGAGGTATTCGCCAAGAAAGAGAAGACGGCCCTTGAAGGCGCGCTCCCGGCACTTTTTGAGCTGCTGGGCTTTCTTATTCACGAGGTCCATTTCAGTAAATTGCTTAGCCACGGTCGGTCTCCTTGAACGTTTGCTGAAATCAAAATGTTTGTTTTTTGCTAAGATGTCAACTATTTTTTATAAAATTTGTAATAAAAAAATTATAGTTTAAAAACATATAATTTTTGAATTCTTGTCTCGTGAGTCTGCTAGTTGTTCACTTTTATTAAAACCTGATCGGCAGCACCGTGGAGTATGTGGCTGATGAGCGCAAGGCAGAGAGCCTTGAGGGATACTACCTCCAGTTCACCCAGGAGCAGTTGGCGCGGATCAAGGCGGTGGCCATGGACATGTGGAAGCCCTACTTCAAGGCAACGCTTAAGCATGTGCCCGGCGCGGCTGGAAAAATCGTCCATGACCGGTTCCACATCATGAAGCACGTGAGCGAGGCGATGGACCGGGTACGCAAGCAGGGGCACCGAGAACTCACAGGTCAGGAAGATTTCCGGCTTAAGGGGACGAAATTCCTCTGGCTTTACCGGGAGGAGAACCTGCCGGACAAGCATCGACCCGTCCTGGAGGCCTTGAATGCGGCGAACCTGAAGGTGGCCAAGGCTTGGGCCATGAAGGAGAGCCTGAACGACGTTTGGAAGTACCTGAGCATGGGCTGGGCCAAGCGTTTCGTGAAGCGCTGGCTGGTGTGGGTGAACAAGTCAGACCTGGCTCCGATGTGCAAGGTGGGGGAGATGATCCAAAGGCATCTGGAGAACATCCTGACCTTCTGCCGCCATCGGATCACAAACGGCGTGGCCGAAAGGCTCAACAGCAAAATCATGGCCATCAAGCGGAAAGCCTGCGGCTACAGGAACCGGGACCATTTCAAGACTGCCATCTACTTTTTCTGCGGCGGCTTGGACCTCTACCCGGTCAGTTCGTGACAGAGGCTACCCACGGGAAACCCGAAAGGACCTTAGTTTTTTGCGCGCCGTTAAAAATATTTTTTAAATAGTGGTTAAAATAAAAATTATAGTTGACATTGGTTTGATTTTTTGCAAAGTATTTTTTCAGGCGCACCCGGCGAGTCTTTTTTGTTTTACCCAAGCGATCCGACCGGTGACTATCGTTATATCGGCGGTTTTATTCCACCGACGTTGTCGGTATCGGCGGAAGGGTTGGTCTTCATTTCACCTTTGAACATGTTGAAAACCTAGCGAGGTGCGTGTGACAATCGAAAGACAAGAGCCTGCGTTTGAAATCGGCAAAAGAATTTTTTACATTGATCAAAATATCAAAAGATTACGCGGAACTGTGCTTTCAAAACCAATAGTGAACAAATACATGTATGACAACGTCAACCCGGGCCGTGACAATATCATCCTTATGGCTGATCATTCCGGGACCAGCGTCGAATGGATTTGCACCGGGCGAGGACCAATTATGCGGCCTGTCGACGTTCCTATCGTCAACATCAATTATTTTCTAGTTCCAGACGACTTAAAAGTAAATGAAATACAAGAAAAAATGTTGATCAATGTCGAATTTTTACCGAATTCCTGCGATCCTTTCGCCATTGTTAATCAAGAAGACACTTTTGAGCCATTGATAGGTGAAAATGACGTTTTGATCTTCGATGCGTCGCAAAAAGAATTGGATGAGAAAAATTTATTTTTGTTCATCTTTAACAAAACATTATTTTTGCGGAAGTGTATTTTTGATGGTGAAGATATTTCCCTAGTTGGCACAGACCTCAGTCTTGGAAAAATGATCTTTAGTAAAGAAAAAATGTCAGTATCGGCAAAATGTCTTGGCAAAATGGTGTATCAGATGCGTAAATTTTGGATTGATAAATAGGATTACAAACACGTCAATATCGCGTTTTTTAAAATTGCTCCGATACGTGTCGGATGGAGAGATAACGAAAAAGGCCATAATTTGTATAGCTGAAGCATGGTGGTTGGATGATCAGGGACGATTTCAAAAACATTATAGTAAAAATGTAGCCACTGTTTGGTGCCATGGAAACACAAGGTCCATACTTCTCAATTTCCTGTGCGGCCACATATTGTGGTTATGCAATAGGCACTTTTGAGCGCTACATTCGCGAATACAAGCTGCCGAAATGCGGCCCGCAAAGAAATCGTTTGGCCCAATCTGTCCTTGATGCGTGGATGACGAGCCCCGACACGTTCAAGGAAGATCAAAAGCAAGTCCTTAGAAAACGAACCCCCAAGATTGTAACGATTCAAAAACAGAGGTAGGGGCTATGTCAAACGCCAGGAAGATCAAAGGTGGGTATTGGGTTGTCGGCTACAGGGACGCGGTCGGCAAATGCTGTTCCAGAGGCTTCGGCAAGGGACGCGACGCCAAGAAAGATGTCCCTGCAATAAGTCGCCAAGCTCAAGCTGCCATGGCCAGCTCAGTTTGACCATGAATGAGCCGAAAGTGAATTTCCGTTCTGGCCGATCCCAAAATCTGCCGGAAGACCGGATTGAGA
>Ga0302274_10005849_pt1 | contig 10313 bp, 9 predicted proteins | sample III_Bog_N2_1_FD_198755 | JGI IMG/M metagenome (GOLD analysis project Ga0302274, IMG submission 198755) | Peat permafrost microbial communities from Stordalen Mire near Abisko, Sweden - III_Bog_N2_1 | ecosystem: Environmental > Terrestrial > Soil > Wetlands > Peat | place: Sweden: Abisko...
GCATGTAAGGTGCGGCGCTAGCAGCAAACAGTTTCGCCACCACCACGGCCGCTACCCAACCTAACAGCGACAAGACCTCATACACAAAACCGCGCCACAAACCCATCAATGCGGACAATAGAACGATGGCAATAACGGTGTAATCAAACCCCGTCATAAATTAATCCAGCTCAACAATATTCGAATGCAAGCCCTTCACCTCAAGCTTTTGACGCGCCTTGGTCGCCGCTTCGCGCGTGGAATATGGCCCGATACGCACCCGTGTCTTGTCGCCCAGTTTTTCGGTATACGCCTTGAAGCCCTGATGGTTCAAATTTTTCTGCCAGTTGTGCGCGGTATCGGCATTGGAAAAGGCGCCGACCTGCACCACGAAACCGGTTCGCGGCACAGGCTGTCCCTGCTCCGTATGCGTCGGCTCAGCCAACTTGGCATCTGGCTTGGCTTGATCCGGCTTTTGTTCCGGTGCAACAGCCGTTTTGTCCGAGGCTGGCGCTGGCTTTGGCGCTGCCGCCGCTTGCGGCACAGGCGGGCTGACCATAACGGGCGCGGAAACAGCGGCAACAGGGGCGATGGGAAGCGTAGCAACAGGCGCGCTGACCGGTGGCAAATCAATCTTGGGGGCGAACGCGCCAACCTTGTCTTTGTCCGGAATACGCAACTCTATGCCCTGCCCCACAGGTTTGGGCTCGCTGTCCAGCACCATGGGCAGCACCACTACAATGGCGGTCGTGAGCGCCACCGCGCCGATCAGCCGCCGCCGCGCTTGCCGCTTCAGCTTGTCCTCATCATCCGTAATCTGTTTTGCCATCGTGCGTCCCCGCGACGTCTCGTGCTTATCGGTGAAAATTCAGTCGGTGCGCAGGCCGCGTACGCGCATCACTTCCGCCACCGTATAGAATGAACCAAAGGCCACGATTCTATCATTTTCGGAGGCTTCATTGAAGGCATGCTGCAAAGCATTTTCTATCAAAGGGAATTCCCGCACCGCCCCCGTCACCCCCTCGGCAGCCAGCACCAAAGCCAGCTCTGCTGCGGTCGCCCCGCGCGGGGGGTTGATCCCCGCCACCAGCCACACACCCACTTGATCCTTGAGCACCCGCACCACACCCGCCATGTCCTTATCCCCGAGCATGGCGAATACCGCAAAGGTGCGCGGACAAGGCGGCAGACGAGCCAGGTTGTGTCCCAGCGAGCGCGCCGCATGCGGGTTGTGTGCCACATCCAGAATCAGTTGCGGCCTGCCCGGCAACACCTGAAAACGGCCCGGCAAACTGACCTCGGCCAACCCGCGCCGCACCGCCGCCATACTAACCGGCAATTTATCCTTCAGCGCATCCAGCGCCGCTAACGCCGCGCTGGCATTGCTGAGTTGATATACACCGCGCAGGGCGGGGTATGGCAAAGAACTGCGTGCGCCGATTTTGCTGCGGTAATCCCACTGCCCTTGGTGTGGCGTAAAACCAAACTCTTGCCCTATGCGCCACAGTTCCGCCCCAATTTTTTCAGCATGACCTGCAACCGCCTGCGGTACATCCGCATCGGCACAAATCGCCACTTTTCCGCCACGAAAAATTCCTGCTTTCTCAAATCCAATCTTTTCGCGCGTGTCGCCCAGATAGTCGATGTGGTCTATATCCACGCTGGTCACCACCGCGCAATCGCTGTCAAACGCATTCACCGCATCCAGCCTGCCTCCCAGCCCCACTTCCAGAATGGCAATCTCTACCTTGTGCTCGACGAAACATTGCATCGCCGCCAGAGTTCCAAATTCAAAATAGGTTAAAGGAATGTCGCCACGCACCTGTTCAATCTGCGCAAACGAAGCACATAACTCGGCATCACTCGCCTGTCTTTTGCCGATGCGCACACGCTCGTTGTAGGCCAGCAGATGCGGCGAGGTGTAGCAACCGACGCGATACCCTGCGGCGAACAGTATGCTTTCCAGCATTGCGCACACCGATCCTTTGCCGTTGGTGCCTCCGACCACGATGATGGGAAATTCAGGTTGAAGATTGAGACGTTGTTTGACTTGCGCCACCCGCTCCAAACCGAGCGCGATGGTTTTGGGATGCAGTGATTCGAGATAGGTTAACCAGTCGGCTAGAGTGTTGGGCATTTCAATGAGTTAGTGTTTACAACTGCACCCCAAACTTACGTAACACAGGCAGCATTGCCAAATAACAAGCTGCGGTAGCTGCGACGGAAATTGCAAGGCTCAACCAAAAACCCACCCCCTGTTTGATCAACAACGGCAGTAGCAAAAACAAGATTAGAGACGGCAACACCAGCCAGAAGATTTGACCGGAAAGATCCGCAATACGCACAGGCTCTGCACCCTCAAAGTGCATCCACATAAACGCCAGTAATGAGGTAAGCGGCAATGCGGCAAGCAGTGCGGCAACACCGCTACTGCGCTTTGCGATTTCCGTTATTGCAACTATGACGCATGCTGAGATCGCAACTTTTAAAATGTAGTAGAACATCGGGATTAGGCGGCTTCAATCTCCGCCACCGCCGACTGCTTAGTCAGCAACGTGATCAACGTCGCCAGTTGTTTGCGCATTTCGCGCCTATCTACAATCATGTCTATCGCACCATGCTCCAGCAAAAATTCTGCACGTTGAAAGCCTTCCGGCAGAGTTTCGCGTACCGTCTGCTGGATCACGCGCGCACCGGCGAAGCCGATCAGCGCACCAGGTTCGGCGATCACCACGTCGCCCATGAAGGCGAAACTGGCGGAGACGCCGCCCATGGTGGGATCGGTCAACACGGAGATGAACGGCAGCCGCTCCTGGCTCAACTGGGTCAATGCGGCGCAGGTCTTGGCCATCTGCATCAGCGACAGCAAGCCTTCCTGCATGCGCGCCCCGCCGCTGGCCGCAAAACAGACAAACGGCATTTTCTGCTCGGTGGCGAGTTGCACACCGCGCACGAAGCGCTCGCCTACTACCGACCCCATCGAGCCGCCCATGAAGCTGAATTCGAACACCGCAACCACCAGCGGGATGGTATGCACGCTGCCTTGCATCACCACCATCGCATCCGTTTCACCGGTGTCACGCTGCGCTACGGTCAGGCGCTCGCTATATTTGCGGCTGTCCTTGAATTTCAAAGTATCCAGCGGTTGCACCTCGGCACCGATCTCGAAGCGGCCTTCGGCATCCAGCAGCCAATCCAGCCGGGTGCGCGCGGTGATGCGATGATGGTGGTTGCATTTGGGGCAAACGCTGAAGTTTTTTTCCAAATCGGAGTGATACAGCACCGCTTGGCAGGATGGGCATTTGTGCCACAAACCCTCGGGTACATTCTTCTTGCTCTCTGCACCCAGTTCACGGCGGTTAATCTTGGGAGGCAATAATTTTTGAAACCAGCTCATTGTGTGTTCTCCTATGATCCCGTAGGTTGGGTTAGCAGCTTCATGGTTCGACAAGCTCACCACGAACGGACGTAACCCAACATTACCAACGTTGGGTTACGCAAAAAACGCTAACCCAACCTACATTTTTTCTTTAAGCCTGATCTACCGACAGCCTTAATTCCTTGACCAACCTGCCCACATTAGCAACCACGTTTTGCTCATTTGAATCTTCAATTTCCTGCACGATGCGGCTGCCCACCACCACGCCGTCGCACAGCTTCGCCACGGCCAGCGCGGTTTCCGCGTCGCGGATACCGAAGCCCACACCAATGGGCAAGGTGATGTGCTTTTTGAGTTGAGGAATTTTGCGTTCGATGTCGCCCAAATCCAGATTTCCGGCGCCGGTCACGCCCTTGAGCGAGACGTAATACACATAGCCGCGCGCCTGCTTCGCTACCTTGGCGATACGTTCATCATTAGTGGTCGGTGCGAGCAGAAAAATCGGATCAATATTATGGCGCTGCAAGTGGCCAAATGCTTCATGGCTTTCTTCCGGCGGAAAATCTACCGTCAGCACGCCATCCACGCCCACCTCGGCACAACGCTGTGCAAATGTTTCCCAACCCATCGCCTCAATCGGATTGCCGTATCCCATCAACACCAACGGCGTCGAGCTGTCTTTCTTGCGAAATTCCGCCACCATGCCGAGCACATCCCGCAGACTCACCTTGTGCTTCAGCGCACGCTCCGATGCGCGCTGGATGGTCGGCCCGTCCGCCATCGGGTCGGAGAACGGCACGCCAAGCTCGATCACATTCGCGCCTGCTTCTACCAGCGCGTGCAGCAATGGCACGGTGAGTTGTGGGTTCGGGTCGCCCGCCGTGATGAACGGGATCAGTGCCTTGCGCTGGTGCAGCTTGAGTTTCTCAAAGGTGGTTTGAATACGACTCATAGCGTGATTCCCTTCAACCGCGCCACGGTATTGATGTCCTTGTCGCCGCGCCCGGAGAGATTCACCAGCAGCACTTTATCCTTGCCCATAGTCGGCGCAATCTTCGCGGCATGCGCGAGCGCATGACTGGACTCCAGCGCAGGGATGATGCCTTCGAAACGGCACAGGTCATGGAATGCCTGCATCGCCTCGTCATCCGTGATCGCCACATATTCCGCGCGTCCGGTGTCTTTCAGCCAGCAGTGTTCCGGGCCGACACCGGGGTAATCGAGACCGGCGGAAATGGAATGAGTTTCGATGATCTGGCCGTTCTCGTCCTGCATCAAATAAACGCGGTTGCCGTGCAACACGCCGACCTTGCTGTTGGAAGTCAGCGGTGCGGCATGTTGACCGGATGCCAAACCATGTCCGCCCGCCTCCACGCCGATCAGCCTGACCCCTTCCACACCGATGTAAGGATAGAACAGGCCGATGGCATTGGAACCGCCACCTACGCAAGCGATTACCGCATCCGGCTGACGCCCTGCCATCTCCGGCATCTGCATTTTCGCTTCATCGCCTATGACACACTGAAAATCACGCACCAGCATCGGATACGGATGCGGGCCGGCTGCCGTGCCGAAGATGTAAAAGGTGGTCTCGACGTTAGTGACCCAGTCGCGTATCGCTTCGTTGCACGCATCCTTGAGTGTCTTTGAACCGCTCTCCACCGGCACCACCGTCGCGCCCAGCAGCTTCATGCGGAACACGTTGGGCGACTGACGCTGCACATCTTCCGCGCCCATATACACTACGCACTCCATGCCGTAACGCGCCGCCACCGTCGCCGTTGCCACGCCGTGCATGCCTGCGCCAGTTTCGGCGATGACGCGCTTCTTGCCCATACGCTTCGCCAACAGCGCCTGGCCGATGGCGTTATTGATCTTGTGCGCGCCGGTGTGGTTAAGGTCTTCGCGCTTCAGGTAAATTTGCGCGCCGCCCAAACGATCCGTCCAATTTTTTGCGTGATAGATCGGGCTGGGACGGCCCACATAGTGCTTCAACTCATAAGCGAATTCCGCCTTGAATTCGGGATCGTCGCGAAAATGCAAATATTGCTGACGCAACTCTTCAACCGCCGGAATCAGCGTCTCCGCCATATAGATGCCGCCATAGGAACCAAAGTGGCCGCTATTATCTGGATAACTGTAAGTCAATATTCTTAACCTCGTTGATGAACGCGGCGATTTTCGCCGGATCTTTAATTCCTTTTGCCGCTTCCACACCACTGGACACGTCGACCGCGTAAGGTAGCACCTGCCTGATCGCATCAGCCACATTGTCCGCGTGCAACCCGCCGGAAAGGATCACCGGCAGCGGCAAATCATGCGGGATCAATGCCCAGTCGAACGATTCGCCGGTACCGCCGTGCGTGCCTTCGATATAGGCATCGAGCAACAATCCCTGCGCACCTTGATAACGGGCCGCACATTGTATCAAATCCACCGTCGACGTGACCCGTACTGCCTTCAAATAAGGGCGACCGAACTGCGCGCAAAATTCCGGCGACTCTTCACCGTGGAACTGCAACACATCCAGAGGTATCTGGCTCAGTACGTTGCGCACTTCATCTTCCGAAGGGTTAACGAACAATCCCACCACCGTCACAAATGGCGGGATAACTCTCGCCAGTTGCAGCGCCTGCTGCACGGTCACATGGCGCGGACTCTTCTCATAGAACACCAACCCGAGCGCATCCGCGCCGCCATACGCGGCGGATCGCGCATCTTCCACGCGCGTGATGCCGCAAATCTTGATTCGGGTCATGTGATAAGGCATTGCGCCTAAAAATCGAAGCGGCATTGTAAAGCATTCGGGCAATAGAAAAAATTCCTTTCCTGCTGCCGTATTTCAAGCCAGGTAAATTTAGGTAAATTTATGTATATTCACGTTGTCTCTACAAAACAACTATGGAATAATCCCCACTCAAGGAAAATCAATCATTTGGACACGATACTATGCGTTACTTGTCAACATTAAATGTTTTCTTGCTCAGCCTGCTGGTTGGCGGAATTCATACTGCGGCAGCCGCTGAAGAGTCTCTACAAGATGCGCCAGTCCCACTCAAAATGAGTGAATTCAGCTTATCCGGTTACGGCTCATTCACCTTCAATGCACCTACCGCTGCCGATGCTCCTGCCGGTGGCCCGATGAACTTGAGCCTGGACGAACTGAGCCTCTTCGGCTCCGGGCATTTTAACCAGATATTGAATCCGTTTTTCGAAGTTGAGATAGATAATGACACCCTTCTGCAACAGGGGGGAAATCCATATTCGGCTGGCGCCCCGCATGTCGTTCTGGAGCGGCTTTATAACGATAGTTACTTTACCAACAAACTTTCCCTGCGCATCGGCAAAATGCTGTCGCCTGTGGGCTATTGGAATCTTGTCCATGCAGCCCCACTGATGTTGACCACAACGCGCCCCGATATTACTTATTATGGCTTTAGCGAATTTGTCACCGGTGCTTCACTGCTCTACTCCGGCGACATGAGACTGCTACCGGATATGCAGGTTTATATGCAACCAGGAGGCGAGCTCCATCCGAGAACGCTGGACTTAGTCATACGCGAATATGAGCATATCTCCGGCTTACACCTGAATTGGCCTTCCGGACTTGAAGACAGACTGGGGTTGTCTATCCAGCATGCGCAAATCAAAGATACGACAGTGGAACAAACTTTGATCGGGTTCAATTACAGCAAGGAATTCGACCGCCTGGCATTTGATAGCGAAGGGATTCATACACACATCTCAGGCACCGATGTTAGCCAGCCCCGGGTTCAGGATAACGAATGGGGGGCCTACGCTCAAGGCGCATACACGCTCAGGGATTACTGGAAATTGGTTGGCAGGTATGAATATTTTGCCGAACGAACTTCCATGACCGCCTCAAGAAATGCTTTGCTCGGAGTCAACTACAAAACAGAGTCTCCCTATGTCTGGAAGCTTGAATACATAAAGCAGTATGGCAATCTGCTGGATATTCAAACCGGGCTATATGCCTCAGTATCGAGAATGTTCTAATCTCGCATGCTTAAATTTAGCAAAATACTGGTTTGTGGATTGCTGCTGCTAGGATGCGGCAGCATATGGGCTGCAGATTTCGTAATCATTGCTAATCCCAGTGTTCCTGTCACATCCATTTCTCGCGATGACTTGTCTGATATTTACCTGCTCAGAACAAACCTTTGGGATGATGGCACGAGAGTTATTCCCATAAATCGCGAATCCGGCAGTACTGCACGAGCCGAATTTTCAGCGCGAATACTCAAACAATCGCAATCCTCGCTAAATACTTATTGGGACAAAATGCATTTTCAGGGCGTATCCCCGCCTCTGGTGCAGGAATCCGACCAAGCCGTCCTGGCTTTCGTGCAAAGGGTTCCGGGCGCGATAGGTTATGTCAGCGCCTCCTTACCACTGAAAAACGTCAAGGTACTTGCTGAGGTCCAATGATAGCCTGGTTTACCAAATCGATTGCACACAAACTGGTGGCCTCCTTTGTCGTGGTGTTTATTACCACCTATTTATTGACTGCATTTATTGTGTATGGAGGCGCCAAGCAGTCAATCACGCAATCGGAAACTGAATCACTTTCTCAATACACCAACCTTAAATTAGACCGCATTGGGAATGAATTTGAACAATTGACGACCAATCTGCGCGCCTGGGCCAGTCTGGAGGTCATGAACGACCTCATTACCGGCGATGTGGATAAACGCGTAGCACGCACACTGGAAGGGTTGAAGCAGAAATATGGCGGCTTGGACGGTGGTGATATTTATGCTTTTGATGCGAATGGCAAGCTGATTGCGGCATCTTCGCAGCAAACGGCTACTGATATTGTCATGCCGAAACAGTGGCTACCCGTTACTGATTTGAAGATAGTGGACAAACACCAAAACACGCTTGCGCCAAGCCCGATGGTTGCCTTGGTGATGCCTATCACTGCCAGCTTCTCTCCGGACTACAAAGTGGGCTACCTCGCCATCACTTACCCTTGGAAGGAACTGGAAAAACTGATTTTTGATTCCAACCACAAGACACTGCTAATACAGCGGGGCAGCACCCCGACGATTCTGGCTTCCGATCTGGCTGATGACATTGATGTACACGCGGCCGATGGAAATGGAAAGTCTTTAATATTTAACGATATAAAATACATCGCCGGACGTTCGAGTACGCACGATGCATGGACACCTGACTGGCAGATCGTAACGCTCAAGAGCGAAAATGAGGCCATGGCGCCACTGGCCCGGATCGGCCTTGAACTGCTTGCGCTCGGTTTGCTGTTAAGTATTCCTATCGCGTTTACGATTCGCTGGTTGTCAAAAAAACTCACTGATTCTGTACATGAGTTGACGGAGTTCGTTACTGACATCACTGCCAGCGGCGACCTTTCAAAGCGCGCCAGCATCGGCTCGAAGGATGAATTGGGTACGCTGGCAAAAGCATTCAACCAGATGACCGAGAACCTGAATCAGATTACCACTGACCGCGAGCGCTTTGTAAAGGAACTGGAAGAGCTGAACCGCACACTGGAACAAAGGGTGCAAGAGCGCACTCATGCTATGGAATCAGCCAATACCGATCTCACCAAAACCATACAGGCACTCAAAGAGGCGCAAGGGCAATTGGTGCAGTCGGAGAAAATGGCTTCACTGGGCCAACTGGTAGCTGGGGTCGCGCATGAACTCAATAATCCGGTAGGTTTTATTTACGCCAACTTTCCACAACTGGAAGAATACGTCAAAGCTTTGCTGGCGCTGATCGATGCATTATTGAATCTGCCGATGGATGAGTCCAGCCACCAGCGGGCTGAACAACAGATTAAGATTTGCGATCTAGATTTCCTCCGTGAAGATGTTCTGGAAATCATCCGTAGCGGAAAGTCCGGTGCTTCCAGAATCAAGGAGATTGTTTTCTCATTACGCAGCTTTTCGCGGCTGGATGAAGCGGAACTAAAAAGCGTGCTTCTGGAAGATGGACTGAACGATACACTGGCTATCCTCAACCACCAAACCAAAGGCCGCATCAAGGTGGTCAAAAGCTATCAGCTCAACGAACCCGTCTTGTGCTTTGCAGGCCAGATCAATCAGGTATTCATGAACGTCATTTATAATGGAATTCAGGCTATCAGCGGCGAAGGCACCCTGACCATAACTACACGCAAAGAAAACGAATGGGCAATTGTCACCATTGAAGATAGTGGCAAAGGCATTCCAGAAAATATCATCGGTAAAATATTTGACCCCTTCTTCACTACCAAAGAAATCGGTGAGGGTACCGGCCTTGGCCTATCTATTTCTTATGGTATTATCGAAAAACATCAGGGCCATATTGAAGTTGCAAGCGAAGTTGGAAAAGGAACCCGATTTACCATTAGTCTCAAGCTGAACCCGCAGATCAATAGAAGAACGGTTGAACTGGAACCCGAAATCGATAGAAGAAAGGCGGCTTAAATGGAACTGGCAATGAATATGGCTGAAGAAAGATTTAAAGTTCTCTGCGTAGATGATGAACAGGATATTGTCAGTACATTGCGCAGAGTTTTCCGCAAAGACTACGAGGTAGTGACTGCCACCTCGGGAGCGGAGGGCATAGAACTGATTAGAACTCAGCCATTTGATCTCATCATTTCCGATCAACGCATGCCCGAGGTAACCGGCGATAAGGTACTCAGGTTCGCCATGGAGACGCAGCCCGAAGCCATCCGTATTTTGCTGACCGGGTATTCGGACATGGAATCACTGGTGAAATGCATCAACGATGCCGCGATTTACAAATACATTTCCAAACCATGGGAGCCGGAAATGTTGCGGCTCACCGTGATACGTGCGCTGGAAAGCTTGGGCTTGAAAAGAAAAGTCGCCCACTTCGCCGAAGAGCTCAAGAAGGGCTATATTGACGTCGTAACCATGCTCTCGGTCGCTTGTGAAGGCCGGGATGCGGATACCGGCTT
>Ga0302274_10005851_pt1 | contig 10308 bp, 11 predicted proteins | sample III_Bog_N2_1_FD_198755 | JGI IMG/M metagenome (GOLD analysis project Ga0302274, IMG submission 198755) | Peat permafrost microbial communities from Stordalen Mire near Abisko, Sweden - III_Bog_N2_1 | ecosystem: Environmental > Terrestrial > Soil > Wetlands > Peat | place: Sweden: Abisko...
CGATTGCCGACCTGCTCGAATCTCGCTATGAGAAGTTCCGCAACATGGCGCAGTTCTTTCAGGTGGAAGCGTAAGAAAAGTCCTACCGAGATGATCGCAAGAGTATTGATTACCCTCGGGGCTGTTCTGGCGGTGTATTAGCAAGTATTGGTTTCCTGGCCATACCTCAGCTTAGGGGCTTCGCGTGGTGCCCGCTTGTAATCGACCCTGGGTGCATACTTCTGGTACTGGGCTTTGTGCGACTTCTGAAGAGGTGATAGGGCCCCCCTTTGTTCGCTCGATATGATATCATGATATCATTCGTAGGGAGAGTATCCCATGGCCCAACTGGTCGTCCGGAATTTAGAAAACCTCGTCAAGACTCGGCTGCAGCTTCGGGCGCGCCGCAATGGCCGCAGTATGGAAGAGGAGATTCGGGACATTCTGCGCAGTGCGGCGGTGGAAGAAGCGACTCCGGGCGGCGGGTTGGGCAACGAGATTGCTGGGTTGTTCCGCAAGATCGGTCTTGAGGCTGACATTCCGGAACTGCGTGGACACACGGTGAAGCCCTCTGAGTTTGAGCCGTGATCATTTTGGACACGAATGTTCTTTCGGCGTTGATGCGGCAGACGCCGGATCAAAGAGTGATTGAATGGTTGGACGAACAGCCGCGCACTTCGGTCTGGACTACTTCCGTGACGGTGCTTGAAATTCAGTTTGGCTTACAGATTCTCGCGGCGGGCAAACGTCGAAATTTACTGACAGAGGCTTTCGACGAACTTCTCAAGAAAATGGATGAGCGAGTGGTCACCTTTGATATCGCGGCGGCTCGCAAGGCAGGAGATCTGATGGCGACGAGGCACAAGCAGGGGCGGCCCGTCGATCTTCGCGATACGATGATTGCCGGGATTGCGCTCGCGCAACACGCTACTCTGGCAACTCGCAATACTCCTCACTTCGAAGACGCTGCGATTCCGCTGGTTAATCCCTGGGACGCTTAGGCTGATGCTGTTGAATACCGAATAACTGCAGATCCCTCGCTTTGCTCGGGATGACAATTCTTACTGCAGATCCGTCGCTTTGTTCGGGATGACAATTCTTATTAGATGACAATTCTTATTAAGGGATGTTTCCGGGTTATCCGCTTTGGGGCGTAGGGCGAGGACTCTCGGCACTCCCCCGACAAATCCTGCAAATCAGATTAGAGTATCGGCAAGTGCAGGCAGGGCTGGACCAAGAAATCGAGAGAGTCGATTTTCTTCAGGGCCTGTTCGACTAGCGAAGCTTTGCATTCCTCCAGGGTGATGAGAAACGGCAGATGGGATTTGGGGCAACCGGGTTTCTGCACGACGGCGTCGATGTTGATACCGCTCTGGGCGAGGATGGTCGCGAGGCTGGCGATGATGCCGGGACGATCTTTCACCAAAAAACGGAGATAGTGTTTGGCACTGAAATCGTTGGTGACCGAGGGCGTTTTCTCGACCGGTAATCCGGCATAGCTGCACTCGCCGCTCTGGGCGCGGGCGATGGCGAGGATGTCGGAGACGATTGCGACAGCGGTTGGATGTCCACCAGCGCCGTGGCCGCCGAAAACGGTTTCGCCGCCATATTTTCCGGTGGCTATGACCATGTTCTTGCTACCTTCCACGCGCGCGAGGGGCGAAGAGAGTTCGACGAGAGTGGGTTGCACGGCTGCGAATAGTTCTTCGTCCGCGCGTTTTTTGGTTACGGCCGGCGCTTCTTTTTTCGGTTCTTCGAGTGGCGCAGGTTTCAGTTCAGTCCAGGAAATCTGGCGGATGGTGCAGCCGAGCTGGTTGGCATATTCGAAATCGACAGTATCGATGGCTGCGATCGAACGCGCCAGAATGCGCTGCGGCGTGACATGGCAGTGGAGTCCGACTCTCGCGAGGATGGCAAGTTTGGCACGAGCATCAAGACCTTCGATGTCTTCGGTCGGATCGGCTTCGGCAAAACCCAATTTTTGCGCTTCTCGTAGAGCGGTAGCGAAGGGAACTCCGTTGGCTTCGATTTGACTGAGGATGTAGTTGCAGGTGCCGTTGAGAATGCCCTGGATCTTGAATAATTCGTCGCCAGCTAAGCCTTCATGCAATCCGGAGATGACAGGGACGCCACCGGCGACGGATGCGCCAAAATAAATCTGCTGACTATTCTGGCGGGCGAGATCGGTTAATTCGGGGCCACATTGCGCGATCAACTGCTTATTGGCGGTGACGACAGACTTGCCAGCGGAGAGCGCGCGGCGGATCCAGTCGCCCGAGGGCTGAAGTCCTCCCATGACTTCGACGACGATGTCAACGCCGGAGGAGAGGACATCGTCGATATTTTCCGTCCATGACACGGAAGACGGAAGCCAGTCCACTTTTTTGCGCGCCACGTTGCGATTAAGAACGTGAGTCAAACGCAGGTGAGCGTTGGATTGTTCGCAAAGAATCTTAGCCACCGAACTCCCGACCGTACCGAAGCCAAGAAGCGCAACGTTGCAGGTTTGTGGGCCGCTGGCACTGGTGGCAGCGAACTTAGAAGTCATTCCTTCTCCATTCCTTTTCCATTCCTTCTCTTGGGCTGTGGACTGGGGGCGCGCGACGCTTTCCCGCTCCTTACTATTACTATTATCGCTGAAGCGGATCGTGATTGTGAGGTTGGAGCCGAGCGAGCGATGGTGGGGATACTGGAATTGCATCAATAGGCGCCCGCCCAAGCGGAGCTTGGACGGGGCACCCTACTGGGCGGGGACAAGGACTGCTGGCCGATTCAGGCTGCGGTTTCGCCTCTTTCTTTTTTTTCGGATGCGTCCCCGGGGCCTTTCATTGCGGTCTTAAAACCGCGGATGCCGTCGCCGATTCCCTTGCCGAGTTCGGGAAGTTTTTTGGGCCCGAAGACGAGCAGGGCGATTCCGAAAATTACGAGCAGATGGGTGGGTTGAAAAATTCCTTCAAACATAAGTGCTCCTTCGAGTGATTGGTAAGAAACCTATTGATGAGAATTCAAGTAGGGCGCTGTGACTTTACTGCAAGCACAGCGCCCGATAGCAGTCGTGCGCATTCCAGGCGAGATTAAAATCCTCGCTTGGCGGCGTCGGCCTGCTTGGCGATCGTCGAGAAGGCTTTGAAGAACGCCGGCGACTGGCCGATGAAGTGTCCCGAGTTGGTGAGAGCATTCACCACCCCTATGGCGAATCCTTGGGGATTGGTGGGGCGGATGACGGAACAAAGAGGCAGCTTGGGGCTGATGAATTCGGCGGCGATTCCGAAGATCAGATTGGTCTGCAGCTGCGGATTACCGGTGGCGTTGAAGTTGGGGAAGGTGAGGCCGTTGGTCGGATCGGTGAGAGGAGCGATGGGTGGTTGTACAGCATTTCCCGAGAAGTCAACCCACTCCAGGAAGTGCATCACTTCGTCTCCGCCGATGCTGAGAAGGATCTTAAGGACCTCGAGGTTAGTGGCTTTTTGAGCGAGTACTGGATAGAGACTGGTTCCGGTTTGTTCGATCATGCCGAAGTGAAAGGCTGCCGTGTTGGCGATGGCTTGAATGTGGTTGGTGGGTCCGAAATCGTCGTCGTTGCGCGGAATGGCCGGCAGGTTGACGAGATCGATGGCTTGCGGAAAGGTTGCGCCGAAGTCCGGGTTCTGGGCGCTGCGATAACGGGTGTACCAACTGGTGTCGACGGTGAGGTTCATGATGTTGGTGAGGCGTCCGATTTGCAGCGCGCCGGTGGCTTGGCTGCTGGGCAAAGTACGGAAGGCGTCGAAGTCGACCGGTTCGGCACCGATGGAGAGAAGATAGGCGTTCAGGAAGGCAGCGTGGCTGGCTTCGTCGTTGGAGTTGCTTTGGACATACTGGGAGCCATCACCATCGAGGGCTTGAAAGGCGAGTTGATAAGGATTTTGAGTTCCGAGGCTAAGACCTCCAAGTTCGGCGTATTGCTGCCAGAGATCGGCTTCGATGAGTTCGGCGGCCGCGGCGAAGCGCAGAAGCGCGACGTCTCCGGAGGTTATGACGCCACTTTGCTGCGCCGTTTCTGAGGCGACGGCTAACAACGAACCAGCGGTGAGAGCAGCTCCGGCCATGCCCACGCCTTTGAGGAACGAGCGGCGCTGCAGGCCCTTCGCCGGAGAGTCGCTGGTTTCGTTCGAAACAGTAGGGAGGAGATTTTCTGTCTTCATATTCTGTACTCCAGTCTTCTTAAAAAGATTTGCGGGAGATCATGGGTGGAGAATGAATTCACCGCAAGATGAAGGTAGGAGAATCTGGAGCGGGTGGTGTCATGGTGGAGTCAAATGGGTGTCAAGTTATTGCTGAGGAAGCGGCGGTGGTTGAAGAAACATTAGACCCTGAACCGCCAAGGGCAGGAAGGTGCACGCAGGAAGCAGAGTCCGTGTGATCAATGTCCAGATCGTGGAGTTCAGTCTGTTCGAAAATCGCCGCCACGATCGGAGAGTCGTGTATGTAAAGTCAACTGAGGGTGGGGCGTATAATGGCTAGTTTTCTTCTCCCTCGGAGTTTTCGGGTGACGGGGGTCGCCCCAGTAGTCGTTATCAGGGTTCCGACCAGAAAGGCACAAGGGAATGGCCACTACCGATGTCGTGCCCCACGAAGCGCACGGACAACTGGGGCAAAAGCGTGTTGTCAACGATATGAGTATTCAGGTTGCGACCGTGAACGGATCCGGGTCGCAGAGTTCGAATACGGTTTTACTGCGCAGCATATTTCAGATGGGGGTGCCCATCTCGGGCAAGAATCTTTTTCCGTCTAATATCGCGGGACTACCGACGTGGTACACAATCCGCGCGAATAAAGATGGATACATCGCCCGCAAAAAAGAGATTGATCTGCTGATTGCGATGAATGCGGAGACGGCGCAGGACGATGTGAAGACCCTGGCTGCGGGCGCTGCCGTCCTTTATGACGAGCCGCTGGCGCTGGATAAAGTGCGGGACGATTTGATTTATTACGCGGTGCCCTACGACAAACTCGCGGCGACGGTGGGCGCGGATGCGAAACTTCGCAAGCTGATCAAGAACATGATCTACGTTGGCGTAGCGGCGCAATTATTGGAGATTGATTATGCCGAGGTGGAGAAGGCGATCCGCAAACAGTTTGCCACCAAGGCCAAGGCGGCGGCCTTGAATTTGGCGGCGGCGAAGGCGGGCCACGATTACGCCGTGGCGAATTTGAAGAAGCGCGATCCGTTTTACATCCAGCGCATGAATAAGACGGCGGGCAAGATTATTGTGGACGGCAATTCGGCCGCCGCGCTGGGATGCATGTTTGCGGGATGTACGGTGGTGACCTGGTATCCGATTACGCCGTCGTCTTCGCTGGTGGAGACGATGATCGATTATATGAAGGAGCACCGCATCGGGGCGGACGGCAAGGCCACGTTTGCCATCGTGCAGGCGGAAGATGAATTGGCGGCGGTGGGCATGGTGATTGGAGCGGCCTGGGCGGGAGCGCGGTCCATGACGGCGACGGCGGGTCCAGGAATTTCGCTCATGGCCGAGTTTACGGGGCTCGCGTATTACGTGGAGATTCCAGCGGTGATCTGGGATATCCAGCGCGTGGGACCGTCGACGGGCTTGCCGACGCGGACTTCACAGGGCGACCTGCTTTCGACGGCATTTCTCAGTCACGGCGATACGAAGCACATTATGCTGTTTCCGAGTTCGGTGAGCGAATGTTTCACGATGGCGCAGGATGCGTTCGATTTGGCCGAGCGCTTTCAGACTCCGGTGTTCGTGATGTCGGACCTTGATCTGGGAATGAATAACTGGATGTCGGATCCGTTCGAGTATCCGGAAAAGCCGATCGATCGCGGAAAAGTGCTGACGTTGGCCGACCTGGAAAAGGCGGGAAGTTTCGCGCGCTACAAAGATGTGGATGGCGACGGCGTGGGCTATCGAACTTTACCGGGTACGGATCATCCAGCGGCAGCGTATTTTGCGCGGGGCAGCGGGCATAACGAGAAGGCGCAGTACAGCGAGCGTCCCGACGATTTCGAACGCAACATGGAGCGGATCAACAAGAAGTTTGAGACGGCTCGGTCGTTTGTTCCGCGTCCGGAACTGGCGGGTAGCGGCAAGTCGAAGATTGGGATTCTTGCTTACGGGACAACCCACTGGGCGATTATCGAGTCCCGCGACCAGTTGGCGCACGAACATAAATTGGAGACCGATTATCTGCGGGTATTGTCGTATCCCTTTACGCGAGAGGTTCACGAGTTCATCGAGCGGCACGAGCGCACTTACGTAGTCGAACAAAACCGCGATGGACAGATGGCGACGTTGCTCAAGCTGGATATCAAGCCGGAATTGACGCCGCGTTTGCGGTCGATTTGCCACATTCACGGGTTGCCCATCGATGCGCGGTCGGTGACAGACGAACTGATGATGATGGAGGGGAAATAAGATGGGGACGACAACGAATACGCCGACACCGGCTCCCGCGCCAAAGACGAATCGCATTGGGCTACAGGTGATCGACTATCGCGGCGGCAAGACGACGCTGTGCGCGGGATGCGGGCATAATGCGATTTCGGAGCGCATCATTGATGCGATGTACGAGATGGGAGTGAAGCCAGAGCGCGTGGCGAAATTCAGCGGCATTGGATGCTCGTCGAAGAGCCCGGCTTACTTCATGAACCGGTCGCACAGTTTTAATTCGGTGCACGGGCGCATGCCTTCGGTCGCGACGGGAGCGATGCTGGCGAATAAGAGTTTAATTGCTCTCGGTGTTACCGGCGATGGCGATACGGTTTCCATCGGCGCTGGGCAGTTTATCCACTTGATGCGGCGCAATCTGCCGATTATTTACATCATCGAAGACAACGGATGTTATGGGCTGACGAAAGGGCAGTTTTCCGCGACGGCCGATCTGGGATCGACTTTGAAGAGTGGCGTGGTGAATGATCTGCCTCCGGTCGACACTTGCGCCATGGCGATTCAGCTGGGAGCGACGTTTGTGGGGCGGTCGTTTTCGGGCGACAAGCGGCAGTTGCACACGATGCTCAAGGCGGCGATTGCGCACAATGGAACGGTGATGCTGGATGTGGTTTCTCCTTGCGTGACGTTTAACGATCATGTGGGCTCGACTAAGTCTTACAAGTACATGCAGGAGCACGAAGAGCCGCTGCATGAGGTGAGTTTTGTGCCGTCGTTTGAAGAGATTAATGTGGAGTACGATCCGGGGACGACGTTTGAAGTGACGATGCACGATGGGTCGAGCTTGCGGCTGCGGAAACTGGAGCAGGAGTACGATCCGACGGATAAGGTGAATGCGGTGCGGCGATTGATGGAATCGCACGCGGCAGGCGATGTGCTGACGGGAGTTTTTTATATCAATGCCAAGGCCCCGAGCTTTATCGACATGCTGAACGTAACGGACCAGCCGCTGGCGACGTTGCCGGAGTCGGTGACGCGTCCGAGCCGGGAAGTGCTGGCGAAGTGCATGGAAGAGTTGCAGTAGTGGTTACGCTTCCGAGGAGAAATCAATGAAGGGACAGGCTCTCGGGAAGATTGCATGGCGAGGCTTCGCGGTCGTCATCCTGGCAGCCTGTTCATGGGAGTCGCAGGCGCAGAAGGTCGAAGCGCCCTACACGAACATGGCGCCGCTCGAGCGATATTTGATGGAGCGAGATGCGGAGATCAAACTCGCGCGCAGTGCCGCACCGGAATCGATTTCAGGAAATGCGGCGGTGATGGTGCTGGGACGGGACGGTTACAAGACGGCTATTGAAGGTAAGAACGGTTTCGTGTGTATGGTACAGCGGTCATGGACTGCGGGGGTCGATGATCCCGACTTTTGGAATCCGAAAGTGCGGGCTCCGATCTGCTTTAACCCGGCGGCCATGCGCTCGCAGGTTCCACTGATTGTGAGGAAAACCGAAGTGATCCTGGCATCGCAATCCAAGGAGAAGATGTCAGAGGCCGTCAAAACCGCTTTCGACAGGAACGAGTTGCAGAAGCCCGGCGTGGGCGAGATGTGCTACATGATGTCGAAGGATCAGTACTTGAGCGACCGGGACAAGCAATGGCATCCTCACCTGATGTTTTTTGTTGCACCGGCGGAAACCGCGGCATGGGGCGCAAACCTGCCGGGCTCGCCGGTTATCGGAGTTCAGGACCCTCCCGGCGAACTGACTTTGTTTCTGATTACGGTGAATCACTGGTCGGATGGGACGGTTGCGGCCAAAGAATGAGGGCTGCGGTCGGGCCTAGCCGGTTTTCTTGAACTCGCCTTCGAAGGAATGTTCGGGGCTTTGCCCGGGTTCCGGGAAATCGCTATCGGCGCCGTCTTGCATCGGGTTTTCTCCACGATGTCCGAGTTGATCAGTCATGGAGTTGTTGCCGGCTTGTCCCCGTTCATCGGGTTCTTGGGAACCCTTTCCGCGGTCGGCGTCGTTCTTGAGATGGTCGCTGACACTCTTGGGCATGTCTCGCCTTTCGGTCTCCACGTGCTCCCTTTGGATGCGTGCTCTATCGGCAGCAGTTCGAATTGAGGTTACGCCAAAAGGGCTGGAGTAGCAATCCTTTGGAAATTCAATGACTTGCATGTTGTTGTAATGGTTACGATAGGTAAATTTAATAGTCGATTAACGTGGTAGTGAATCTAAAATAGAACATGGCCAGCAAAAACCGGAAACACTATCTGTTTGCCAGCGACTTCGATCAGACGTTGACCTTTAACGATACGGGTTACGTGTTGAGCGAGTTGCTCGGTATTTCTGTCGAAGAGTTTGAGCGCAAGGCCAAGGGGATGGCCAAGCTGAACCTGGTTCAGCAAGGCGCGGAACTTTCTTATTTACTGCTGCACGATCCTGAGTTCAACTCGCGAGTTCGGCGCGACGATCTGATTGAGGTCGGCAAGCGCATACGTCTCAAAGACAACATTAAGCAGGTTTACGAGATCCTCGATCGGAAGATCGACGGGTTTCATTTCGACTTTTATGTGCTGTCGGCGTCGCCGGTCGAGGTGATCCAATCGGCGCTTGAGGGGATTGTGCCCATCGACCACATTTTCGGTACAGAGTTTAATTACAAGCCATCGGGCGAGATCGATTGCCTGATTCGCGCAACCGCCGGCTACGGAAAGGTGTGGCGGCTGGATCAACTGGAAGAACAGTTGGGAATTCCGGCGGATCATGTCGTCTATGTTGGTGATGGGAGTTCCGATATACACGTTATGCTGCAGGTGAACCGGAGGGACGGTTTCACGATCGCGGTTTCAGAGTCGAAATTGGTAGCGCAGATCGCGAAGCGGACGGTGCTCAGCGATAACGCGTTGCCCACGCTGGTTCCGATTCTTGAAGACATTGCCGGTTGGCAGCGTACGCAAATTCGCCAGCTCTTCGACAGCTACGGCTTTCTGATCCAGGGATGGGATCGAGTGCAGACCGATTGGGTCACGCTGCGTCCCAGCGCGAGCGCCTCGGAGAAGGTCGCGGCGGTCGACGCGCGTTAGCAAACGGTGGTTGCCAAGACTGCCGCAATTGTCTTGTTATAGCGATGGCGTTCCCGCAGCTTGCGGTTTGGTGGAGCGCCATGCGCTATTGGTCAGAATTACTGTTTGTTTTGACTCTCCTCCGACATTCCTCCCGTAAATTTCGTTTACACTCTCTGCAACCGAAGCAGGATCGCGTCATCTGATGTAGCTGGGTTGATCGGTCTTATCTAGTGCTACCTTGGGCAGTCGTAAGTGGTGTTTGGTTTCCGTTGTGAGAGAGTGAGACGATGCGGATGGAGATGTTCTTGAATATCGCCTCAGTTGCGGAGGGCTGTCGATGAAATCGCAATGCTTGCCCTTCCAGCAGATTCCGCATAGCACACGCCTCTTTCTTGATTATCTTGCTTACGCGCCCTCCGTTCGCGGCATGTATCCGCGCTCGCCAATTTTTTCCGAGTGGGTTCAAGAGGAAGCCGGACGAGTGTCGTATCCCGACTCGCGGCGCGCCCAGGTCAGCGAAATTCTGGATCGACAAAATCGAGGCTGGGGAGCGTCGCCGAAGACGCTGGCGAATATTGATCGACTGCGCAAGGGGGCGTTAACTGCGGTCACGGGGCAGCAAGTGGGGCTGTTTGGTGGTCCGCTGTTTTCCATTTTCAAGGCGCTGACGGCGGTCAAGCTGGCCGAGGAAGCTACGGCGGCGGGCGCGGAGTGCGTCCCGGTATTCTGGCTCGCGACGGAAGATCACGATTTGGCCGAAGTCAACCACGTTTCGCTCCTGGCTGAACACGGATTGCCGGAACGCCTCGCAGCCGAGGCGAACGCATTTGAAAGTCACGCTGTGGCGGATGCGCCGGTGGGCACGGTCAA
>Ga0302274_10005854_pt1 | contig 10305 bp, 9 predicted proteins | sample III_Bog_N2_1_FD_198755 | JGI IMG/M metagenome (GOLD analysis project Ga0302274, IMG submission 198755) | Peat permafrost microbial communities from Stordalen Mire near Abisko, Sweden - III_Bog_N2_1 | ecosystem: Environmental > Terrestrial > Soil > Wetlands > Peat | place: Sweden: Abisko...
TAAAACGTTTTAATAATTTATATGGTAATGCCTGGTTAATCCATTTCATCTTTTCTTTTGTAGAAAATAGAAATGCCTATTAAAAGCAAGAAGAATTGGGCTGTTTTTATAACAGCATTTAGTTTGCTATTTTGGTAACTCATAATTACATAGTTTTCAGTACCAAATTTACCCGAAAAGGCACCCTCTTTGGTAAACAAAGCCGAGGTGTTTGTGACCAGGTATTTACTAAACCTATATTTGATTGGCTATTTTATGGCAATTGATTTTACAGGATGCTGGTCCTGAAAAGTTGTTTGCCTGATAAGTTTACCGGACTCATCATAGTAATTGATAACACCATCTTCGGTGCCATCTTTATATACCCCTGACTCTGATAGATTACCATTCTCCCAATATTCTGTATAGGGGCCGTTCTCATCGTTATCAGCAAAGGTTACTTTCTCCTTAAGCTTACCATCGGCATAATAACTCACCCATACACCACTCATCTTATTATCAGTGTATTGACCCTTTTGCTTTAATACCCCATTGTCAAAATAGGTGATATAAGGGCCCTCGTAAATATTATTGATATAATTTTCTTCTATCATTAATTTACCATTATCAAAATACAATTGGCGCGGACCGTTTAACATGTTATTCTTGTAGATAGAAATTTCGCTTGTTTTACCTGAAGGATATAACCGTGTTAAGGTATCTGTCATTACATTGTTATGGTAGTGCCTTATCTCTTGCAGGGAGCCATCAGCAGCATACTGCTTATATGTTCCTTCTTTAACACTTGGAGAATCAGCCCTTACAAAATAATCGGCTTGAATATGGCTTTTAGCCGCATCATAATACAAAACTACTTCCGTGCTTTTTTTATGGCAAGAGAAAAATACCACGGCCAAAACAATATAAAGGCTTATTTTTTTCATGTTCAAAATTAATTTAAAATTATAAAGTTAAAAATACAGAAGTTTGCAAAAAAATATAACTGATGAACGACCAAAGACAACCTATTATTGAACAAGTTTGGAATGACCGAACCTTATTAAAAGACGAATCTATAAAAACCATTATACGTTCTATTATTAACGACTTAGACAAAGGGCAATTGCGTGTTGCCGAAAAAATAAATAACACTTGGCAGGTTAATGAATGGCTAAAGAAAGCAGTTCTGCTCTATTTCCCTATACAGGATATGAAAGTAATGAACGAAGGGCCAATTGAGTATTATGATAAGATACCTTTGAAAAAGAATTATATAGATGCCGGTGTAAGAGCAGTACCCGGTGCCATTGCCCGCTATGGAGCTTATATTGCCAATAGCGTTATTTTGATGCCATCATTTGTAAATATTGGCGCTTACGTTGATGTAGGAACTATGGTTGACACTTGGGCCACGGTAGGTTCGTGCGCACAAATAGGAAAACATGTTCACTTAAGCGGTGGAGTGGGCATTGGAGGTGTTCTGGAACCGGTACAGGCGGCGCCGGTTATAATCGAAGATAATTGTTTTATAGGTTCACGTTGTATCGTTGTGGAAGGTGTACATGTGGCTTCTGAGGCAGTCCTTGGGGCAAACGTTGTACTTACCCAATCTACTAAAGTTATTGATGTTACAGGAACTGAGCCTAAAGAGTATAAAGGCTTTGTGCCTGAAAGGTCTGTAGTCATACCCGGCAGCTATGAGAAGAATTTTGCTGCGGGTAAATACAGTGTATCCTGCGCATTAATAATTGGTAAACGAAAAGAATCAACCGACAAAAAAACATCGCTTAACGATACTTTAAGAGATTTTAACGTACCTGTTTAAAAATTAGGTGTTAAATTTGTGCCCCTTTTAGCCGAAGTGGTGAAATTGGTAGACACGCTGTGTTCAGAGCGCAGTGGGCGTAAGTTCATGCGAGTTCGAGTCTCGCCTTCGGCACATTTTTTACTTTCCTAATGCTTTTATCACATCATATTGGGTAATGATGTGCCTCCTGTCCCCGTCAATTGCAAGCACAGCGGGATTATCGCGATTAATGAGTGTAGACAAGCGTTCCAGTGTAATATCAGCATTAACTTCAGTTAGTGGCTTATCTAACACCGATTCTACGGCAGCTGATTTAAAATCCTGGTCCTCTAAAAGTTTAGAGAATATTTTGTGTTGTGTTATAGAACCAATAATAAGCCCATTTTTAGTTACAGGTACCTGGTCAATATCATTCATCGTCATCAGCATAATAGCCTCTGATATTTTTTGGCCGGTTGTAATGGTTATCAGTTCATCTTTAGTTTTTGAAGCTATAATATCCCTGGCTGTTTTTACCTCTAAAAACCCACGGTCGCGCATCCAATCATCATTGTATAATTTGGCTACATAACGGCTACCATGGTCATGAAAAATTACTACTACAAGGTCTGTTGGTTTTAACTTATCCTTCATTTGTATTAAGCCTTGTACAGCACTGCCGGCTGAATAACCTACAAATATTCCCTCTTTTTTTGTTATCTCCCGTGCCATTAAAGCCCCGTCTTTATCGGTCACCTTCTCAAAATGATCAATAACACTAAAATCAACGCAATTGGGTATAATATCTTCGCCAATGCCCTCTGTTATATACGGGTAAATCTCCTTCTCATCAAAAATTTTGGTCTCATGGTATTTTTTCAGAACAGATCCGTAAGTATCAATCGCCCATGTCTTAATATTGGGGTTTTGTTCCTTTAAATATTTACCTGTGCCTGAAATTGTTCCACCCGTTCCTGTCCCAACTACTACATGAGTCACTTTACCATCGGTTTGTTTCCAAATCTCGGGGCCTGTAGTTAAATAATGTGCCTTTACATTAGAGAGATTATCATACTGATTAGGGTAATATGAATTAGGTATTTCCCTGTTCAGTCGTTTAGCTACTGAATAATATGAACGTGGATCATCAGCCTCAACATTAGTTGGACAAACAATAACCTCTGCACCAACTGCGCGAAGAATATCCATTTTCTCCTTTGATTGTTTATCGGTGGTTGTAAAAATACATTTGTACCCTTTTACTATTGCCATCAATGCCAGCCCCATTCCGGTATTGCCTGATGTGCCTTCTATAATAGTACCGCCGAGTTTCAGTAAGCCTGCTTTTTCAGCATCCTCTATCATTCTTACCCCTATCCTATCCTTAATAGAATTGCCGGGATTAAATGATTCTACTTTTGCCAGCACTGTGCAAGGTAAATCTTTGGTAACCTTATTTAGTTTTACTAAAGGTGTATTACCTATTGTATCAATTATATTGTTATACCACATGGGGCAAAGTTATTCAATAATCATTTAAAAGGTATTTGTATTCATCGTAAACTTTCCATTTTCAACTCTCAATTGAAAATACGATATTTGCAACCCATTTTGACCGATGGTGTAACTGGCAACATGTCAGATTCTGGATCTGAAGAGTCCTGGTTCGACCCCAGGTCGGTCAACTTTCGCCAAAAAGCATTGTGCTGTAAGCATGATGCTTTTTGGCTTTAATGGCTATCCAAAGTACCACTTGTTATCAAATTATGTTCACAACTAAAAATGTGCTGCTGATTATCAGCTCATTGAAAATTTAAGTGATCTTTAAATATAAAATTACCACAATGGGAACACTTTTACCTCTAATTATGCTTAAAAACTACAGTTAAAAGCCCAATACACACACTTACAAACCCAAAGTAACCAATCGCTCATTTATAGCTTATTATAGTCTATTCACGAAACAACGACTATAATAAATCATGAAAAACATAGCAGCAATTGCCTTGGTAATCCTATATGTAGGATGTACCAAAACTCAGATAAAAACATCACTTAACCAAAGTCAGCTACAATTAACTAAATCTATTAGCAATGTTCCAAATAATTCATACAGCGGAGTGTACATAGACGACTTTAGTAATTGGTTTAAAACCACTGACAGTATTATTGATTTTGTATCATGGTACAAGCAAAATGGACTTAATGCCGGTAGTGAGTATGAATTACAGAGCATACTTAGTAAATCTAAAAATTATAATGCCATAGCAACATTTAATCACATCTTAAGAAAAAATGGGGCCACTTATGTAACTGCAATTGGCGGCGACTCTAACGACATCATCAAATATTATATCCCATTCAATAAAACACAGAGCGATACCACGAAAAGATTCAATTACTTTAATCTTGAAAATGAGTTTTGGAACTCCGGCAATGATACCTGGGCACAATGGTTAGCAAATTTGAAATCTCTAACCCGTTTAGGGCGCACACAAAGCCCGGTAGTGAAAACGGAAGCTTATATAGGTTGGCCAACCGGTGCGGCAGAATATTCAGGTATGGTACAATATGCCGACAGGTTGTTAGTACATGATTACTATACTACTCCAAGTTGGGGTTATATAAGAACAAGGCTGGACAGTTTAGGATTAGCTGCCATTGCACAAAAGAAAATAGAACCAATTATAATAATATTTGATGTTGATATTAGCAACACTTATTTTGAAAGCAATAATTTTACAGATGCTTATCAAATAATTGTAAATAGTTATGATACTACTAATATGCCAGGCAAAAACGGCATTCAGTTAATTGGTTACCAAATATTTGCATCTGCAGAAGCCATGAACATGCCACAAAATTTAACTAATAAACTTACTTCATCCGGCGACACAAAAGATGTGGCTGACAATAATTTAAAATAACGAACGCTTTATTTGTTTTTTGTGTTTATCGTCTCTTGTTTATTATGATAAATATCAGCTTGTTTTATTAAAATACAATGTTCATTTTTGTTGTTGTAAAAACTAAAACAAGTGTTATGTCAAAGGATAAAGAAAAAAAACGAAAGCTCACTACTGCTTCGGGCAAGCCGTATGTTGAGGATGAAAACACAATGAGTGTTGGCCCCAGGGGCCCATTGTTGCTGCAGGATTATATTCTGCACGAAAAAATGGCTCATTTTAATCGCGAAAGAATACCGGAGCGTGTAGTACATGCTAAGGGGGCAGGTGCATTTGGCACATTTACTGTTACCAATGATATCAGTAAATATACCCGCGCAAAACTGTTTAACAAAGTAGGTAAACAAACAAAAATGTTTATTCGATTTAGCACGGTTGGTGGTGAAAAAGGTAGTGCTGATACAGAAAGGGATCCGCGTGGTTTTGCTGTAAAGTTTTATACAGAAGATGGCAACTGGGATCTTGTTGGCAATAATACCCCTATTTTTTTTATTAAGGACCCAAAAAAATTCAGTGATTTCATTCATACCCAAAAACGTGATCCAAGAACAAATTGCAAAAGCCCTACTATGATGTGGGATTTTTGGAGTTTGAACCCTGAGAGCTTACACCAGGTAATGATATTGATGAGTGATCGCGGAACCCCCTATGGCTATCGCCATATGAATGGCTATGGCAGCCATACTTTTTCATTAATAAACGACAAGAATGAAACGGTGTGGGTAAAATTTCACTTTAAAACGGCTCAAGGCATTAAAAATTTCACCAATGATGAGGCCGGTGAAATGAAAGGTAAAGACCCTGATTTTGCACAACGCGATCTTGTTGAAGCTATTGACAAAAAAGATTTCCCTAAATGGTTTGTAAAGATACAGGTGATGTCGCAGGAACAAGCGAAAAAATTCTATTGCAATCCATTTGATCTTACTAAGGTTTGGTCTCACAAGGAATATCCGTTAATTGATGTGGGTGAAATGGTGCTGAACCAAATTCCTAAAAATTATTTTGCTGAAGTTGAACAGTCAGCATTTGCACCGGCACATGTTGTGGACGGGATCAGCTATTCGCCTGATAAGATGTTACAAGGCCGCTTACTCTCCTATCCTGATGCACATCGTTATCGTTTAGGAGTCAACTACGAACAGATTCCGGTAAACAAATGCCCTTATGCCGTGTCAAATTATGAGCGTGATGGCCACATGAGTGTTAATGGAAACGGGGAAAGTGATCCTAATTATTTCCCAAATAGCTTTGATGACATCTTTACAGATGAAAAGTACAAAGAAGCTCCCATGAAATTAGATACAACAGTCGCAGATTGGTACGACCGTAATGCTGAAGGTGAAAATGATCATTATTCTCAACCAGGTGCCCTGTTCAATAAAGTAATGAACGATTATGACAGGCACAATTTAGTATCTAACATTGTTGGGGCCATGAGTGGAATTAGCGGAGAAAAAAAGGATGCTATTATTAACCGTCAACTCTGTCATTTCTTTCGTGCAGATGCCAAGCTTGGTACTGCAATAGCCAAAGGGCTTGGTGTAAATATTGAGGCTGTTTTAGGTGAAATAAAAAAGCATGAATCGGTAACAGTTTAAAAGAAATTTTTTTTAGTGTTCTTTAATAAAGCCACAATATAATTGTGGCTTTATTTTTTAGCTTTGGAATTTAATTCTTTAATTGCCAAGTGATGCTCTGTTATTTGTTTAAGAATTGCTGATAATATTAGACCAAACAGAACAAATGTGATAAACAATATAAACCCGGGCTGAAGTGATGTTTTATTTGTAGATATACTTTGTATGGTACTTGTATTTTGATCTAAGTTGGATAATTGGTTATCCAATACCCCTTTAAAGCCTATATATGCCATAAATATGGCCACCACCATCACATCCGCCATAGACCATTTACCTGATTTAAAAGCAAAGAAATTAAGTAACTTGTTTTTATGTAGTTTTTCGCTTCCCATTAAATAAATCCACGTGCTGGTTAACTTTGAGATAGGAAATATTACACTAAAGCAAAGTATTAGTATGCCAACGAATATGGAATCGACCCTATGTGTAGCTAATAAAATTTCTACTACATCTAAAATGCTTTTACTTTGGTAAAATAATACCTGGTCGCTAAACTTTATGTTTTGGCCTAAAAGGACAAAATTAATTTCTTTAATGCGTGCATCAATTTCTATCATTGGAGAGGTCAGTCCGATACTGAGCAAAATAATAGCCAATAGTATTGACAAACTGAATAACGGGGAATAAAATACGCGGTGTTTGCGTATCAACCACCAAACCAATAAAAACAACGGCACCAAACTAAGTAAAGCGTAAGTGTAATTATAGGTGTCTTGTTGTAATTTATCAATACGGCTATTAACTGTTTTGTTAAAATCACCCAAGGTAGGCGCATTGTATTTAGCTAATAGTTTATCATACTGAACGTATGATGTATCGTTATCATGAGTTTGATCTACAAGGTCGTTTAATTTGCCTTGTGCCAAAAACTGCATTTTTTCCTTATTCTTTGGCTTTTCTATTTGATTAATAATAGTTTGACTGAACTGCGGTACCTTTTGGTGTATCTTGTCGACATTGACAAACGTTTTAACAGCCAATCTTTTAATTTTACCTCCAATACTTGTTTGCTTTTGCATTGCCATACTATCAGCCTGATCGATCAAAGCATTCAACACATTATTAATTTCATGTTTAAGGCTATCTTCTTCTGGCCTGGTTAATTGAAAAGTATGAATTTGAGTGGATACTATCTCTGAAATATAATCCCTCCACGCTACTACGGATAATAATCCATATTCAATGTTGTTTACTGTAGAATAATCTTTTTTAAGTTCTTCCCTCTCGGTAGATAAACGATGAATATTTAATGCACAATAGCCGGCAAAAACAAGTACCGGAACAAAAAATAATACTAATAATACACGGTAAATCTTTTCTTTAAGATCGTACTTACTTTCAAGTATTTTCATGCTACAAATTTATCTACTATATCTTTGTACACATAAATTGAACCAAACTTTATAAAAATAGAATTACATTTAAAAATAACAATAAATAGAACATATGTAATTACTTATTTTTATATCTAATATATAATATATTTTATTTAAATTTAAGATAATTTACCCTGGTTTTACAATGCAGGTTTTCCTATAGGTGATGACACCTCTGCGGGTGATTTTGTGTTGATCGTTATTCTGAATTTGTTTATTTAATAAGGGTGTTGACCAAGGATTTGGTGCAGGAGCACAGGTAATCAAACCAGGAAAAGGAGGTACAACTTACCTATGGAATTTGGTGATGGCGGAAGCAGTACCAATCAAAATCCAATTCACTATTATTCAAAAAAAGTGATGTGATATTGATCAGATAAACATTTATTGAAGGAAATTAATGGCATAAAAAAGGATGAGATACACTCTCATTCTTCTTATCTTATCAATTATAGATGATAGAAAGTAAGGTTTTTAAGAATTCTACCCTTTCAATTTGTTAAGGTCGTTAATATCTATGGAGTGGATATTACGATATATCATAACTATAATAGCAAGCCCCACTGCAACTTCTGCTGCAGCAACAGCCATGATAAAGAATACAAATACCTGCCCTGCCGGGTCAGAATGATAAGAAGAGAACGCTGTTAATAAAAGGTTTACAGAGTTAAGCATCAACTCAACACTCATAAAAATAATAATTACGTTTCTGCGTGTAAGCACACCTATAACACCTATAGCAAACAATATGGCACTTAACCAAATATAATGTTCCAGAGGAACCATGCGAATTGCTTCATTCATTTAATCTTCAATTTTATAATCTAAACGCCCGCTTTCTTTCTTTGCCAGTACTACAGCTCCAATCATAGCTATTAAAAACAAAATAGAACTCACTTCAAAGGGCAATAAAAAATTAGTAAATAATTCTTTGCCAAGCGATGCCACCAACCCTATTTGGTTGTTAGGTGCCAGCTTAGGTTGTATTGCATCTGCATTTTTTAAAGATGCTACTAATACAACAAGTAACATGCCCCCGGCTATAACACCGGCAAATTTTAAAATCCCTGATTTTTGAGGCTCTGATTCGGCATTAAGATTCAACAACATCAGCACAAATAAAAACAACACCATTATAGCGCCTGCATAAACAATAACGTGCACCACTGCCAAAAACTGCGCATTTAATAAAATATATTGCCCGGCAATTGAGAAAAAGGTAAGTATAAGATATAATACACTATGCACCGGATTTTTTGCACTAACGACCAATATGGCAAAAAATATAGAACAGAAAGCCAAAAAGTAAAATAGTGATTGTGAGATACTCATGCCTTTGCCGTAGTTTTAATAGTTGGTAATGGTTGCACTAATTCAGCTTTGCCCAAAATAAAGTTGCTACGGCTGTAATTAGCAGGCATCATTTTATTTTCAAGAAATATAGCTTCTTTAGGGCAAGCCTCTTCGCAAAAGCCACAAAAAATACAACGCAACATATTTATTTCGTACTTGGTGGCATATTTTTCTTCTCGGTATAAATGTTCTTCACCGGGTTTGCGTTCACCTGCTTCCATGGTAATCGCTTCGGCAGGGCAAGCTAAGGCGCATAAGCCGCAAGCGGTGCAACGTTCTGCACCATTTTCATCACGTTTTAACTCTTGTACACCACGAAAAACATCTGGTAATTTACGTTGTTGCTCAGGATATTGAATTGTTGCCTTTCTTCTGAAAAAATGGCTCATCGTAATACTTAACCCCTGAAAAATAGCAGGCAAATAAAGCCTCTCCAAAAATGTCATTGGCTTTTGCTCGAGTTCCTTTCTTCGGGATGTTAATGCTTCCATTTTTATCTAAAGTTCAAATTTAATTAATGATTTATATACAACATTATCGCTGCTGTACCCACAAGATTTACTAATGCTAATGGTATTAATATCTTCCATCCTAAATTCATTAGTTGGTCATAGCGGAATCTTGGTATCGTCCACCTCACCCACATAAAGAAAAATATAAAAGCAAATATTTTTAAAAACAAAGCCATAGTACCCAATAAAGTAACAATATTTGGCGACACCCCGGCAGCTATCATATGCCCCATAAATGGAAAATTATACCCGCCAAAATAAAGTGTAGCCATTAATGCTGACGAGATGAACATATTGATATATTCGGCAAATAAATAAAAGCCCAGTTTCATACTGCTATATTCTGTATGATAACCGCCAACTAATTCGGTTTCACACTCAGGTAAATCAAATGGTGTGCGGCTTGTTTCAGCAAAGGCACAAACAAGGAAAATAACAAAGCCAACCGGCTGAACTATAACATACCAATGCCAGCCATGTTGCTGCGCTGAAATTTCTTTTAAGCTAAGTGTGCCGGTTATTAATAATAATGCGATTAGCGCTAATCCCATGGCTAATTCATAGCTTATTACTTGTGAGGAAGCACGTATAGCGCCCATCAATGAAAACTTATTATTAGATGCCCAGCCACCAATCATAATACCATAAACACCAATTGATATTACTCCGAAAACGTATAACACACCAATG
>Ga0302274_10005855_pt1 | contig 10305 bp, 2 predicted proteins | sample III_Bog_N2_1_FD_198755 | JGI IMG/M metagenome (GOLD analysis project Ga0302274, IMG submission 198755) | Peat permafrost microbial communities from Stordalen Mire near Abisko, Sweden - III_Bog_N2_1 | ecosystem: Environmental > Terrestrial > Soil > Wetlands > Peat | place: Sweden: Abisko...
GTTGCCGCCGGAACGCTGCCGGTCGGCGCCGATACGCTGACCGTGACCTATACGCCGGATGCAACGAGCTCCTCCATTTACACCGGCGCTTCGGGAACTGCTTCGGTCACGGTAGCAAAGAGTACTCCGACGGTAACGGTCACGCCGTCTCCGGCGAGCATCACGCCGGCGCAAGCGCTCTCGGTGACCGTTGCTGTCAGTGGCGGAAGCGGCAACCCGACGCCTACCGGCGCGGTTACACTGAGCAGCGGCAGCTATACCTCCGCGACGACGACGCTGAGCGGCGGCACTGCGGCAATCACTGTTCCAGCCGGTGCGCTTCCAACGGGAACGGATACGCTGACCGTAACCTATACGCCGGATGCGCCAGGTTCATCGATCTATAACAGCGCTACGGGAACGAGTCCGGTAACTGTTACTCCGGTGTATGTGCTCACTGTGAATTCGATCAACCCTGCCAGCGGGGTCCAGATCCAGGTCGACTACCCTCCCCCCATCGATCCCTTCGTGGGGACCACGAGCTTTACGCAAACCGCGGCGGCCGGCACGCAACTGGTATTGACGGCGCCGGCAAATTCAAGCGGCAACGCGTTTTTGTCGTGGACCGGTTGCACCTCGTCAAGCACCGTCACCTGCAACGTAACGTTGAACGGCAATATGACCGTGACAGCCAACTATGCGGCGCCGGCAACTTACTCTCTCACCATTGACTCGGCTAGTCCCGCAAGCGGCGTAGAAATCCAGGCGTCCCCCTCGGATGTGAATGGGAACGGCTCCGGCACGACCCCGCTCACGCGCACCTACAAGTCGGGAACCTCCGTTACGCTCACCGCGGTCAGCCCATCGGACGGTTATAGCTTTGTTGTGTGGAATGGATGCGCCAGCAGCAGCACCGTCACCTGCGACGTGACGATGAACGCCAATACGACCGTTACGGCCATGTACAGCGAGCCGAACATCTCATCGATCACGGTTACGCCCAATACCGCGACGATTGGAGACACGGTCCAAATGGTGGCCACGGTAAACGGCACCGGCAATTTCAGCAGCGCAGTGAGTTGGGCACTCACGTGCCCTTCGTGCGGAAGCCTGAGCCCAGGCACGCTGAGTTCCAGCGGCTTATATACAACGCCCTATCCGGCTCCGGCAACCGTTACCGTTAAGGCCACCAGCACCGAGACCGGATTCACGAACATCAGCGGCAGCACAACCGTAACTCTCAATTCCCCGGCCACGGCCACCGGGCCGGCGCTGACCGTAAATGTGGCCAGCCCCGGCAATCCCATCAGCCCCGAAATCTACGGCATGGACGCGTATCTTCTCGATGCCACTTCGGCTGATACCGCAGCGGTCGCAAAAGCCAACATCACCATCGATCGCTGGGGAGGCGATTCCACCGAGCGCTACAACTATCAGGTGGATGTGACCAGTTCCATCGCCGACTGGTACTTTGAAAACTCTACCGGCAATGGCGGAGATGGTTGGCCCGCAGTAAGCGGAACAAAAGCATTCGACTACCTTGTCGAGACCAACAACAGCGACGGGATCAAGACTCTGGGCACTGTGCCTGTGCTGGGCTATGTGGCAAAGGACAGCACCTCATGCAGCTTTCTGAAGTCGACATACCCAGGCCAGGTAAGCTACAACGGCAATTGCGGTGTCGGCGAATACCCCGACGGAACCGCGGGCTGTACCGACTCCGGTGGGTGCGACATCTATGGCAACAGCACGATAGCCGCTCTCACCAGCATCTCCGAGCCTCCTCCAACACCACCCGCCGCCTCCGCGGTAACCACCGCATGGGCAGACGCCACATGGACCGGCGGCTGGGTAAACTACCTGGTCAACAAGTTCGGCCCAGGGAATCCCGCTTCCGGAGCAAGCACCGGCGTGGCGATCTACGATCTGGACAACGAGCCTACCTGGTGGGACGCGGAAGATCGCGACGTTCATCCGCTTCCCTTTACATATGACGAGGTCACCAACGGCGGGATCGGCACTGCCCTGGCCATCAAGACCGTCGATCCAACCGCGCAGGTGAGCGGACCGGTGATCGACTACTGGTGGGCCTACTTCTATTCCAAGAAAGATATCGAGTCCGGATGGAGCTCAGGCTCTTGCTATGAGCCTTGGAGCAATCCGGTCGATCGCAAAGCGCACGGCGGAGTTCCGCTCATCGAGTACTATCTGCAGCAATTTGCGGCAGCGCAGGCTACGTACGGTATACGCCTTCTTGATTACGTGGATCTGCACACGTATTTCGCACCCAATTATCCCTTTGTCAACGGCGCCGGCCTCGGTCTGGCCCCGGCTGGAGACACAGGCGCGGCTCAATGCAACGCGTGCCTTCTGGGATCCGACCTATACCGATCCCAGTGATAATTACCCGCAGCCGAACTACATCACTGACCCCAACCACACCACAAGCTGCTCACCTCCACAGCAGGCGCCGCAACTGATTCCGATGATGAAGACCTGGGTTACGAAAGATTATCCCGGCACCAAAACAGCCATCGACGAATATAACTTCGGCGGAATGGAGGCCATCAACGGTGCACTGACGGAGGCCGACATTCTGGGCATCTTTGGCCGCCAGGGTCTCGACCTGGGCACCATGTGGCCCACAACCGATCCGTCGGAGCAGATCCCGGGTATGATGGCCTTCGCTATTTATCGCAACTACGACGGGAACAAATCCACGTTTGGCGACACGGTACTTCCCTCCGCAAGCACCAATTCGTCCAATGCCGATGCCGAGGGGCAACTCGCGGTCTATGGGGCGATTCACACCGCCGGCGCCGCCACCGGCACGGTGACTGTGGTGGTCATCAACAAAACTTACGGGGCACTCACCAGCACGCTCTCGCTCACCGGCTTGTCGGCCAGCGCAACAACGGCGCAAGCCTATCTTTACGGCAACGCCAATCTGAATGCGATTGCCGCGCAACCGGCAGTAACCGTAACACCGCCGGCTGGGGGAAGCTCGACCGGCACGATCGCCAACTACACGTTCCCTGCGCAGTCGATCACCCTCTTCGTGATCCCGCAGTAGCCGGCGGCCGGCTTCCGCAGTTGCGCGCAATCAGGCGGCGGGTTTCTGAGATCATGAATTGAATTCCCGAGAAGCGGTTGTCGTATTCGCGCGCGGCGGCAGCGCGCGCATCCCGCAATTCCCTTCCGTCCCAGCGCAAGTGACTCCAGTTACCCCACTTATCGGAAGCGGAGCCTGATTCCTGCCGCTTCGCCGCGTGCGACACGAAGATCGCAGGAACTTCCCGCAAGGTAGCGTTACCAAAGGTTGATTAAATCGCTTTATGCAGTTCTTGACAATGTTGAATCATGTCGAGTAGCGTATATCCGATTCACAAAGTGAGCGTAGGTCGGAATTATGTGGCGCGCACGAATTTCGCTGGGGCGAACCGTTTAGCGCCACACGAACTCCCGATCTCGCAAAGAATTGTGCAGCCAAGGGGGTATTACATGACGTTTTTACCTGGGTTCAGGCCGGCATCCGCATTTTTGGGGCTTATCGTCGCGGTGCTGCTGTTATGGCAATCGCCCGCTTTGGCGCAGGACACCACAGGCACCGTGACCGGCGTAGTGCAGGACCAAACTGGCGCTGTGATTCCGAACGCTACCGTGGTAGTGACGAATCTCGACAACAGATCCGAGCGCAGGACAGTCAGCAACGGTGTAGGAGAGTTTGCGCTCACGGCGGTCACGGCGGGGCTGCGATACCAGCTTCGGGTGACGGCGCCGGGCTTTGAAACGTGGCAGTCGCGGCCCTTTGCGCTGCGGCCCGGCGATCAAATTCCTTTCGCCGATATCAAGATGCACATCGCCCAGGCGGCCGCGGATGTCACAGTGGAAGCGGAGGCCAACCAAGCCCTTAAGCCATTGGATACGGCCGAGCGCAGCGATGTAATCACGGCGAAAGATCTGGAGACGCTGCCCCTTGAGGGCCGCGACGCAACGGAACTGATCGAGATGTTGCCGGGAATGGCGATGATCAGCCCGGGCGTCAACAACCAGGCGCCGAACACAGCCGTAGTGGGCATGAGCGGCGCCACCGGATCCTATTCCGCGAACGGCGCCGGCCCAACCGGGCTGGCCTCGATCATCGATGGCGTCTCGATCCAGGATATCGATACAAATGCCGGAACCGTGCAGACGGTGAACTCCGACATGATCCAGGAGATCAAGGCAACGACATCGACCTTCAGCGCCGAGTATGCGAAGGGCCCTGCTGTACTGAATGCCACGACCAAGGCCGGCGGGGTTGCGTACCACGGTAATGCATACATGTATGTCCGCGATACGCTGCTCAACGCCAATGACTGGTACAACAACTATCTTCAGCAGACCCGGCCTCCGGGACGTTATCTCTATCCAGGCGGCCAGCTGGGGGGCCCGGTATGGATTCCCCATACCCGGTTCGGCCCGCACAACGAGAAGCTGTTCTTCTTTGCCGGCTACGAATATTACAACCAGAATTTCTGGGCGGAAACCCTTGGCTCCTGGGTTCCGACCATGTCCGAGCGCAACGGTGATTTCAGTGCGGAGTCGTTGAACGCCCAGCTTTGCGGCGCGCGTCCGGACGGCGGCGTGAACCTGAACGCGGTCCTGCCGATGTGTGAAACAAACAACTATCTGCCGAACGGCAACTCAATCGCCAATGGCAACGTGAGTCCATATGCCAATTCTTCCGGCGTGGCCCTGGTCAACTGGCTGCCGCTGCCAAACGCCGATCCGTTTATAAACGAGCAGGGCTACAACTATGTCCAGCCGGTGATCCAGACTCAGAACGGCTATCAGCTTCATATCCGCATGGATTACAACCTGAACGACTCCAACAAGCTCTATGCAACCTGGGGCCGCCAGCAGCAGGTAAGCGATGAGCCGGTCGCCTGGGGATACGCTCCCAACTATGCCATGGAATATCCCGGGCAAGTGACAGCCGGCGATCTTTCCAACATTTTCTCCGGTCACTACATGCGGACGTTTGGCGCCAGCGTGACCAACGAAGCCAGCGCCTCCATGTCCTTCATCAGCGATCCGGGTAATATGGGCAACCCAAACGCGGTCAGCCGGTTCTCGTTGGGCCAGTATGACTGCGCGAATCCGACGCAGCGGGCGGCGGGTACATGTGGCGGCACCCAGGGTTTCAACTACCTTGGCGAATACAAGAACAACGGGGACTATTCGGTGCCGGCGCTCTCGGACTATAGCTCTCTCGGCTATCCCAACATGTTAATGCCGGGCGGTTTCTACAATAACCAGATCAGGATGAAAAAGGTCGTCCCGACGCTGGCGGACACGGTGAACTGGATGAAGGGACCGCATAACTTCTCGTTCGGGATTTATGGCGAGCGGGGCATCCTGAATGGAACCGCCGATTATGCGGCTGCTTTTCCGCAAGGAGAGTACACGTTCAATCCCGGCAATGGGTACTTCCAGTACAACTCGAGCGTGGGTCAAAATGCGAATTACCTCAACTGCGAGAACCCGGATCCGAATGGCACGAGCCGCAGCTCGGGTGCGGCGTATTTCGGCAACTGCATCAATGGCGTGGCCATGATGTATATGGGGTACACAGATAGCTTCACGCAGACGAACTTCTCGCCGATCGTGGACATGCAGTACACGACATTGGCCGGTTTTCTCAACGACTCCTGGAAGTTGCACCGGGTCACGCTGATGCTTGGGGCTCGCGTGGAGCATCTGGGCCCGTGGTTCGACCGTCATAACAACGGCCTGGCCACCTTTTCTCCCACGCTCTACAGCAACGAATGTACGGTTCGAAACTGCAGCAGTTTGGCGCTGCCCGGTCTCGTCTGGCACGGGCAACAAAGCTCCGTCTCGAACTCGGTAAGCAACCCGCCCACGGTATATTTCACTCCCCGGGTCGGCGCCTCATGGGACATCTTCGGGAGGGGCGACACCGTTCTGCGCGGCGGATGGGGCATGTATCGCAACGAGGAGGAGTTTCAGCCCTATGCTCTGGCAGCGGCGAGCGCGCAGGGCTACAAGACGAGCGAGTCCATCGGGGAATTGACCTTCGATCTGGTAGACAATCAGTCGCCGATCAACCCGCCAGACATCAATGTCTACACCGTCTCTCCGACTGACAATGTTCGGCCAATCTACTATCAGTTCAATGTAACCGTTGACCGGAGGCTGATGTGGAAGTCGCTGCTCGAGGTCGCCTATGTCGGAAACAAATCCATCAACCTGCCAACCTATAACACCCAGGCCAGCGGCTACAACGGCGCGTCGGATCTGAATGTGATTCCTCTGGGCGGATTCTTTGCGCCCGGCTTCGAAATCGGCAATATACCAACCGCACTCAAGGGGACGGGCTGCGCAGACCTCAGCTCTTTGACCACGCAGTGCCAGGACTTCTTCAGGACGTACCCCTTCTATCAGCACATTTACGCGCTGAAGCACGACTATTACTCGAACTACAACAGCCTGCAGGTGTCGTGGAACAAAGCAGCGGGCTTTGTGAGCTGGGGAGCGAACTACACCTTCTCGAAGGATCTTGCGACGGCCGCATCCTACAACAACACGCTTGCGGATCCCCTGAATCTGCGGAACGACTACAACCCGGCCCCGTTCGATCGCACCCACGTCTTCAACATCCACTATCTGGTCAATCTGGGAACACGCTACCACGGCGGAAGTCGCATTCTATCCAAGGCCGCGAACGGCTGGCAGATTTCGGGTATATCACAGGTTTCGAGCGGTCCGGACCTGCCCTCGGAGCAGGGCGAGAACTTCGGATTTGGATACGGCAGTATTGAATGGACCCGCGTCTTCATGCAGCAGCAGATCGATGGGGCGGGCAACGCCGACAAATTCTGCGCTAACAACTATGGCGTCCAACCGGACGCCGACGGGCATACGTATTGCGTAACCAACTTGAACCCGCTGGTCTGGATGGGCACTCCCGATTACCAGTTGATGCCTACGGTGAACTGCAATCCAGCAGGTGGAAAAGCGACGCATCAGTACATGCAGGCGACCTGCTTCGGTATCCCGCTGCCGGGCAGCGGCACCTCGGGGAAGGGTTATGTGGTTTCAAAGAACCCCAGCGGGCAGGGCCAGTATCGGCTTCCTTATATTCACGGTCCCGCCTTCCTGAAAAACGACCTGACGCTGATTAAGGAATTCGGGGTTGGAGAGAACAAGAAGATCCAGTTTAAAGCTGCCGCCTTCAATTTTCTCAACCACCCCGAGGTTTCCTTCAACAACAACGACAGTACCAATCTGAGCCTGGGCGGCTTGCTGGAGGCGGGGGCGGGACAGCCCCTTACAACGTCGGAACTGGGACATAAGAACTTCGGGATCGCGAACGTGAAGTACGGTTCGCGCCTCCTGGAACTGAGTGGAAAGTTCACGTTTTGAGAAATCGCTCCAGGCGGCCCCGGCGCTGATCGCACGGTCGCCTGGAGCGCGTGAATCGGCGGCAGGAAGTCTGTCCGCTGTACGGTAAGGATCAGAGGGCCGCCATTTTGGCGTGACCCTGAATATTGCGGGCTGGCGGCGATGCCGTTCGCGGGGGCATTTGAATGAGACTGTTTGGGAGGGTTATCATGGCCATCGAGACTAAGACGTACTTTCGCCGGCTGGCGCGCACCGGGGTTGTTTTAATGATGGGGGCACTGTCGGTGTGCGGAACCGCTGGAGCTCAGGCTCCGCCAGTGACGACTGGCTCGGTGTTTATCGTACCCTCCGACCAAAACTGGAGCCAGATTTACAAAATCGCCTTTTATAAGGGGAACGTTTTGGCGCTGGATGCGGGAAATGGCTCCCTGTATCAGCTCTCCCCTGGCGCGACATCCTGGTCAACCCTTGTCGACGGAACTGCTGCAACACCTGGGATTTTCGGGACCGGGTACAGCGCCATTGGTATGGCGATAGATGCCCAAGGCACCCTCTATTTCACCATTCGCTATGAACCCAAGTTCGTCTCCGACGCTCTTTTCTGGCGCGTTCCCTACAATGCCAGTCAGAACACGTGGCAACCCACGGCCAGCAACGGTTGGGGCGGCAATATATTTGATGCCCAGGGCGACCAACTCTACTCCTACGGCTCCGACGACGTGGAGTGGGTGGACAACCCGGCGATGGATGGCAGCGGGACGCTGTACTGGATGGCCGAGACCCAGAACAACATCTACTCGCTCGCGGTGGATAAGACGGGGAACGCGAGCCAGACATCTGTCAAGGCTAACGCCATCGTCACCGGCCTGAAAGCCGACCAGGGAAAGCTGGCGATCGATGTGAACGGAAACATCTATTTCACCGAGAATCGCGCCGTAAAGAACACGGCGCGCGTTAACGGAATTTTCTTCATCCCCGCCGGTACCACCGGCCTTACGGGAACGGGTGATGGGGATGTAGAGGCGACTCTGCAGCGCATCGATGCGCCCACCAATACGATCGTGTACGGCGGCGTGACGCTGGATGCGGCCGGCAATCTCTATCTCGCCTCCGAGAACAACCCTACCTATGACGAGACCTTCAACGGGGTCTGGATGATTCCCAACGAATGCGGGAGTCCAAGCAAGGTGACAAGCCCCTCCTGCCTGAACTTCAATCACATTTCCCTTCTCGCTCCCGTGGGAAGCAACAATGCCATTGCCATCGATCCGCGAGGATACCTCTGGATCCCCTCTTATGATGATTGGACTCCCAATGGCTCGGGGCCGTATCCGGGCGAATGGGCAATCGTGGTGTGGGCTCCGGGCTCTCTCAACCTGGGCGTCTCGGGCAACTCGCCGACGATCTTGAGCCTCAATCCTAACTTCGGCGTGGCAGGCAGCTCGGTGACGATTTCCGGGGCGAACTTCGGTGCGGCGCAGGGTACCAGCACGGTCTTGTTCAACAATCAGACGTCGACGACCACAATCACCAGTTGGAGCCCCACGTCGATCGTGGCGGTGGTGCCGCCGGACGCGACCACGGGGAATGTGGTAGTTATCGTGGGCGCCTTGCAGAGCAACGGCGTGAATTTCACGCTTGGCTCCTCGGGGTCGGGAACCGCGGGACCGTCAGGTACTGTATTTGTGACCTTTAACCAGGCGGTCACGCCTGGATCCATTCAATACTCGCAGACAGCAGGCGGGACGGATTTCGCGGCCGCATCGGCAAACCCCAATCCTCCTCAATCGGGAACGCCGGCAGTTCCATGCACTGCGGCAACAGCATACACGGCGCAATCTAGCTGCCAGATTTGGGTAGCGTTGAATGCGCGCGCCCCAGGGGCTGTCTCCGGTCAGGTGACGATGTTGGATTCGAGTAACAACATGGTTCAGGGCAGCAAGGTCTATCTGAGCGGAACCGGGCAAGGCGCGGAAGCGGCGATGCTTGACTCTCCCATGCAAACCGCAATCGCTTCCGGACTCCAGTCCCCCGCGCAGGTGGCTGCCGATTCCCTCGGCGATACGTATCTTGCCGATTCCGGTCTCAAGAAAGTTCTTTACTTCCCGGCGAATTCCTCCAGTGCAACGGGTACTTCGATCGGGAGCGGGTTGGTGGCCCCCACCGGCGTTGCCGTGGACGGGTCGGGCGATGTTTATATTGCCGACTCCGGAAACGTGATCGAGATTCCCGCGGTAAACGGCGTCCTCAACACCGCGGGCCAGGCCGTCGTCGCCTCGGGCCTTGGAAAGGATCTCAATCTGGCGGTGGACGGCGTCGGCAACGTATATGTCGCGGACCCCAACAACTCCCGTGTTGTCAAGATTCCCAATCCCGCCACAGCCAATTTGATCCCTAACGGCGATGAGGCGGGTATCAACGCTTCAACCACCATCACTGTCGGCTCGGGATTCAACCAACCCAGTGCGATCGCTATGGACTCCTCCGGCGACCTGTTTGTTGCCGATGGTTCGACTCTGTATGAAGTCACGCCGGAGAGTGTGCAGACCCCAATCACCACTTCCCTGGCTGGTTCTGTTACCGGCCTGGCTGTGGATGCGTCCGGGTCGGTGCTTGTATCTGAAAGCGGCGGCATCCTTCGCATCCCCTCGATTAGCGGGACTCTCAGCGTCAACAGTGCGGGCTCATTGGACAGCACCATCACTGCGCCCACTAGCGTGGCCCTGGATCAGACGGGAAATCTGTATGTTTCCGACATGACAAACAGTACCCCGAACCTGTTCGAATTGGCCGTCACAGGATTGGTGAATTTTGGTGTAGGCCTTACCCCTACTGTTCTCACCCAACAGGACGTCCCCTTGTTTGACATCGGCAACGAGCCTCTCACGTTGACCGGAAACCCTACATTCTCCGGTAACG
>Ga0302274_10005870_pt1 | contig 10289 bp, 7 predicted proteins | sample III_Bog_N2_1_FD_198755 | JGI IMG/M metagenome (GOLD analysis project Ga0302274, IMG submission 198755) | Peat permafrost microbial communities from Stordalen Mire near Abisko, Sweden - III_Bog_N2_1 | ecosystem: Environmental > Terrestrial > Soil > Wetlands > Peat | place: Sweden: Abisko...
CGCCCTCGCGTTCGCGCAAGGCAGGCAACTGAATGGGGACGACATTAACCCGGTAGTACAGATCTTCGCGAAATCGCCCGGCACGCACCATGTCTTCAAGGGGCTCATGAGTCGCACAAATCAGGCGGAAATCGATCTTGCGGTGAGTGCGTCCGCCCAGCCGCTGCACCTGGCGATCTTCAAGAACACGCAGCAGTTTGGTTTGCAGATCCACGGCCAGCGTGGCAATCTCATCGAGAAACAGGGTGCCACCGTCAGCAAGCTCGATCTGGCCAGGCCGGGATTCCGAGGCGCCTGTAAATGCGCCGCGCTCGCTGCCAAACAACTCCGACTCGATCAGGCTTTCAGGCAGGGCGGCGCAATTGAGACGCACAAAAGGCTTCTCAGACCGGTTGCTGAGCGCCACGATGGCCCGCGCGGCCAGCTCTTTTCCGGTTCCGCTCTCGCCGCGGATGAGCACGTTGACGTTGCTGCCGGCCACTTGCCGAATTGCGTCGTAGGCATGGCGCATTGGTTCACTTGAGCCCACGAAGTCCTGAAAGCGGCTGGATTCCAAAGCCTGGTCGCGCATGGCCATTTCCGCGCGGGCGTGGAGCAACTCCACCAACGCGGTTCGCAACTCGCCCACGTTTACCGGAACATGGAAATGCGCGTCCACTCCAGCTTCGAGCGCCTGCTTTTCTACTGAACGGGCCGCGGCGCGACTAATGGAAATGAGTGTCAGATTGGGGTCGAGCCGCCGCAACTCATCCACCACATGCAGGCCGCCAAGGGTGTCTTTCCCCGTGGTGTCGATGTCGAGGACAATTGCGGAGAGGGCTCCCTGGCGCTGAGTCCAGCGCGCCAACCCATCATATTCGCCGCGCTGAGTCACGCTGCACCAGGGTTCAATTTCGAGAGTCAGCAGCTTAAGGAAATCGACATCGGCCGAAACCAGGCACACGGGCGGCAAATTCCGTTGCCGGTTGTTGGCCGATTCCCGCGGCGTTCCTGTCTGAGCCATATGTATACAGTTCCCGTAGCAGAAATTCTGTTCAAGGTTTGCCAGTGGAAGGCAGGGCTGGCACGTTTCCCAGAGGCAATCTACGAGGATTCAGTGTCCCCATTCAACCTTCGCTCAGCAGGCGAGATCAAAGGTGATGGTCGGATTCATCAACAAAACAGGCAGCGATGGGAAGAAATTCGCCGCAGGATTGGAACGGCAATGAAGAACCGTGGCCAGAATGATGCTCGAGCGCCTTCCGTGCAACAAGACGATCTCCCGAACGCGCGAGTCTCTTGCTGCATGCAATTGGCTTAACTAAGAAGATTGCATAAAACGTCTCAGTTTACCAACCATCTTGGATGGATGAAATCGCTATTGCTAGCGAATAGAAGCGCTTCCTGGTCCTAAAAGGTAAAGCGACCCCGATAGGCCAGATTCGGCCAATGTTCAGCCGGCTTCGCAGAATAGATAAAGGTAAACGCCCCAGGATCTAGGAATTCCATTGCGCGCATTTCGCAGCGAAAATCCACATGGCCGAAATATATGGTCCGCCGTCCGAGCTTTCCAATTGCGGCGCAGGGGCTGAACTTTTTGCAGCCTGTTATATAGTAGTGGCTAAGCCACGTGAACCTGATCGTTGTTGTTCAGCTCGCGGCAGATTCGGACTACAGGTGTGAGTCATGACAGTAAACAAAGTATGTGCCGGTATCGATTTAGGCGGTACCAAGATCGCTGTGCTGCTGGGAAGAATCGACGGAGAGATTGTTGCGTACGAGAAGATTGAGACACGTTCAGAGGGTGGGCCCGAGCAGGGCTTTCAGCGCGTTGTTGCGTCACTCAAAAAGCTTTCGGAGCAGTCAGGTTCAACCATCGAGGCCGTCGGCCTTGGTGTCCCGGGATTAGCCGATCCAAAAAGTGGAATTATCGAATTCCTCCCCAATCTTCCTAAGAGCTGGAGCGGCTTTCCAGCAGGCGGGTATTTGGGTGAGTTGACCGGAAGAGCCGTGCATGTGATGAACGATGCGCGGCTGGCCGCAATGGGAGAGTTCTATTTCGGCTCGGAGGTTTCACGACCGAATTTATTGGTGGTAACCCTCGGCACGGGCATCGGCGGTGGGCTGATTCTCGACGGAAAACTGCGGCTCGGGGAGTGCGGGGCTGCCGGCGAAATTGGCCATCACACGATTCTTCCGGATGGATTGGCTTGCAGTTGTGGAAGCAATGGCTGCCTGGAGACCCTGATCAATGGCAGGCAGCTTAACGCTGTGGGAATCGAATTGGCTCGCCAAGGCAAAGCGCCCCGGCTGGTGGAATTAGTAGGGGGCAACCTGGAGGCAATTACTCCCAGGGAGATGGCACAGGCTGCTGAACAAGGCGATTCAGAAGTGGGCAGTGCGATTGAAACCGCCGCCCGCTATTTGGGCATTGGCATTGCGAATGCTGTCTCGATCACCGCCGTGCCTGAAGTGGTTCTTTGCGGAGGAGTAGCTCTTATGGGCGAGCTTCTGCTCAAGCCAGTCCGCGAAGAAATTCAAAATCGGGTCCGCATGTTTCCGGCTTCGCACGTGCGGGTGAGCTGCTCCACGATGGGCGAAAAAGTTGGAGCACTGGGTGCGCTGGCTCTCGCGTTTCATCCGATCTGATCAGTGAGCATTTCTGATCGGCTTGTCTATGCGATCAGTCTGCCGCCGGACGCACGGGAGCGATGGAATTCGTAGGCATCGCCGCGATAAATTGTCTTTTCCCACCACACTGGCTGATCGCTTGAAAAGCCGACCGCAGAGACCAGAAAGCACGCCGTGCCGGAAGCCACTTCAAGCAGGCGGGCGTCGGCTCCAACAAGATCGATGGCGCGAATAGTCTGGTTGGACTCAGTTACGCGCCAATGATATTTGTCACTCCAAAGTTTGTAGAGCGAGCCTCTCAAATCTGCACGCGACAAACCGGGGCAAAGGCGCCGAAGAACCCAACGCCGCTCAAGGATCACCGGCAGATCGTCGGCCAGGCGCAGGCGGCACATGAAGAATAGCACCTCGCCCGCGCTCACCTGCAGATGTTCCATTACCTCTTTGCCTGCGATAGAAGCAGCGACCTGATCGAACTCGATTACACGAGTGCTGGCCCGCTTGCTAACCGCCTTTGCCTTGTCAGTAAAACTGACCAGCGTATCGAGATCGTAGTCAAGGCGTGGCCGCGCCACAAAGGTGCCCACGCCCTTGCGAAACTCGAGCAGGCCCTCGGCCACCATGCCTGCGAGAACCTTGTTGGCTGTCGGCCGGCTCACATTGTAGTGCTCGGCAATTTGGCGTTCGGTGAGAAATCGATCTCCGGGCGCGTAGTCCTTGCCGCGTAAAAGCACGCACAGCCGCTCGTTCAACTGCTGGTATACCGGTTCTTGTGCCGCAATTTCTCCGATTTTCTGATTGGCCAAAATCAATACCCTTGAATGACCGCCGGCGTATCCGACTCTACCGGAATCCCCAGGCGTGTTTTGCAGTCGTTCAGTTGCGTTGCCGTACGCGTTGATCCGATCCTGGTGACGCCCAGGCTGCGGACTTTCAGCAGAGTATCCAGATCGCGCACGCCTCCAGCCGCTTTCACTTGAACATGCTGGGGAGAATGCTTGCGCATCAGCATCAAATCTTCAATTGTGGCGCCCCCTCCGGCATAGCCCGTGGATGTCTTCACCCAATCCACTCCAATCTCGCCGCAGATTTCACAGAGCCTGATTTTCTCTTCGTCAGTCAGGTAGAAGTTCTCAAAGATGACTTTGATGCGCGCGCCGGCTGCGTGCGTGAGCGCAGTTACCTCGCGCAACTCCTGCTGCACATATTGCCAGTCGCCGCTCTTCGCCTTGCTGATGTTGATCACAGTATCCAACTCCACCGCACCGTCTTTGAGCGCCTGTTCGGCCTCAAAAAGTTTGACTCGAGTCAGGTGGCCGCCGTGCGGAAAACCAATCGTAGCGCTGGTAAACACAGTCGAACCTGCAAGCAGTTCCTTGCAGCGCGCGGCGTAATAAGGAAGAATACAAACGCTTGCTGTGTTGTAACGGGCGGCAAGGGCACACCCGTCTTCCAACTCCCGGGTTGTCAAGGCCGGATTCAACAACGAGTGGTCGATCATCTTGGAGATATCTTCGTACGTGTAATCGGGAGCGCTCATGATTCCTCCGCAGGGAAATGAAGTGACTTGACAGCAACAGCCCAGTCCGCTACCGTCGGAGCGTGGCTAAGCCACGTCAGCAATCTGAACATAGCAGCCGCCTGACCGGCTGTCAATTTCATCAGCCTTCTCAGCCACGGGAGATCCTAATGATCCAGACCTCAAAGCGGTGCCCTGCCCTCCTTTTGTTAGCGTTCACTGCCGGCTCCCTCCGTGGCCAGACAATTCCCGCTGCAGCATGGTCGACTGAGATTGGGGGTCATTTGAATTCTGCCGGACATATCATGCAGCGCGCAGCTACGGGATTCGACGATGGTTATCACCAGGGAGCACCGGTAGGTGGAATTGGAGCGGGCACCTTTTCGCGTTCAGATCGCGGCGACTTTAACCGCTGGCATTTGAAGGCCGGTTCACACACGGCGCAAGCAGTCTATGCTGACCAGTTCGCGGTTTTCGAGCAGCAGGAAGGCGACGCTCCGATTGCGCAGGCGCTTATGGCGGGGCATCCCGAGGGACGGCTCACCGCATGGAAGTGGGATTATCCAGCAAACGCCGGGCGATACGCCGCGCTCTATCCCAAGGCCTGGTGGGACTACAACTGGGATAAGCTTCCCGCGCATCTCGTGCTTGAGCAGTTCTCGCCCATTCTGCCCGGCGATTACAAAACATCAAGCCTGCCGGTTGCCGTCTATCGCTGGCACGCGGAAAACCCCGGTAAAAAGCCAGTGAAAGTCTCCATTCTTCTTTCCTGGCAAAACATGGCGGGATGGTTCCGGCAGTTTAATGCGCCGCTCAACGAGAAGTTCACTGAAGGCGACACCAATCGGTTTGAGGAGGTTAATTTACCCGAGGGCGGCAAGATGGCAGGCATCGTTCTGGGCCAGCGCCGCAGCGGAGATGCGCACGAAGAGTGGCAGGGTGAATTCGCCATTGCGGCCGAAGAAAGCCACGGGGATGAAGTCAGCTATCAGACGACCTACGACCCAAGCGACGCTAAGGGAGACGTGATTTGGAAGCCGTTTTCGCAACAGGGCCGGCTCGCCGACGACCGCACCTCGTGGGTCTCGACTGGAGAGCCGCAGGCCGCCGCCATCTGCATTTCATTCGTTCTTCAACCGGGAGAAAAGAAGATCGTTCCCATGGTCCTCTCCTGGGATTTTCCAGTCGTGCAGTTTGGCGGCGGCAGAAAATGGCTGCGCCACTACACCCGTTTCACAGGCGCCACAGGTCGCAACGCCTTGAAGATTGCCGAAGAGGGTTTAGAGAATCAGCAGGCCTGGAGCGAAAAGATCGATCAATGGCAGAAACCATTTCTTGAAAATACTTCGCGGCCGGCATGGCTCACCTCCATGATGCTCAACGAGCTTTATTACCTGGCCGATGGTGGAACGCTCTGGGCCCGTCCATTTGATACTCCCAATTCTGAAGACCGATTTGCACTTCTCGAGTGTTATGACTACCTCGATTACACTTCGCTCGACGTTGCGTTCTACGGCACCTTTGGGCTGCTGCGCTTTTTTCCTGAACTGGAAAAGACTCTGATCCGCGAGTTCGCCGCAACAGTTCCACAGAGTGATTCGACCAAATACATGGATGTCTGGAAAAGCCGCCAGCAGGGCTCACCAGCGCTGCGCGATCGCAAGATGCAAGGGGCCCTTCCGCACGACCTTGGATCGCCCAATGAAGACCCGCTGTTTCTGGTCAACGAGTATTCGTGGCAGGACAGCAATTACTGGCGCGATCTCAACAGCAATTTCGTCCTGATGGTCTGGCGCGATTATGCGCTCACCGGCAAGCAAGACAAGCAATTGCTGCTCGATATTTACCCAGCCGTGCAAAGTGCGATGAAGCACCTCGAGCAGTTCCGCAACCCGAAGACCGGCCTGATTGAGAATGGTGGCTTTCCTGACCAGACCTTTGATGAGTGGACTGCAACTGGTCCCAGCACATACTGCGGCGGTCTTTATCTGGCCGCATTGCGCGCCGCCTCCGAGATCGCGAAGGTTGCCGGAGATTCGGCGTCAAGCAATCGATATCAGACGCAGTTCGTTACTGCGCAAAAGTCATTCATCGACGAACTCTGGACGGGAAAGTACTTCCGATATTCGCGCGGCATCGACGACATACAGGCCTCGCAGCTCGCGGGCCAGTGGTATGCCTCGCTGACGGGCCTGGGAAACATCGTTCCTGAGCACATGCACCAATCCGCTTTGCAAACTGTTTTTGCTGAGAATGTATTGGGCTTTCAGAATGGACAGATGGGCGCGGTGAATGGACGCAAGGCTGACGGATCGGCACTGGAAGGCCCGCAGACACGGGAGGTCTGGAGTGGAATTACGTTGGCACTGGCCTCTGAGATGGCCGGTGCCGGCATGAAGGATGAAGCCCTGCAAACAGCCCGAGGCGTCTATAACGTTGTCTACCGGGATAAAGGGTATTGGTTCCGTACGCCAGAGGCCTGGGATCAGCAAGGCGATTTCAGGGCGTCGATGTATCTTCGACCGGGCGCTGTTTGGGCAATAGACTACTCACTCAAGTGAACGCTTCCTATGCACCTCCAGTTTCGGTACTTGTGCCCATGGCGGTTGCGATGATGCCGACTTCGCCGCGGCAGATCTTGCCGGAGCCGGCGCGGAAGCTGCGCACATGGACCATGACCGGCAGATTAAAGGCACTTTTCTGCATAAAATGGATTTCAGCTTCAGAGGGGCAGGACAAAAGTTGTGGATTCAAGCCACATCCGCTGAGTGATGACATGCGAAAAATGAGATCATCGCTGTTAGTTCTTGCTGATACTTTAATTTAAGTTTGGAATTAAAGAACACTGGGAGACAATACGGTTTGGGTGCGGGTCAAGAGATTCAGACATTAACCCGGGAAACCTGGTAGGCACGACTGGATTCGAACCAGCGACCTCTTCCGTGTCAAGGAAGCGCTCTAACCAACTGAGCTACGCGCCTATTGCGTAATACAAGATAGTTTATCAGCATCGGGTTGGCGCGAAAAGGCGGGGACATTTGCTGGCGGCCGGGCTACCCGCTCCCTGAGGCGGATTGAAATTAGACTGCGGGGTTATCGCTCGGGGTGGCGGGCTGCAGCACGGCCACGAAGTAGGATAGGGAGCGGAGGCAAGCCCGATGCACATTGTTCACATTGACGTGCACGTAAAGCCTGAATCGGTGGAAGAGTTCATACAAGTTACCATCGAAAACGCGCGGGCCAGTGTGCAGGAGCCTGGCATCGCTCGCTTCGACCTGGTGCAGCAGCAGGACGGTGCGATGCGGTTCGTATTGATTGAGGCTTATCGCACACTCGAAGCGGCGGCTGCGCATAAAGAAACTGCTCACTACGCGAAGTGGCGCGATGCGGTGGCGCCTATGATGGCCGAACCTCGCCAAAGAGTATTCTATAACGCGGTCTTCCCTGCTGCTCAGGACTGGTAATTCGATGCGATTTGAGTTTGCGACCGCTACTCGCATTGTCTTTGGCGAGGGCACTGCTGCCACTCTCCCGGAACTGGCTCGCACTTTCGGCTCCCGCGCGCTGGTTGTGATTGGCGCCTCTCAGGAGCGTGCGGCAACGCTCATCTCTGCACTTTCGGCGGAAACTTTTATTGTGCCGGGCGAACCTACGGTCGAGCTGGTTCGAGAGGGTGCACGGCGCGTGCTTGACGCTGCCTGCGAAGTCGTCATTTCCGTTGGTGGCGGCAGCGCAATTGACGCCGGCAAGGCGATTGCCGCCATCGCTACTAACGGCGGCGAACCTCTCGATTTTCTTGAAGTGGTAGGAAAAGGTCGCGCGCTTGCGGTGCCTCCATTTCCGTTTATTGCGGTTCCAACCACGGCTGGAACCGGCAGCGAAGTTACGCGAAACGCGGTTCTCGGATCGACGGAGCACGGCGTTAAGGCGAGCCTGCGTAGTCCGCTGATGCTGCCGCGGGTTGCGCTTGTCGATCCTGAATTGACTTATGGGCTGCCTGCTGCGATCACTGCCTGCACGGGCCTTGACGCCCTGACGCAGCTTATTGAACCGTATGTTAGCGCGCGCGCAAATCCACTGGCGGATGCCGTTTGCGTGGAGGGACTCAGCCGCGCGGGAGCGGCGCTGCGCCGCGCGTACCTCGACGGCACCGATATAGATGCGCGCCGCGACATGGCGCTGGCAAGCTTGTTTGGCGGCTTGGCACTCGCGAACTCAGGGCTCGGTGTAGTGCATGGTTTTGCTGCGCCGCTTGGAGGCTCATGGAAAGCGCCGCACGGCGCTCTTTGCGCGGCGCTGTTGCCTCATAGCATGGCGGCAAACGTTGCTGCGTTGCGGGCTCGCGCGCCGCTCCATCCCGCGCTTGGGCGCTATGCTGCAATCGCCCGTATGCTTACCGGCCGAAGTGATGCAAGTGCCGATGATGGCATTGATTGGGTGCGCGCGCTGTGCGCCGAGCTCAATGTTCCACCGCTGCGCGTCTGGGGAATCACTCAAGACGATTTGCCCGGCGTTGTTGAGAAGGCTGCTGTAGCCAGCAGCATGCAGGCCAATCCCCTGCCGCTTACGGGCGAGGAATTGCTGGCTTTGGTTGCGTCGGCGTGGTAGCGCTCAAACGTGGCGTATTGGCTTAAATCGCCTATCGGCTCGACTTAAGTCATGCCCTGTTAGAGAGCTAGCCTTAATACTGTTCACTTAAGTATTCTAATCGCATTTTGGATGTTGATCGGAGGCAGGGGCTTGCAGTGTCGTGGTCGGATTGGGAAGTTGCTCATCTTGCGCTTGACTCCGCGAAAATTGCGGCGGTTGCGGCTGGATACAACGCGTTCCTCGAGTATCTCTCCTAGCACCGCCTTATGAAAGGCTTTCCTCTTTGCAGGGGGGAATAGCTCCATAGGCAGCCATTTTGCGGCGGATCACGCGCACGGCATGAAGGAACGAGAGCCGGTCGGGATCTTCGTCCGCTTTGAGAGCGGCTTCGTGCATCAGGCCGCGGATGGCGAAGTGAGCCATCAAGAGCCCGTAGAACTCCTGACGCACCAGATCGGGGGTTTTGCTGCGTAGCACGATCTTGGCGCCGCGCAGGTGGGTCTTGAGTTCGTCGAACGCAGTTTCGATCTCCCAGCGTTCATGATAAAGAGCTGCCAGCTCGCCGGCTGGGGCCTTGGCGGCATCGAGGATGGTGGTTGCCAACCGATAAATCGGCTCGGAACCCTCGATTCCCTCAAGGCGGTAATCGATCACCCGCAACACGATGCCGTTGGTTTTGTGCCGCCAGTCTCGCTCCGAAGGATACACGTGGCTCAGATAAGAGCCGTCGGGCAGGCGCTTCTCGCAGGCCATGCGCATGTTCTTCTTCATCCGCCAAAGCAAATCGGCGCCTGTCGCTCGCGCCTGTTGCCATAGTTCGAAGCCAAAGAAATTTCGGTCAGCCAGACAGAGCATGCCGCTTCTCATGCGCGGAAGCACCGCTTTGGCCAGCGTGATCTCACCTGTCCGGTAACTGTCCATCTGGCTGCCGAACAGCACGTGCGTGCCGTTCTCCACCAGGGACACAAAACGGATCTGCGGATAAGCACTTGCACCGCGGCTGGCCCCAGGGCGAGAGAAAGCATCCTCGTTGGCCTTCTCGTCGGCCACATCGAAGGTGCTGCCATCCAGGCTCACCAGTCGCCAAGTTCGATACCACGCGCCCCGGGTCTCACGCATTGCGATCGGCTTGACCAGCTCATCGTGCAACTGCCGCAGCGGCTCCCAGCCCAGCCGCGTGCGGGCCTGAGAAATGCCCGATTTGCCCGCCACCCGCACACCGGCCGATGGATCGCGCAGCCACTGAACTGCTTCAAGCAGACAACGTAATACCTCGCGATAGGACGACTGCATGTACAGCGCAAGAGCGATGACGTAATAAACGACCACCTGCGCCGGCAGGTCACGTTGGCGAACACTCGCGGTTCCCGTTTTCGAAAGCACAGGGCCGATGCTCGACAGAGGAAAAGTCTTCGTTATTACGCCAAGGCTGATGTAGTCCGTGATCCGGGCACCCGAAGGGAGTTCCGCAACCGTACGCGCCACCTGTGGCCTCCTGTCCTTGTCTCATACAGAATGCCACAGATTTCGTTAAGTGAACAGTATTAAGGCTAGCTCTCTAACAGGGCAT
>Ga0302274_10005879_pt1 | contig 10278 bp, 7 predicted proteins | sample III_Bog_N2_1_FD_198755 | JGI IMG/M metagenome (GOLD analysis project Ga0302274, IMG submission 198755) | Peat permafrost microbial communities from Stordalen Mire near Abisko, Sweden - III_Bog_N2_1 | ecosystem: Environmental > Terrestrial > Soil > Wetlands > Peat | place: Sweden: Abisko...
GATGAGATGGCATCCCACTTATAAATGATCAAAGATTGCTGGTATTGACTTGTATATTTAAAAAGGAATTAATTTATTGTTTGTGAGATGAGTCTAAATAGTCTAAATAGTCGGAAAGGTCAATTTGCTATTATTTTTCATTCTACAACTTTATTAATTCATATGTATTATAAAACAAACCATCTTTGAGTTGTTAGGTCTAGTAACTGCCTATATTTAAATTTTACGGATAATCCATATGGAAGCCAAAGATAGTCATTGTTAATCATTAAAAAAAATGTTATTTGCGGACTGAACTCAAATTATAAATATAGGACAAATGTTTCTTCTATTCTTTTATCCTACACAAGTAATTTCCTGATAAAGCTACCCCCTGTAATAAGTTTTATTGATGGGTAAATCATTAGCTGGCTTCGCTTGCTTCACTGCCTGCTTCACTAGCTGCTGCCGCTTCTTCCTCCAGCTTTTCTAAATCTCTGAGTTTCTTCTTATGGGCACGTTCTTTTATCATAGCTGCTTCGTAGGTGCGGTGTTTATTATTTGATCTGTAAACGTACAAGGTGGGGAAGTAAATAGCAGCCCAGAATCCAAAGGTAAGTCCGAAGACGAAGACTTGGTAAAGCCAACTCGAGTTGAATACCACACCAAGCATTCTCCATCCACGTTTTATGTGTGGTTTTGCGTTCCATTTTGATATCACTTGTGGCTGTCGGCCTAAATAGTTCACCAGTTACCGAAGACAGGTTTGGTGGTCTGGGAGTAAGGAATAGTAGGGAACCACTTGGGTGTGTACTCCTTAATATTGTTGTAAAGAATCTTGCCGTACACCATGAGTTGATATTAATATAAACACAGCATAGAACTCATGCATGATCAAAATAAAGAAGATTATTGTTTTACACAGATTCGCAAGCTAACCTCCCCTATACTCTCTGTGCTCAAACATTTGAAGATTGCCTCTTCACTAAGACTTTCCCCTTTCTACTCTTAGTCTCGCATATCCAACTGTTCGCGGCATTTATCCGCCAATTCGACTATTAATTGTTGATATCGTGAAGTCTTAAGGGAGGATTTATGATCTTCTCCCTCCACGTGTTATTTGTAATCTTAGTAGTATGTTCTGCAGACACCACAATACTTGTGTTTGCTTCTAGGTTTCGGGTAAAGCTGATTAGCAATAAAAATACGATGTCAATGATCTATACCTGAGATTATGCAACCCTTCGTTCGTGGTCGTCAATAAGTTGTTGATCTTTCTCATTTTCGACTGAAGGAAGTCTGAATGCGAGGGTATAGCATTTACCATCATGATTGTAAGTTGGTACGATGGATGTGTGAACTATGCCTTTCCTACTTTAGGCGGTAATTACTTCTTGTGAAGTGGTTTAAAGTTAGTGACAACTCTATCGCGTACGTAAAGGTGTTCCCTACCTCTAATAGCGGAAAGGCAGAAGCTGTTTTTAGAAATTCTAGATGTTTTTTTAGGAACTGTGGTCATGATTAGTAATGAAGCCTTGCCAACAAGAATATTAAATAATAAGAACTGGAATCAACTGCATTTAAGCTACCACACCATTTACCATCTAATTATCTTGCTTGCATTTTAATGATAAAAATATCCTCCAGCCGTCTTAGTAATAAATTCATTATCAAAATTGCTGCCGTTAGCTGAAAACATAGCTTAAGTCAATACTACTTGAAATTATTAAATCTAAATAGAAAGCGTTTATCTTGCATTTGTGTTGTTTAAAAATATTGAGTGGAAGGATTTAGTGATTGTGAATAAATATAGTTATTGGTATTGATATTGATTGATTTGCAACTTATATTTTGTTTATTATGAAAGGAACCACCGCCTTCGTTGCCAATAAAAAACTCATTTTGCACTTCGATGTCGACGAGGTCATTAGATTGTCCACTAAAGGAGACAAAGATATGTTCGTAACACATCTTTAATGTAGATATACGAATTGTGTGCGTCATGGGTATGGGGCAGACTTTAAAAAAATAACAAGGAAAACCCTGATAAAGTGACAGGATGGAAGATTGCTTTGAATGCCCTCAGTCGGTAGAGTCCATAGCCTGAGTTGATTTCTTACAGGTCTTATCTATAGGAATATGTTCAGCCATCAAAAGAGTAATATGAAAAGCTGATAATGAATCTAAGCAAGGGGCCAGCGGCTAAGGCCAAATCTGAAATAGAGAAAAACATAAAAAACATTGTAGCATTAATTTAAACTAGAGTTTGCCGAAAACACTCGCAGAGGCGATCAAGGAGGTGGTTGACCCCAATAACAAATTGCTTAGCTACTTCAACAGCACAGGTAAGTACTTAATTCTCCCTGCTTTTTACAAACTACTATTAAATTTGAAAAAACTAAAACGGTAGTTCGCAATCATCATCTAAAATAATAATGTAAAGGAGAATCATTTCGAAATCATTAATGAATTGAACCAATTCTTCGGAGGCGAACATCCTCTATATAATGGCAAAAATGGCACTCCTACTGTTAAGTGGGATGGATCGAAGGGAGCAAAGAATTTTGTTATTTAAGAGAGTCACCAAGCAGTATATTACAAACTAGCTGAAGGGGAGATTGTCTCCACTTTTGGAACTCTTAATATCGCCGAGGAAAAAGATGCATAGATGTTCAAACAAAGTAAAACATATTTTATAAAGGATTTAAAAGCCTAAAATTAGTGAAGCTCTGTCAGGGAGTCGAGTAAAGTTACTCTGTATCTCATTCAATTCTAGCCTAATCGGCATGTATTTATGAAGTGAACCCCGATCATGTTGTGATCATTGACCCAGTAGACTATCTAACTCACGAAATATACTTCACCAACTCTGATAATACCCATATCTATAGTTGCTTGGGTGAAGAAATAACTGATAAGAGAAATTTTGTTGTGAAGGTGAACCTTTTTGATTATATTAAGGACGTCGATTATTTCATCAGAAGTATCGAAGTTTTGGAGGGACAGAGAGTTCAAGAAATAAACAGAATTGAGAAGGGAGAGGCACAACAGAGCTAAGAGCAACCGGATGAGAGTGTTGTCCCACAACAGCAAGTAGAAGGATAAAGCAATCACGCCTATCTAAAAAAACATCTTTTACCAGTCCTCGAGGGAGCCCTGAAACAAGTGGATTTATTTCGGCCTGAAGACCCCATTGGATTTATTGCTCTCTATTGCCTTAAAAACAAAGATCGACTTTAGTGATTCTCAATTATCTCCTTTTATTGTCATAATCAAGATTCATTCTATAATTGATCAAAATTCGACTTGCAACACTTGATAGTCCTTCAAGGCAACAGTATTCTTACTCTTGCTCTTTGAATCTTTAGCTCGTAGGAATGTAGCCCTTTAGTCGATGTTGATCTAATAATGCAGTTTATTTGTGGAACCATTAACTGAGAAACTCCTGAGTTCAAGTTTATTTTTTTCAATGCAGAGTTCCTCATGACCGAAAAGTATGTAGTCCGTATCGTATTATAAGCTTCTTTTATTTGGCTTTAGTTTGTAAGTGTTTATCTAGTCGTTAGTTGAGTTGAAAAGAAAAGACTTTGTGTTTTAAGGTTAGTTCTTTAAAGACAGGGCAGCTGTAGTAAATCCTCCAATCAAACGATCATCCTCAGTTAAACAGAGTAGTAAAATATTGGGTTTCTTATCTATCATATCATGAAATTTGAGTCTTCTATGAACACTATACTTATATAACAATTAAGCTTTCTTAATAACTCCAATTTCAGCTTACATTTTTCGGAAGAAGTTTTAAGTTAAAACTTAATTGGAATTGAAGAATTTGATAAAATATAGAACTATATTGTCTTCATCAGAGAGTATCAAACGAGAAATATTTGATTTACCATTAATTTGTGATTTTTATATTTGATTCTCCTCAATTTGAGATTTGAGATTTAAGATGCTAGAATCTTGCTGTTTTATTATCGACTATTTTTAAGTGAGGGTCAGACTTGAACTCTCATTCTTTAATTTATATTATTTCAACTACTCCTGGACGATTTTGAGAGATTCTTCTTTTTCATTTAATCGTTCATGAAGGTCTTGAGATTATTGAGTGACCCTTTTCACATATTCTTCTCTTTCATTTAATCGTTCTTGAAGCTCTTAAGTTTAATGAGTGGCTATTTTCAGAGATTCTTCTTTTTAATTTAATCGTTCGTGAAGGTCTTAATTTTATCGAGTGGCTATTTTGAGAACCTCTTCTGTTTCATGATATTTTTCTTTGATTTGTGAAGTTTAATTAACAGCTTATTCGAGATTTACATTTGTTTGTTACACTTCATTTGATTTATCTGCCTTCTCATTTTCTAAACGTTTCACTAATTCTTAGAGTCCAGCAATCTGGGCTTTCAGTTTGGGTTAGGTTTGCTCCTTGAAGCGTTCATTCTCCAATGCTAGCTTTGCAAGTTGTGAGTGAAGTTCTTCTACTTATGCCTTCATCTTCTTTTTCTATCTTGTCAATGCTTCAATTTGATCTTTGAGTTTCTATTTATCTTCTCCAACTTCCTGCTGAATTTGATCTATTAGACTTTGTAATTTTAGATTTTCCATTTATAAGTCTTGCATCTTTTAAATTTGTTTGTGTCCCATCTATTACTCTTTTTCACCAAAAATTTGGCTTTAGTCTTTGATTTGCTATATTTTGCTGATCAATCCTGCAGCTACTTATCGTTTCTCATTATTAACTTCATGTTGATTCATCACATCTTAAACTGTAACCACAACTCCATTATTTATTTTTTTAATGATGTTTTTAAAGAAAATAAAGTCGTTCATGTGGGTATCGATTTGCTAATTTTTTATTGTTATTAGAGTTACATACTCCCGAAAAATATTGCGAACGTCATCACTTAACTACGGACGAGAAAGAATGTCTTCAATCTCATCATAACTTCCCTCAGTCAAATAATCCATTATGTTCCTAAACAGATTAATGATCAGTTTGTAGTTCATGCTCATGGCTGCAAAACTAATTATATCGAATATATCTAAAACTTATTGTAAAAAGTATTATCCTATAAATGGGGAATCCAAAAGATAATGAAATTGCTAATTTGGTCGTTGAGTCAAGTCTGCACCATATATGTTTAATAGGTATAAAAATCAGTGTTTAAATCCATTTACTGAGTTAAGCCAAACATCAGTTGTGCTTAATCTCTTCAATTCGATGCTTTTGAATCTTTTTCCATAGTTCTATTTATGAGCAGCATCAATCCCCATTAAAGGATGACTTGATCTTTTACTTTCTTTAATTTGACGAATTAGCTTTCTTTCATACATTTTTTGGAGAGCTAACATCACTCTTTGTCCTTTAGCGATTTGCTCAACAGAATGGTCAATATTTACAGAATTGCTACTACTACTACCTGTTTTTGCTTGGGAGAGGCATTGTGAAGAAATTTGCTCTTGCTTTTTATATGGTCGGCCAATGTTCAGAGCAGTCATCATATGTTTTCTCCTGATGTGACTTACGACCATTTAAAAAGAAAGGCCCTTCGGATAAGGGTATTTTTATAGCATTTGTGAAATATTGCTTTGAGGTATATTCTTTTCAGAGTACTTATGATTCTTTTGCAATTTGTTAATTGAATACTGGGCATTTAACTTATGCTCTTTAAATTTGTCTCCAATCACAGTTTTAAAAAATGAAACTATCTCTTCATTTTGACATTAATCGTTTTGAATCATGGATAAGAACTCGTCAAATTCGATTTTACCGGACTTACCTTCGTCCACAGAGTCAATTAATGTCTTTACTTCCTCTCTTGTTTCAAAAAGTCCAATTGATAGCAGTAATTCCTCCAGCTCATCGATACCAATAAACCCGCATTTTTTTTAATCTAGAGAATTGAAATATAGTTTCATTTACTTTCTTTCCTCATTGTCGAAATCTATCAAATACTTCTTTCCTTTTTTAGTGAGCCATCTCCTTTCTTCAAATTGTTTCAAGAATAGCTAATTATCCTTAATTTCCTCGTTATGTTTCTTTATTAGTTCTGTGTCAGCACTTGCCTCGAGCAGACCTTTAATGTTTTTGTGACTCAATATTATTTACTTTATCCTTTGGTTTGATATATCCTCGAGCAAAGAACTCTTTGATTTTTATGAAGTGTTTGATTATGTTTTAGTCAGAGGAGGCTGAGAAAATGTTTTGCTAAGCGCAAAGAAGTTGGTCTTTTTGGCATAGGGATCGAGTAAAGACGGAAAAGTTGATGTCATATCGAAGAATATTAGTTATTAGAATAGTTTAGGCAATAGAATAATAATTTATTGGCAAATTATGAGCATACTTTACTTTATAAACTTTCAAATATATTCGAGCATTCTAACTACTTAAGGAAACAACAGACGAAGATAAGATATGAAATCATATTTAATAGTATTTTTATCAATAATTGGCAATTTTTTATTCCCTTCAGACTAAATGGATTATCAATTTCAAAAGATAGTTCATTCATTGTCATTTCTATTGTAGCCTTCCAATACCTTAATTTAATACAGGTATTTAGTCACCTTAGAAGTCACCATACTGCTAATGCTTCTAATTTGTTATAAATAATGTTCTCCAATGGTAATTCTCTCCTATAAATCTTTCAAATAATCGATGTTGTGATGATGCTATTTGAATCTTTTTTGGTTATTTTGGTGGCCCTCCTGGATGAGCTTTTCAAATTGCTTAATATTCCTGCCATTTTGTATCGAAGCTAAAAATAATTTTGCTATCTCATAAATATTGGTAATCTATGGTTGTACTTTCTTTATAGATATTTGCCTACGCTTAAATACTTTGATTTCTGTATATCTGGGAACATATCAATAAATTTCTTAGTATTTTATAGTTGATCTTGATTCGCACTTCGAGCGATAGTCTTCCCCAATCTTTCTTTGAGATCTTCTCCGCCATCAATCTCTATTCCCTGCTCCTAAATTTACAGAAAATTTACCTGAAAATTTTTAAAGAAATATTTTCTTTCACGCTATTTATAAATAGATGTTAAGATCCATTTAAACACCTAATGGGCTATATCCTTCCTGTCTTCGATTTTCAGATTCAAAAACCGCTTATAATTTATCTAATTAGCCAATTGAATCCTCTTTTAGCGATTTTAGCTGCATTTCGTTTCTTAGTCGAATATTTTGGTCAAGTACTCCTACAACTGCTCGTTTAGGCTGTGGTATTAAGTATCGAACAGATGAGTTTTGTTCCGGATTACAAATGCTTCTGGTTTTAACTAAATCAGACTGCAGATACTTTTTACAATCGTTTATTTACAAATTACTAATTGTTTTTACAGTCTTAGAGGATTGTTTGAAGATTTTATACGTATTACCTCAATTTCTATGTCTGAATATTTGATATCTTACCTGGGCAATGACTGTGGCTTGCCCCGAATTGACAACATAATCTTCTAACTCTTTTCCGCACTTTATATAGGATTGCAACTGGCTTTAAGTGGGATTATCTTCACCTGAAAAAGGATTTGTTAATTCAAATTAACTCATATATGTATATTATTACTTTTCTCAGATCTTTCTAATATAATATCTAGAAATCCTTAAATTAGTGCTTCTCGCGACAAGATAAAACTCGCCAAGAAGACCTCAATAAAATATGATGATTACCTTATTCTTTGGCTAAAAATATCTTCGAGCAGAACTCTTTAACTTTAGGAAGTGTTTGATTATGTTTTAGACAGCAACCAAAGAAAAGAAATCAAAATGATATGTTATAGGATTTATTATTAATAATTGGCAATATTGTATTTCCTTCAGATTATCAATGTCAAAAGATAGTACATTATGCATCATTTCTATTATAATCTTCTGATAGCTTCATTTATTTGAGGTATTTAGTCAGCTTAGAAGTCGCAATATTCCTAATGTTTTTTATTTGCGACAAATAATGCTCTCCAATCTTAATTCTACTAGATAAAGTCTTCAAGTCATTGATGTCGTACTGATTTTATTAGATTCCTTTTTAATTATTGTGACGGCTTTCTTGGATGAGCTTTTTAAATTGCTTAATATTCCTGCCATTTTGTATTGAAGCTAAAAATAATTTTGCGATCTCATAAATATTGTTAATCTATGACTGTAAATCCTTCATAAAATATTTTATTACGCCAAAATGCTCTGATTTCTGTATAGCTGAAAACATATCGATAAATTTTTGGGTATTGACGAGTTGTTCTTGATTTCCATTTAGAGCGCTAATTTTCCCCAATCTTTCTTTGAGATCTTCTCCGCCATCAATCTCTATTCCCTGCTCCTAAATTTACAAAAAATTTACTTGAAAATTTTCAAGATAGTATTTATTCTCAGGCTATTTATAAATAACTGTTAAGATCCATTTAAACACCCAATGGGCTACATCCTTCCTGTCTTCGATTTACAGCTTCAAAAATTGCTTATAATTTATCTAATTAGCCAATTGAATCCTCTTTTTGCAATTTTATCTATATATATTCTCTTAGTCTAAGATTTTGGTCAGGTACTCCGACTACTTGTTTGTGTTTCGATAACAAGTATCGAACTGATTAATTTTGTTCTGGATTGCAAGTGCTTATGTTTTTAACTGAATCACACGAAAGGTACTTTTTACAATCGCTAATTCACAAATTATTGGCTCTTTCTGGAGGTACCTCAACAGAGACTGTGGCTTGGTCTTCGTTGACAACATAATTCTTTAGCTCTATACCGCACTTCATGTAGGACTGCAACTGATTTTGTGTCGGATTATTTCCGCCAGAAAAAGGGTTTCTGAATTCAGCTTGACTCATTTACTTTGTATTATTATTTTTCTTAGATCATCCTAATATAATATCCAGGTAGGCTATTATTAAAAAAGAGCAGCTTAACAAATAGTAAAAGCTTCATTGACAGAATTTTCTTTTGTTTTAAGTTATAAAGCTTGATAACAATGTATATATAAGATAAGATTTGTCATTCATTTATAGTTATCATCAAGTAAATTTTAGAAATTTTAGAAATAAAAAATCATTACTTATTATGGCAATATAGACAATCTGGATCATAATATTATCTGTTTTCATTGATTTTTACAATAATTTTATATATATTTTTGAATGCTATTTAGAAGTTATCCGCATTTTTTAATCTGATAAATATAATTAACATGGGCAGCGTACCATCTACTGGCAAGACTGGAACGACCACAATCGAGTATATTCAACCATAGAGTCATTTTCAAGCCGAAATATAACCCCATCCTAAAGAGCCGTCACAATTTGCTCGTGAACCTGAGCATAAGACAATTTAAATAGATGATCAATCCACACAATTAGTCCCAAATCCTCTGGATATTGCCCCCAGAAAACCTCTATAAATTAGTGGTTCTCGAAACAAGATAAAATTAGCCAAAAAAATACCTCAATAAAATATATGTGAATCGCCCGAATAGTAAAATGGTGGACCAATTAAAAGTTAAAATAAAATTCGATAAAAGCGAGAGTAATTTCATAAGCTTATCCGTATCTATGATTTGTAATGACTAGTTTTTGCATTTTGAACTATAAATTATAATTAAGATTAAAATGCCGTAGGAAAAAGGGCTAGATCTTGATATGATGGCTGCTGAGGCTGGTTAGGAATATTTGAAGCTAAATTTCAAATTACACTGCTTAGAAGCCACAGGCAGCGTGTTTAACCTCGAGTTCATGGAATGCATCAAGCGTAGCACCTACCTCGCCACGCTACACTTCAATAAAATTATGGAAATGACAAGAGAATTAAATTTGCAATAAACTGATGACTTTGCAGTCGATGATCCTTCGTATCTGCCCACTTATTCTGCTAAAAAATGATTTGATAGTTATAAAAAGTTGACAATCATCAGTTCGTATAACTAGAATAAAAATAAGTTAGCTCGGGTTGTGATCTGCATGAATCTTGAATCATTCCTTTTTTTATGGTTTCAAACGACTCTTGTTCTAAATAGTCAAAGTCTTTATTGCTGGAATTTCCAATCTAAGATTTTGTGCAGGTGGGTAAAGTTGAATCAAGTCCTTCATTAACTTTTAAAACTCTATCATTGGTCCATCTATTGTCCAGCATCCATTTTGATAAAATATATAAAATTTCTCTTATGTCATCCTGGCTGAGAGGACATCTGATATTATATTTTTTGCAGATGATTTCATACAGGACAATTATACTATTCGAAGATCGTAGGATATTTCCCGGAGCCTAGTTTTACCAATCTTATTTGCCTATGTGAATCTCAATATATTT
>Ga0302274_10005888_pt1 | contig 10271 bp, 5 predicted proteins | sample III_Bog_N2_1_FD_198755 | JGI IMG/M metagenome (GOLD analysis project Ga0302274, IMG submission 198755) | Peat permafrost microbial communities from Stordalen Mire near Abisko, Sweden - III_Bog_N2_1 | ecosystem: Environmental > Terrestrial > Soil > Wetlands > Peat | place: Sweden: Abisko...
CCGCCGGAGCTGACCGAGGTCATCTGCTTCAGCCCCGGCATTTGGCCGAACTGCCGCTCCAGGGGCGCGGTGACCGACGAGGCCATCACCTCTGGCCCGCCGCCGGGGTAGAAGGTGAGCACCTGGATAATCGGGTAATCCACTTCAGGCAGGGCGGAGACCGGCAACTGCTCGTAGCCAACAAAGCCCGCCAATAGAATGGCCGCCATCAGCAGCGAGGTCGCTACCGGGCGCAGAATGAATGGCCGGGAAGGGCTCACTGCTGATTCCCCTTCTGAGGCTTGCCGCTAGCCGAGCCGGTGGGCGATGAGGGCTCCATGCCCGAAGTTGCGAAGCTTTTCCCCGCACCTCGCGCGCCGCGCTGAGGAGCGGCCGTCGCAATCACAATCTGTCCGGGGCGCAGCCGGTCCGCGCCGTCCACCACCACGTTTTGGCCCGGCTGCAGGCCGCTGTCGAGGATAGTCACCTGTCCCTCGGCCAAGGCGATCTTTACGAGCTGAATCCTGGCAGTTGACGCTTTCTTGGCGGCGTCAGTATCCACCACCCACACAAAGGAACCCTGGTTGCCGGATTGGATGGCCGCCGACGGCACCACCAGCGCGTTAGGCCGGTCTTCCATCACCAGGTGAACGTTGACGAACTGATTGGGGAAAAGCGCCTGGTCGCGGTTGTCGAAGACGGCCTTCAGCTTGTCGGTTCCCGTGGAGGTGTCGATCTGGTTGTCGGCGGTGAGCAGATAGCCGCTGGCCAACTGCTGCGTGTCGCCCTGGTCGTAAGCGACCACGGACAGGCGCTTGTCCGCCGCCAACTTGCGCAGCACCTGGGGAAGCTGGTCTTCAGGCAGCGTAAAGTAAACGGCGATGGGCTGGAGTTGATTGATGATGACGAGGTTGGTGGTGTTGGCTGTAATGATGTTGCCGGGGTCCACCAGGCGCAGGCCGATCTTGCCGTTGATGGGCGACTGGATGGTGCACCAGCCAAGCTGCAATTGGGCTGTCTCGATGGCCGCCTTGTCGGAGGCGATGGCGCCCTGGTACTGGCCCTGAGTAGCCTCGTCGGCGTCCAGCGTCTCCTTTGATACCACCCCTGCCGTGTAGAGCGCCTGATAGCGTTTGAACTGCGCCTGGGCGTCCTTGAGCAAAGCCTCATCGTGGGCCAGCGTGCCTTTGGCCTGGTCCAGAGCTGCCTGGTAGGGCCGGGGATCGATCACCATGATCGTCTCGCCCTGCCTCACCTGTTGCCCCTCGGTGAACCGTACCGGTTCGAGCTCACCGCTGACTCTCGCCTTCACGGTAACGCTCATATAAGGGGTTACAGTGCCCAGCGCAGTCAGGAAGATCGGCATGGGCTTCTGCTCGGCGGCAGCCACCTGAACCGGAACCGGCCGGCTCATCAGCGCCGCCGCCTGACTGGCGCTCGCCGCCGCGGCTTTCTGATGGTTCGAATAAATCAGCCATGCGGCAAGTCCAACAGCGGCCGCCAGAATCAGATATATGACAATGCGCACCCAGGAACCCTTGGGTGAAGAGTGGTACTGCTCAAAGCCGTTTCCGGCCAGAGGGTTCTCAGGAGTGCCTTCAGTGGACATGGTATCGATTCCTGTCAATTTCTTTTGAGTGACTGCCCGCGTAATGGGCGCTGCGCAAGGGCATTGTTGTTACCGTTCCGGGCAGTGGACAAAACACACGCGTATGTTTCTAAGGACGCAAGAGTTTCCCCAAAGGTTTCGTTTGCCCGGGCTACATTCGTTGCGAGGCCGCGCGCCTTTCGCTCGAGAGAAGCGCATACTCGTTGATGCAAGACGCAACTATTGTAAGCGAATCGAGCGATTGCGGAACACTTGCGGGCCGCGCCGCCGGCTTCAGTTTGACGGTATACTTGTGCCTGGTTTACCTGCAACCGCGTTCAACCTTGATCAGTCGTCGCGTCGCGCCGCTTTTGGATGAGTTAGTTTCCCGCAGCCCGGCTGGTGTCGTCGGCTCCATGAGGATATTTTGTCTCAGAATTCCATTCCTGCCGAGCAAGCCGACTTGACGCGCCCACTGTGCGTCGATCTGGACGGCACGCTCATCAAATCCGATTCGCTGTTCGACGCGGTCTGCCAGTTCCTGCGCCGTAATCCCTTCGGATTCTGGCAACTGGGGCGGTGGCTGGCAGTGGGACGCGCTCGCCTGAAGGCCGAAGTGGCAAGCCAGGCCCCGCTCGATCCCGCCGAATTGCCTTACAACGCCGAACTGCTCCAGTTCCTGCACGCCGAGCACCGCCGAGGCCGGCAAATCTACCTGACAACCGGCGCGGATGGCCCGCTCGCGGAGCGGGTCGCTGCACACCTCGACATCTTTGACGGCGTACTGGCCTCGGACGGCGTGACCAACCTGACCAGCGTGCTGAAACTGGACCTTCTAAAGGAACGCTTCGGCGAATTCGACTACATAGGCAACTCCCGCGCCGATCTGCCTTTGCTGGCCAATGCGCGCCAGGCAATGGTGGCCAACCCCACTCCTGCCCTGCGCATCGCGTTGCATCAGGGACACATTCCGGTGGCCCGGACGTTTCTGCATAAACAACCTTTAGCTCCTACGCTGCTCAAGGCGATCCGCATCCATCAGTGGGCCAAAAACATACTCTTGTTCGTGCCGCTTCTGCTCTCGCACAAGCTGCGTCCTGAGGCGATCGGCGCGGTCATCGCCGCTTTCTTCTGTTTCAGTTTCATGGCGTCAGCCAACTATATTTTCAACGACTTGCTCGACATCGAGAGCGACCGCCGTCATCCGGTCAAGCGTTTCCGGCCCTTTGCCGCCGGCGATCTGCCGGTTGCGGGCGGCGCTGCCCTGGCGCTCGCGCTCATCGTGGTCTCGCTCGCACTTTTGCCCGTTCTACCCCATCAGTTTCTGCTGTGGCTGGCGGTCTACATCGCTTCCACAGCCGCTTACTCTTTATATTTCAAGCAAGTGGCTCTGGTGGACGTGCTGGTGCTCTCCGGGCTGTATACGCTGCGCCTGCTGGCCGGCGGCGCGGCCACGCGGACTGAAATCTCCCCCTGGCTGGCAGCCTTCTCCATCTTCCTGTTTCTCTCGCTGGCCATGGTCAAGCGCTTCAGCGAGCTCGAAAACCTGCGCGAGCGCGGTGCTTCCGAGACCCATGGGCGCGGCTACGTGGCCGGCGACCTGGACCAGATTCGCAGCTTCGGCACATCCAGCGCCACAGCCTCCGTGCTGGTGTTCATGATGTATATCGCGCGCCCCGATGTAACGGTTCTCTATAAACACGCAGACCGGCTATGGCTCATTGTGCCGCTGATGCTCTTCTGGCTCTACCGGGCGTGGCTGCTGGGCTCGCGCGGCGAAATGAACGAGGACCCAGTCCTCTTCGCTCTTCGCGACCGGGTCAGCCTGGCGGTGGGAGCATGCGTGCTGGCCATGGCGCTTCTCGCGCTGTGAGAGCATCTTTTCAGTCCGCCGGCGCGTCCTATTAGTGTAGGGACCGATCTATTGCCAGCGCGCGCCACGGGCGCGCTTGGTCGTCTACCATTGAAGTTTGAATAGGATAGGGACCGGATCGAGCGGATGAGCGCGGTCTCATCCCTGAATACAATGCGCCGGTGATGACCAGATCAGCGCGCCTGTCGAGCCGCGAGACCGCAGCCCGGCGAGCGAGCAACAACGGCCGCTAACTCGCGGCTCAGGAACGAGTACCTGCCCTATGTGGATTGTCCGGCTTGCGCTGCGGCGACCTTACACCTTTGTCGTGTTCGCGCTTTTGATTCTGATTCTCGGCGTCTTCAGCATCCTGACGATGCCTACGGACATCTTTCCCAACATCGATATCCCGGTGGTGACGGTGGTGTGGAACTTCAACGGCCTCTCCGCGCCGGAGATGGCCAACCGCATCGTGACCAACAGCGAGCGCGGCATGACCACCACGGTCAACGACATCGAGCACATCGAGTCGCAATCGCTCAACGGCCTGGCTATCATCAAGATTTTCTTCCAGCCTCACGTCAATGTCGGCAACGCCGTAGCCCAGGTAACGGCCATCAGCCAGGTGCAGTTGCGCAGCTTGCCGCCCGGTTCCAATCCGCCATTCATCATCCAGTACAACGCTTCCAGCGTGCCCATTCTGATGCTCGGTCTTTCCGGCAAAGGCCTCAACGAGCAGCAGTTGAACGACCTGGGCCAGCAGAACATCCGCACCCAGTTGGCAACCATCGAGGGATCGCAGACGCCTTTTCCCTATGGCGGCAAGCAGCGCCAGATTCAGGTGGACCTTGACCTGCACGCGCTCCAGGCCAAGGGACTCTCGCCCACCGATGTGGTCAATGCCATCTCGGCGCAGAACCTGATCGTGCCATCCGGCACGATGAAGATCGACCGCTTCGAATACGCCATCGAGACCAACTCCGCTCCGCAGATGATCGACGACCTGAACAATCTGCCCATCAAGGCGGTGAACGGCGCTGTGGTCTATATCCGCGACGTAGCCCACGTGCGCGACGGCTACCCGCCGCAGACCAATATTGTGCGCGTTGACGGCAAACGCGCCATCGTGATGAGCGTGATGAAAACCGGCACGGCCTCCACGCTGGACATCATCAAAGGAGTGCGCGACAAGCTGGAGAGCGTGGGTCTGAAGGGAACTATGCCGCCGCAGTTGCAAATCAGTTTCCTCTCCGATCAGTCGATCTTTGTGCGCGGCGCCATCAACGGTGTGGTCCGCGAGGCCATCATCGCCGCCTGCCTCACCGCCATCATGATTCTGGTTTTCCTGGGCAGTTTTCGCTCCACGGTCATCATCGCGGTCTCCATTCCGCTCTCCATTCTCTGTTCGCTCAGCGTGCTCGCCATGCTGCACGAGACCATCAACATCATGACCCTGGGAGGCATGGCTCTGGCCGTCGGCATCCTGGTGGATGACGCCACAGTTGCCATTGAAAACATCAACCGCAACCTTGAGTCCGGCAAAGAGCTGGAGCAATCCATCCTCGACGGCTCGGCGCAGATTGCCGTTCCCGCTCTGGTTTCCACCCTGGCCATCTGCATTGTCTTCGTGCCCATGTTCTTCCTGAGCGGCGTGGCGCGATTCCTCTTCGTTCCCATGGCCGAAGCCGTGGTCTTCGCCATGCTCGCCAGCTATCTGCTCTCGCGGACGCTGGTGCCCACCATGGCCAAATACCTGCTCAAGGAGCACGACGACGCCGAGGCGGGCAGGAAACTCAACAGTCGCAATCCCTTCGTCCGCTTCCAGAGTGGTTTTGAATCTGGCTTTGAGAGCTTTCGCCACGGCTATTTGCGCCTGCTCGCCCTCTGCATGGACAACGCGGCGGTTTTCCTTATCCTGTTCCTGCTGTTCGCGGTCGGTTCGGTAGTCGTGCTGGAGCCATGGCTGGGCCAGGACTTCTTCCCCTCGGTAGACTCCGGCCAATTCAAGATTCACGTGCGCGCTCACACGGGCACGCGCATCGAGGAAACAGCCGCGCTCTGCGACCAGATTGACTCCACCATCCGTGAGCAGATCCCCGCCAAAGAGGTCGTGACAATTCTGGATAATATCGGCCTGCCTTACTCCGGACTGAACCTTTCTTACTCGACCTCGGCGCCCATTGGACCGGCGGACGCCGACATCCAGGTGCAGTTGACCGAAGACCATCATCCCACCGCGGCCTATGTCGACCGCCTTCGCGGTGTGCTGGCCCGCCAGTATCCGGGTGTAACCTTTTACGTGCTGCCGGTGGACATTGTCACCCAGATTCTCAACTTCGGCCTCTCGGCGCCCATCGACATACAGGTCGTTGGTCCCGACATGTATGGAAATCACGCTCTCGCCGAACGCATGTTGGATGAGGTCCGCTATGTTCCCGGCGCAGCCGACGCGCGCATCCAGCAGCCTTTCAACTATCCCAGTATGACGGTGAACGTGGACCGCACTCGCGCCCAGTCGATTGGCCTCACCCAGAAAGACGTGGCGCAAAGCATGTTGATAGCTCTAAGCGGCAGCTTCCAGACGGCGCCCAGTTTCTACCTCGATCCGCGAAACGGCGTCAGTTACAGCGTCGCCGTCCAGGCCCCGCAATATGGAGTTGACTCGCTGGCCTCGCTGGAGAGTTTGCCCGTTACAGGCTCTGCCACTGCGCAGAAGAACAGTGCCGCCGTTCCCGGCGCTGCTTCATCCACCGCGCCCGGTGCCGCATCCCAGGTTCAAGTGCTCGGAAACCTCGCCACCATCTCCCCCGGCGCGGAGTTGGGCACCGTAAGCCACTACAATGTGCAGCCGGTCATCGATATCTATGCCAATGTGGATGGAACCGACCTGGGCACGGTGACGCGCAGCATGGAAGGGATCATCAAAGAGCACAAGGCCGACTTGCCGCGCGGCTCGCAATTCATCCTGCGCGGCCAAAGCGAGACCATGAGAACCTCTTACATTGGCCTGCTCGGCGGTCTCGCGTTCTCCATCCTGCTGGTTTACCTGTTGATTGTGGTCAACTTCCAATCCTGGCTCGATCCGTTTCTGATCATCGCGGCGCTGCCCGCGGCGCTGGCTGGCATTGTTTGGTTCCTTTTCCTTACCAACACGCGGCTCAGCGTGCCGGCGCTCACCGGCGCCATTATGTGTATGGGCGTGGCCACGGCCAATTCCATTCTGGTGGTGAGCTTTGCTCGCGAGCAGTTGGAGATTCTGGTGGGAGACGCGCGCCGGGCTGCGCTCGACGCCGGCTTTGTCCGCTTGCGCCCGGTGCTGATGACCGCCCTGGCTATGATTATCGGCATGATCCCGATGGCGCTGGGCCTGGGCGACGGCGGCGAGCAAAACGCCCCGTTGGGCCGCGCCGTCATCGGCGGCCTTTTGCTGGCCACCGTGGCCACGCTGTTTTTTGTTCCCGCATCTTTCTATGTTGTCCACGGCTGGCTGGAAGGCCGCCGCAAGACGGCTCACGGCGCGGCAACGGCCGGAACCTTCGACGAGTTTGACGAGATACCGGAGTAGCTTTTCATGACGAACGAATCCAATCCGAACCCCCAGCAGGCCAATCACCACGAGACCGCGCCGGAACAGAACCCTATCTCGCAGCGCAAGGCCCTCGTGGGAGTGGTTATTGTGCTCATCGTGGCTGTCGCGCTGGCGGGCGTCGGCATGTTGCGCCGCCATCAGGCTGAGGGTGTGTTGGCCACGACCACCACTGAGCTTGCCGCTCCCACGGTGATTGTCGCCGCGCCAAAGGCCGGAGCGCCTGTCGACAGCTTCATACTCCCCGGCAACGTAACTTCTTACACCGATTCGCCCATCTACGCGCGCACCGCGGGCTATTTGACTCGCTGGAACTTCGACATCGGCGCCCGCGTGAAGAAAGGCGCTCTGCTGGCCGTGATTGCTACGCCCGAGGTTGACCAGCAACTGGCCCAGGCACAGGCCGACCTGAATACCGCTCAAGCTAACGCCAACAACGCACGCATCCAGGCCGAGCGCTACACCGGGCTGGTCCAATCCAACGCCGTCTCCCGCCAGGACACTGACACGTTCGTGAACCAGGCAGCCGCCACTGCGGGTGCAGTCAAATCCGCTCAAGCTAATGTCGAGCGGCTGCGCCAACTGCAATTGTTTGAAGAGGTATACGCGCCTTTCGACGGCGTTATCACCGCACGCAATATCGACACCGGCCAGCTCATCGACCCCGGCGCGGCCAAGGAGCTTTTTCACCTTCAGGCCATTCAGACTCTGCGCGTCTACGCCAACCTGCCGCAGATCTACTCGGCAAACGTGAAGCCCGGAGCGAAGGTTGATCTCACCTTCACCGAGCACGGCGGAAAAATCTATCAGGGCACGCTGGTGCGCACCGCGGACGCCATCGATCCTGCCAGCCGCACCTTACTCGTGGAGGTAGACGTGGATAACCGCGCCGGCGAACTGCTGCCCGGCTCGCTCGCCCAGGTCCACTTCAAGACGCCGGCAGCCGGACCCACCTTCATCGTGCCTGCCGCGGCGCTCATCTTCCGCAAGGAAGGCTTGCGTGTAGGCATTGTCATCAACGGCAATGTGGCGCATCTGGTTCCAGTGGTTATCGGCGAAGACGATGGGGCCAACGTGCAAATTGTAACCGGCCTCAGCATCGGCGATCAGGTGATCCAGGACCCGCCCGACTCGCTCATCGATGGCGAAAAAGTGCGGATAGTGACCCCCGGCAGCCAGCCCAATGCGGGAGGCAAGTAATATGCCAGCAACGCTTCCTGCGGAGGAATTCGATGCCAACTCCGACTTGTGTCAGGGCACGACTTTAGTCGTGCCGAAAATGCGGCAGAATAATCGTTGGGCGTTACAGGTTGCGGAAAAACTCATAGAACGTGTTTCAACCAGCCGCTTTGTGTCAGGGCACGACTTCAGTCGTGCCGAAAGTGCCGCAAAATCAACGTGGCCTTTAGGCCCTGAGGGAACTTTTCCTGCAAGGAATACAAAAGCCCCGTGCCCCATCCATTCGCCTTTTTTCTGGCGAATGGGTGGGATACCGCGAATCTCAACCGGAATTTGCTCCTCGACCGCTCTTCTTGCTCTCACCCCGCTGGGTGCCCCATCCTTGCGACGTTCTTGTTTTTGTCGCAAGGGTGGGAAACCTCGAATCTCGACCGGACCCACAATCGCCTGCCTGGCCGCCCTCACCCTTCTCGCCGGTTGCAAACCTGTCGGCCCCAACTACAGCCGTCCCGGCTACGATGCTCCCGCAGCCTACAAGGAGACTGGCGCAACCACGGTCGTTCAACCGCCGCCCCCACCCGCTGGAGGCAGTTGGCAGCCTGCTTCGCCCTCCGACGGAATGTTGCGCGGCAAATGGTGGGAGATCTACCAGGACCCGCAACTCAACAAACTCGAAGACCGAATCGCTGCCGAGAACCCAACCCTGCGTCAGGCGCTGGAAACCTACCTTGCCGCACGCGACCAGGTCAGCGCCGCCAGGGCCGCTTTCTATCCCAGGCTCTCTGCCGGAGTTGGCGCCGAGCGCCAGAAGATTTCGGCCAACGGTCCCTCCTATTCGCCAAGCAAATCCACCACATACAACGACTTTGCGCTAAGCGGCCAAGCTAGTTGGGAGCCGGACTTCTGGGGGCGCATTCGCCGCACCGTTGAAGCCGCGCGCGAAAATGCCCAGGCCAGCGCCGCTGACCAGGCAAACATAGACCTCAGCCTTCATGCCGAGATGGCCGCCGACTACTTCCAACTGCGCGGCCTCGATGCCGAGATTGAGCTGCTCAACTCTACCGTCACCGATCTCGAAAGCCAACTCGACCTGACCCAGCGCCGCCTTGCCGGGGGAATCGGCACTGAAGCCGACGTGGCCCAGGCTCGCACGCAGCTTGAAACCGTGCGCGCCCAACGCGTCGATGTGGGCGTGGCTCGCGCGCAGTACGAGCACGCCATAGGCACCATCGCCAATCTCAAACTCTCCGACTTCAGCATTCCGTTCTCGCCACTTGCTCAAACTGCGGGCCTGGCCTTGCCCAAAGTTCCTGTTGGTGTGCCTTCACAACTGCTCGAGCGCCGCCCCGACATTGCTGCCGCCGAACGCCGCGCCGCCGCCGCCAACGCGCAGATCGGCATCGCCGTCAGCGCCTTTTATCCCAACATCAATCTGACTGGAACCGGAGGCTTTGAGAGCATGAACGTCGGTACCTTGATTCAAGGTCCCAGCGCTTTATGGAGCCTGGGAGCGCAGGCCACAGAGTTGCTCTTTGACGCCGGCCAGCGCCATGCACTCACTGACGCTGCACGCCACACCTACGAAGCGCAGGCCGCCGCTTACCGCAGCACGATCTTGAGCGCCTTCAACGACGTGGAAGACCAGATCTCTGGATTGCGGATTTTGGAGCAGGAATCGACCGTAGAGCAGCGCGCCGTCGATGCGGCTCAAAACTCCTATGACATCTCCAACCAGCGCTACAAAGGCGGCGTCACCAGCTACCTTGAAGTGCTGACTGCAGAGGCCACGCTCCTCCAAAATCAGCGCACCGCCATCGATCTCCAAACCCGGCAGTTTGTTTCCAGCGTAGGTCTCGTCCGCTCCCTCGGCGGCGGCTGGGATGCGAACCAGTTGCCGAAATGAAAAGGCAGGGAACAGGGAATAGGGAACCCAGAGCAGCTAACAAATCTCCGTGCCCCATCCTCTCCGCTTCTTTCTGCCGAAAGGGTGGGAAACCATGCAGCACAAGCTCTCAGCGCACTTCGCTCCGTGGCAGCGCAGGCAGCTTCCATTGCTTTCTCAGCTTCTTGTATTCGGCCTGCGGCAA
>Ga0302274_10005897_pt1 | contig 10255 bp, 9 predicted proteins | sample III_Bog_N2_1_FD_198755 | JGI IMG/M metagenome (GOLD analysis project Ga0302274, IMG submission 198755) | Peat permafrost microbial communities from Stordalen Mire near Abisko, Sweden - III_Bog_N2_1 | ecosystem: Environmental > Terrestrial > Soil > Wetlands > Peat | place: Sweden: Abisko...
CTCATGGACTGGCGCATGCCTGGTATGGATGGAATTGAAACTTCCCGGCGAATCAAGGCTGATTCTGCAACTTCCCGCTCGCCAGCCATATTGATGGTTTCAGCATTTGAGCGCGATGAAACAACGGGCGGCAAGGCCAATCATGAGTTGGAGGGTTTCCTCGTCAAACCCGTGAACGAGTCCCTGCTCATCGACAAGATTGCTACTATTTTCGGTGTCAAACCCAGCCATTCCAACTCCGACTTGCGGTCGGAGCCTGGATACTTCCCCGCCGAGTTGGCAGGTCGCCGAGTGCTGCTAGTCGAGGACAACGAGGTGAACCGTGATCTCGCCACAGAATTGCTGGGCGATCTCGGTATTCTCGTGACAATCGCGGCTAACGGTCGTGACGGCGTGGATCGGGTGGCAGCTGAACCCTTCGATCTGGTCCTCATGGACATCCAAATGCCGGTCATGGACGGATTGACGGCAACAAAATTGATTCGCACCGATGATCGCTTCGTCAATCTTCCGATCCTCGCCATGACGGCCCACGCCATGAGCGGCGACCGCCAAAGAAGTCTCAACGCCGGAATGAATGACCACATCACCAAGCCAATCGATCCCAATCGGCTGCTGGCGGCGCTTATCCGGTGGATGCCGGAGAAGATCGGGAAGAAACCGGAGCCACAAGTGGAACTAGTGAAGCACGCGGCTCCCGAGTATGGCTTACCGGAGCAACTTCCTCCATTCGACATTCCGGCCGCCCTTGCGCGCATCGGCAAGCCTATGCTGGTTCGCAAGTTGATGCTGGGATTTCGCGATCTATACAAAAGTGCAGGATTCGAACTACGCGAGCATATCGCAAAAGGGAGAGTCGAAGACGCAGAACGACTCGCCCACTCAATCAAGGGTGTTGCCGCGATGTTGGAAGCGAAAGATCTCACTGAAGTTGCAGCCTCGATCGAGCATGCCTTCCGCACGGGACAACTTGAAGGCTTGAGTTCGCTGGTCGATAACTTTGAGGAGGCACTTGCGCCAGCTATCGCCGCGGCCGATTCATTGGATCAGAGGATCGTAGCAACACCCGAACCACTGACTCAGCTAACATGTCCGTAGGATTCGGCAGAAGTGCGCTCAAACTCAGATGACGATCATCACAACGCATGTCCGATGATGCAGAACAGGTTCACGATTAGCCGTGCAATCGGACTCCGTGCTTCGCGAGCCGTCGCTCCCAAATCTTGAAGCTATCCGCCTAATCTTCGGTCTGTCGAAGACCCGGGTTCCGTTTTTCCCAACCCGACAATCGAATATAACGCGCCCAGAGACTTTCAAGCTACGCTCCTTACCTGGACATCCGGCTTGAAATGCCGATAAGGCAGAATGCGGTGGCCTCATTTAATGAAGTATGGGCGACTAATCCTTGTCGCAGAATTCGTGGCGTGTCTGTTTTCTGGCTGGACGCTCAACGCACAAAGTCAGAGCGATCCGGGCGCGATGTCATTGAGCATCGAAGAACTGACACACGCCAAAGTTTTTAGCGCTTCGAAACACTTGGAAGATTCGCGTCAGGCCCCTTCGTCGGTCAGCACGATTACCGCTGAGGACATTCGACGGTATGGCTGGCGGACGCTTGGCGACGCGTTGAGCAGTCTCCGCGGCTTTTACACATCCTATGACCGCGACTACACCTACCTGGGAGTGCGGGGCATTCTGCGGCCGGGAGACTACAATTCGCGCGTCCTGTTGCTGGTAAACGGCCACCGAATGAATGACGACGTATTCGATAACGCATTTATTGGTACAGAGTTTGCGTTGGATCTCGATCTGATTGATCATATCGAAGTCGTCCGTGGCCCGAGTTCCTCCTTGTTCGGCACCAACGCTTTATTCGGAGTGATCAACGTGATCACCCGCCACAACGTTTCCGGCACTTCGATTGAACTCTCGGGAGACACTTCCTCATTTCTAGGACGTACCGGAAGGCTGAATACCACCATCCAAAAAGGCCAACTGTCCGGCATTTTCTCTGGGAGCCTCTATCGCAGCGCCGGTCAGCCCCGGCTCTTCTTTCCCGAATTCGCATCACCGGCAACGAACAATGGGTGGGCCGTGGACGTCGACGGCGACCGCTTCGAGCACGCTTTTGGCGACCTGCAGTATGGAAACTTCCGCATCCATGGCCTGTACTCGACGCGGGTGAAGATTATCCCGACAGGGTCCTTTGGAGCGAACTTCAATGACCCAACCAATCGGTCTACTGACTCCCGCGCCTATGTCGAGATGAGCTATCATCGCGCGGTTTCTCTCGGCGACATTGATATTCGTGGCTACTACGACTGGTACGGCTTTCTGGGCATCGCCGCATTCGGTGGACTTACTCCTCCCAACCGCCTTGTGGGGAAAACCTTTGGGGGCGCCCATTGGGTCGGGACCGAGGCCAGCCTGAACCGCCAGATCGGCCGGCATCGGATCATTATTGGAGCTGACTACGAGCACGACATCAGAATCTTGCAGGAAAACGATTGGGTAGGCCAACCTGCGAGTTTCGTGGATCGCCGGCAACCTTCGCGTGCGGCACTCTATGGAGAAGGGGAACTGAACCTTATTCCAAAACTCTCTATTCGCTTGGGTGCAAGGTTGGATTGGTTCAGTCTTTACGGGACCTCGCTCAGCCCGCGCATTGCGATTGTCTACTCGCCAGATTCTCGAACGACCGTGAAGTATATATATGGCCGGGCGTTCCGCGCACCAAACGTCTATGAAAATTATTACTCGGACGGAATCGTTTTGGAGGCACCGACCACACTTCTGAAGCCGGAAACCATAGGGACTAATGAGGTCATTCTTGAACGGGGCCTCAGTTCCTGGTTGCAGGTAACTGTGGATGCGTCATACAACCATCTGCAAGACCTGATCGACCAGGTGCCCGATCCCACCACGGGTCTTTCGCACTTTGTCAACGTCGGCCGGGACCGGGGACGGAACCTTGAGGTGGAGCTGGAGGCAAAGCGAACCTCCGGCCTCGCGGTGCGTGCCAGTCTTTCCATGGCTGATACATCTAACAGCACTCTGCTTACGAACTTGGAAAACTCGCCCAGGAAATTGGTCAAGATCAACGGCACTGTTCCACTTTCACGCTTCTTTTTTGGCGCTCTGGAATCACGCTATATCAGCGCGCAGCAAAGCTATCAGGGCACCCGAGTTCCACCCGCATTTCTTACCAATGCCACCTTGTCCACCGGTCCGGCGTTGCGAGATTGGGAAATCTCGGCCAGCTGTTACAACGCGTTAAATAATGGCAGGTTTGATCCAGCCGGCCCAGCGCTTGAGCAACCCGAGATCCGTCAGGACGGAAGGACCTTCCTCTTCAAAGTCTCCCGCAGCCTGTCCTTTGAGCATTCCACCAAGTGAGCCGACGCCGCATGGAGTCCACGTTGCATCCACCTGGCATGAGGCTCTCGTGCCTTGCGGCCGGGATTGCCGCGTGGACCCGTGTAAACAAATTCTGCTGCCTCCTGGTTTTTTTGGCAGCCTCACTTCTCGGGTCATTTCTGAACGCCCAGGAGCTCGATGAGCGCGCAATCAGGGTCGCGTACGTTTACAACCTGACAAAGTATGTGGACTGGCCAAGTGCCGGGAATCAGTTAGTCGTGTGCTATGTCGGTGATGGTCCCATGGGAGAGGCATTGGAGAAGATGCTTGCCGGAAAGACCAGCGAATCAAGGCTGATTCGAGTTGTGCTCTCGCCCAACGACGACGACTTGGATAAATGCGATGTCGTGTATGTTGCCTATTCTTCTCCCTTGAAGGTTCACGCAACACTGGACCACCTGCGTAACAAGAGTGTGTTGACCCTGGGGGATTCCGTGTCATTCCCGAAAAACGGTGGAATGATCGGACTTGTCAGGGTGGGGCAACAGGTGCAGATGATAGTCAACCTGGATGCAATACAGAGAACGCGGCTAAAGATCAGCTCACGAGTTCTGAATCTGGCAACCATCGTGCATGACGGACCTGAGGCGAGGAACTGAGATGCAGCCAGTCTGGAACAATACTTTCGCCCACAAGATCACGCTGGCCTCGTTGTTGGCCACCTGCATTTCCGTGGGAACCCTGACGACTGCGTTTCTAGTTCTGGATAGCATCAGTTCACGAGGTTCCCTGGATGCGCATCTGTCAACCCTCGCAGACGTCGTGGGGAAGAATTCAACAGCAGCTCTGAATTTCAGGGATCAAGCCGCTGCTATTGAGGTCTTGGGGGCTCTTCGCGCCGAGCCATCGCTCGTCACCGCCTGTCTTTATGATTCTTCCAACTCTCTGTTTGCTCAATACGAGCGTGACTCAAGAACACAGACCTGTCCGAAGGACCGTAAAGAGGTCCTCGCTCCCAGCCGGGATTTCCCAAGCGTTACCCGGTCAGTATCGCACCGCGACGAATTCCTGGGAAGCGTTGTTCTAATCTCTGATGTGCAGGAATTGAAAAGACGACGGGAACTACTGCTTCTATCGGCAGGCATCTTACTTGTACTCGCGCTCTCCATCGGCGGGGCCTTCGGCTTACTATTGCGGCGCAAGATATTGAAACCGATTTCCGATCTTTTCCTGGCAATGAAAAGAGTTCAAGTGGAACGCGCATACAGCGCACGGGTCTCAGTTTCCGGCAGCGATGAGATAGCTCATCTCGGGATCGGTTTCAATGCCATGCTAAGTGAACTGGAGCGGAGAGAAGCGGAGAAGATTGAAGTCGCGGCGCAGTTGGAACTCCAGGCCCATACCGACGCCCTCACTGGGCTACCCAATCGCAGACTGTTTGGTGAACGACTTGCTCTAACTCTTGCCGCGGCGGATCGAGGGTTGCTCACTGTGGCAATGTTATATATCGATCTCGATGGATTCAAGCTCGTCAATGACAGCTTAGGGCATCTAATTGGGGATTCGTTACTCATCGAGGTAGCTGCACGCTTTAGCGCACGTGTTCGGAAGTCCGATACGCTAGCTCGACTCGGGGGAGATGAATTTACCGTAATCCTCAGCAACCTGCACGACGAAGAGGAAGCGATGCTTGTGGGGAAGACGCTGCTCGATACCCTGGCGCAGCCCTTCGATATAGAGGGCCATCTGCTCACGATCAGCGCCAGCATTGGTATCAGCATTTATCCGGCAAACGCCCATGACGACTCTGAGTTGATGCAACAGGCTGACGGCGCCATGTACGCCGCTAAGCGAAATGGCAAGAACCAGGCCATGTACTTCACACCGGACCTTGGCATTCAGGTTCGGGAACGGCTCAACCTCGAAAACCAGCTTCGCTACGCGCTTGCGCAAGGCGACATTCATTTGGTTTACCAGCCCGAATTCGATGTCTTATCAGGTCGGTTGGTCCGGTTTGAGGCATTGGCGCGCTGGAATCATGCCACCCTGGGAGCGATCGCTCCCGACAAATTCATCCCCGTTGCAGAGGAAAGCGGGCTGATCATACCAATGGGCGCTTACATTCTGGAGCAAGCCTGCATTGAGGCGATGAAGTGGCAGCCCCTTGCTTCTTATCCGATACAAGTGGCAGTGAACGTTTCCAGTATTCAATTTCGCCGCATCACGTTCCTGGACGAAGTGGCCGATATCCTGCAACGGACTGGGCTGAGACCTGATCTGTTACAGCTTGAGCTCACCGAGTCGGTCATGATTGATGGTATTTCTTCCACTGCCACGAAAATGGAACAGCTGAAGGACCTGGGTGTTAGCTTCGCTATCGACGACTTTGGGACCGGATACTCTTGTCTCAGTTATTTACCGTCGCTACCGTTCGATGCGCTCAAGATCGATCGATCTTTTGTCAAGACGTGTCATTCGAGTTCTGAAGGCAGGATACTGGTGCAGTCGCTGATTACCCTCGCGCAGAATATTGGTTTGCGCGTGATCGTCGAAGGGGTGGAAAGTACAGACCAATTAGCAGTGATAAAGAGCCTGGGAGGAAACGAGGTGCAGGGCTATTTGCTTGGGCGTCCAAATTCGAATCCGACATCCATCATCCTCTCGCATTGCGATAGAGAAAAACAGGCAACTGCTGAACCGAAACGTCAACCAGGAGAAAGCCTGCCGTTTTTCGCCGTAGAGATAGCAACCGTTCCCCTCTGAGCCGAAGCAAATCATAGAGCGTTCCGCACGACGGCAGTCTCCCGGCCGAGCGCGCAACAGGATTCACTGTCCAACTTACTTCATTTATAAGGACGGCAGTAATGCCTGAATGCGAATTGTGTGGGACAAATCGACAGACGCCAGTGCTCCAATGCAGAGATCGGATAGGCCTTTAGAATGACGCGTTGCGTTGGCATGGGCGATGAACAACTCGACGATCCCTTCGCCGAACTCTTCATCGTTCTGGTTTGTAAGAGTGGGAATTCCATTGGTGCGGTGCAATTCGGTCATGTTCATTGGCGACTACATCCTTTTCTCTTGGGAAACAAATCTCAACTCGGCGCCCCAGCGAACTCCGTCGCGTTGTATTAGATCTGCATTAGAACGATTAATTGTCATTTCGTGGCGCATCCAGGCAAGAGTTCAACGGTAATCCTCCGCGCGCATAGTCTTCCAGCGCTGCGCGGCTCAGAATTGTCATCATGGAACCTTGAACAGCCACCAGGCGGCGATTCTTGAAGTTAGTTAGCGTGCGCGTCACAGTTTCCCGCAATGTGCCCATGAAGCCGGCGATCTCAAGATGTGTCAGTGAAAAGCGCAGGTGACTACCGGAGTCCCTCACTGGGGAGATATCGCTCCAATCCAGTAGCAGTCGCAGTCGCGCTAGTTTTCCTGATGCAGAAGAAGAAAGCCCCAAATTGAGCTGGTTTTTTGCTCCCAAGGTGTAGAGCGGTTTCTCCCCACTCCTTGCACAGTTCAACCACCCACGGGTCGGCGAGCCGTCCATCCAGGGTTAGCTTGATCAAGCTTTCTTGCTCATAAACTGTATTCCTCAGAGCCATGCCTACTCACATGCACGCGTCGGGCCAAACGGGTTTGCCGTCGGCTTGCAAACAACTCGCACTATGAAAGGAAGGGACCTACTCTTATCCGACCAAAGTCGACGCTCGAGTCTTGCTCAACCGCTGCTTATTCCGTTGCCCTTTTCCTGAGGTAGGTAACAAGCTCGAATACTTCATCAGGGTTACTGACCACAAAGCTGTCGGCTACAGGTGGGGTCTTGTCGGCCCGGACTTTGCTGAGCGCTGCATGCAGACCAACTTCCACCACCGCCAGTTTCTGGTTCTCTAACGCTGGCTTCAGTTCCAATATGGTGTTCATTACGCGCGTAGCACCAACCTCGCTGGTGAAGAAGCGGATCGGCCGTCGACCGGGGAAGCGATGGTCGGGAATTGCCAGGTATTTTCCACTCTTGCCTTGTATTGCCCAAACACAGGACGACTCAGAGCGTGCGCCTGGAATCAGGTCAAGTGACTGTGGCTGGATCATCTTGTTTTAGTCTCCCCGCACTCGTCGTATAGATCAGTCTAACTGAAATCGGCTGCGTCTCCGACCTCCCCATTCTTGCCCCCGCCGACCGAGAACCGCTCCTTCACCGCACTTCGTGGGGTTTTCAAATGAATGGAGCCGGAGCATCGGCAAATGAAAGCCCATCCGCGTTTCTCCCGGCGCTTTCGGGCCCAGATTCGATCTCTCGCTTTGTGGGCAAATCGATACAGGATTCGCAAGGAATAGCGCGCTCGAAAAGAGGGCTTTGGAAAAGATGCTGAGTTCACGCATGGCGCGGTCTTGCATGGGCAACGTCTGCTGATCTTGAGTGGAAACGCGGCCATAAAGGGCGGCGCGAACCATTTTAGCGTTGACTTGCCAATGACGAAAAACCCTCTCGGGTTTCTTGACACCCGACCCTTGTTTTGCGGGCATTTCACGACGCTCCCTGCTTGTGGCCAAAGAGTATCCTTTTCGGCCATCAGGGATTCATCATAACTCTGCCGAATCGGGGAGGGACACACTTTGCTCCAGAGTCTCGCGATAGTTCCACGACATCCATTCCGCGGGACGGGCAGCCAGTTCCCGGGCGTGGCGCTGCAGCTCGACCAGGTAGTCGAAGGAGTTCACGCCGCATAACTGACAGGTGTGGATCAGGCTCATCAACAGGTCACCGACCTGCGCACCATTCAGGGTGCGATAGAACAGGGCGTTCTTTCGATTTAGGACCGCACGCTTTAATGACCTTTCGACCAGATTGTTATCGAGCGGGGCACCAGCTTGGCGGAGGAACAACGTCAAGGGCTTCCAGTGCCGAAGCAGATATCCGATCGCCTGGCCGAGCCCGGAGTTGGGCTCCATCCTGCGTTCGGCTAACTGCGCTTCCAGCCATGCGTGCAGTCTGTCCATCACCGGTCGGCTGCGTTCCTGATGAAGCCGCAACCGCTCTTCCGGTGTCAGGCCGCGCTCACGCGCTTCGGCATCGTGGAGATATACCTGACCCAGCATCTCCAGCACATAGCGGCATTCGTTGGGGAAGTTCTCCGCCACATCCACGAATTGCCGGCGTCCGTGCGCGAGGCAGTTGGCCAGCAGGATCTCCACGCCCGCGGGTAACTTTGGAACATTGCGCGATAGCGCATCACACATTTGAATCGGACTCGGCAGTTCGGCGCTCCGCTGTTTCAACACCTCCGCGAGATTCTCGCCAGCATGACGGCTTCCAGTGAAGTAGAGCGCGATCTTCCGCCCCTGGTCGACAGAGACGATGCCGCTGGTGAACACGCCTGTACGGTCGTCGGACGGATCGCGCTTCAGCATGAGCACGCGCATGCTGGTCTCGTCGTTGTGGACCACCGTGCCTTGCGCTGACTGCCGGATCAACTCATCTCGCGCCGGCTTGATCACTTGCGCAGCTTCCTCGACGATCTCCCACTGCGTGGCCGCCGGCAGCGGGATACCCAACTGGCTCTCCAGTTGTTCCAACCGGTAAAACGGCGTCCCAGCGCCATACTTGAGTTGCGCGATCATCGCCGCAGCCGTTTCGTCGTACTTCTCCGGTCCTACACCTTCCGGCTCATGCGCCGTGAATACCTGTCCGCAGGCGCCGCAGCGCAACCGTTCGAGTGAGTAGACTGTAGCCGCCAGCGGCGCCTGACCGACGATCCGCACCAGCACCTTCGGCTCCTTCTGCCCGTACACATTGCCTTTGCCGCACTCCGGGCAGCGGTCCCCATGGGTCAGCTTCTGGTGCTTGATATCCACCTTCTGCGCACCACCAAACGCCTCTGCTCCATTGCGGCCGTGCCCAGGAGGCGGTGGCGTATTGCCATCCGCCTGTGTTCCGGCACCGGCTTCCGGTTTCTCCAGCACCTCGCTGGTCTTCTCCGTATTGCGCTGCCGCACCAACATCGCCGCCAGAGCATGCAGTGTGTCCTTGAGCTTGTCGTGGTCCGCCTCGCTCAACGGCGCTTCTCGCGCTCCATCCAGCACCCGGTCCAGTTCCTCCAGGTTCACATCGATGCGGCGTCTGGCTTTCTTCATGCCACGCCTCCCAGCAGTTCACGAAAACGCTTCGTCAACGGATATCCCAGAACCTCCTTGATCGACCGGTTGGGAACGTAGCTGTTGGATTGTTTGCCTCGCCCTGTGGTCCTGCCCATCAGCACCCAGTTGGCCGCACGGTAACAGGTTCCGCGGAACCGCTCCGGATCGATGAACGTCTCCAGGAAGTAAATCGGATGACCGTACATCCGCTGCCAGTCGTCGGAGATCCGCGCAGCCATCCGGCCCAGGATATGTGAAGCCAGATGCTCGACCCGCACCCACGGCAGGATCAGGAAGCGTGTGTTGTAAGCGATAAAACGGATGTGGCTCCGTCGTGCCACTGCATCCCAGCCGATGTAGCGATCACGACTGCCAAGATGGCGCGGAGCCGATGACCAGGCCATGCAAGCGATGGGACGGCCCTCGGCCCACACCAGATATTTCAGGTGTTCTCCAACCGGTTGTTCATAGCCGAGATAGTGATGTTCCTCCATCAGGCTGTTGAACAGCGGCTCCTGCGCGCTGCGCCGCACTTGCTCGAACTCGAGCGGTTGCAGCTTGCGCAATGGATCTTCGATGGGAGTCTTATCGATCAGCACCGGCTCCGGTCGCGCTCTGTGCGCCAGCGGATTATGCCGCACGTAACTGACCGGCGGCAGCGTGATCTGGCCGGCCCGCTCCAGCATCAGCAGCAGGCCGCGGCACACCATGTCACGCAATGCGCCATTGGCCTGCCGCCACTGCCAGGATTCACATATTC
>Ga0302274_10005903_pt1 | contig 10251 bp, 7 predicted proteins | sample III_Bog_N2_1_FD_198755 | JGI IMG/M metagenome (GOLD analysis project Ga0302274, IMG submission 198755) | Peat permafrost microbial communities from Stordalen Mire near Abisko, Sweden - III_Bog_N2_1 | ecosystem: Environmental > Terrestrial > Soil > Wetlands > Peat | place: Sweden: Abisko...
ATTGCGGCAGAAGACAAGATCGAAGGGGCCAAGAGTGCGCATGCTCTTGCGCAGGTCGATGGTCTCAAACCGGGCCATCTGCCGCACCTGATCGCTGACTTGCCATTCCATTCCGGAACGGCGGAAATGCTTGACGAGGAGCGATGCCGGCAACCCCCGGTTCACCTCAATCTGCTGGTACACGCCGCAGCGGGCGCGCTCGACAACTTTAGAAGAGAAATCGGTGCCGAGGATCTGCATGTTCCATCCGTGCAATTGCTCTTCCAGCAGCAGCATGGCCAGGCTGTACGCTTCCTGTCCGGTGGATGCTGCGGCTGACCAGAAGCGCAAGCTCCTTGTGGCGCGCCGTTCTTCTTTCAATTGCGGCAGGAGCACAGTCCGAATGGCTTCATAGTGGGCGGGATCGCGGAAGAAATAAGTCTCGTTTGTCGTCATGGCCTCAGCAATCTGATGACCGACGCCGGAATCTCCCTTGGAATGCAGTTGCGCGCACAGGTCATTGATAGAGCCGAGGCTGAGTTGCTTGACGATGTTCGCGAGGCGGCTTTGAAAGAGATATTGCTTGCCTTCATCGAGTACGATGCCCACTTGGGAATACACGTACTCCTGCAAAAAACGGTAATTCTCCGGATTGATTTCCGTGACCGATGTCAGCTCTACCATGGAGATGTCTCCTACCCTAACGCAGTTCTGCGAAGAATTTCTGGAACAACTTCATCGAGTGGAAGCACGCGATCCGCAAGGCCGGCATTCACAATGGCTCCGGGCATACCCCAGACCACGCTCGATGGCTCATCCTGCGCAAGCACGGTGGCCCCATGTGCTTTTAGAATCCCGGCGCCGCGCAATCCGTCTTGTCCCATGCCGGTGAGAACGACAGCGAGGACTGCCCCGCCGTATACATCGCCCGTTGAGGCAAAGAGCGCATCCACCGCGGGACGGCATGAATTCTGCCGGACGGACTGATCGAGAAGCACGCGCACACTGCCTGCGCTGGCGTCCACTTTCATGTGAAAGTCTCCGGGCGCAATCAGGATCTGGCCTGCCTCAACAGGGACGCCCTGGGCTGCCTCTTTGACCGGCAGCCGGCACGTGGAGTTCAGACGCTCAGCCAGCAGCCGCGTGAACAGAGGGGGCATGTGCTGAACCACCAGGATGGGCAGCAGGAAATCAGCCGGCAACAGGGGCAAGATAGTTCCCAGCGCTGTCGGCCCTCCCGTGGAAACTCCAATGACAACAACTTTCGGCCGCACATTCGAGCTCCGCGAGACGGGCACGCCTGGCCAGAAGGGCGGCATGGCCGAGATGTTTCCAGCTTCTGGCCGCGCGACAAGCCTGCTCTCGATGGGGAGGCAAAAGAATTGCTTGATCTTCGGGATCATCTCGTCGCGGAGACGGTGCATGGATCGATCCAACGATCCTTCATTGGAGACCTTTGCTACGTAGTCGTCGGCTCCGAGAGTCAAAGCCTCCAGCGTCTTCGCTGCTCCCCGCTCGGTAAGCGTGCTGAACATGATGACGCGCAGGTGCGGGTAGTCACTTCGAATGCGGCGCAGCATCTCGAGGCCGTCCATATCCGGCATCTCGATATCGAGCGTAAGGACGTCTGGATTGAATTGCGGAATCCGTTGCAAACCGATTGCGCCGTTGGATGCGGTTCCCACCACTTCAAGCATCGGGTCCTGCTCGAGAGCTTGTGTTACCAGGCGCCGAATGACTACTGAGTCGTCGACCACCATGACGCGAATCCGCTCGCCGGGTTGCAGCAACCTTTGGCTCAGTGCTTTCATCGCTACTGCCCCGCGAACGATGGAATCCCAATAAGCTCCAGTTTTTCTTTCAGAATGTTTTTGGTGAACGGCTTCATCACGTATTCGTTGGCGCCGGCCTTCAAGGCGGACACCATATGATCCATCTCTGTCTCCGTAGTGACCATGATGACCTTGATGGATGAATAATCAGGATCCTGCCGCAGCCGCTTTACCAGTTCCAGGCCATTCACTTCCGGCATGTTCCAGTCGGCAAGGACCAGGCTGACCGCAGTCTTCTCTGCCGCTAAAACGTCCAGAGCCTCTTTGCCATTGCCGGCTTCGCAGACTTCATATCCGAGTTCTACCAGGATCCTCCGGATGATCATCCGAATTGTCTTGGAATCGTCAACAACCAGTGCTTTCAGCATCATTGTTCCGCTTTCGCTTGTGAAGGGATGAACCGGCGGATCGAGTAGGACCCGCCGGGTTGTAACTGCAGATCACTCACCGGCTCAGAACGTGAACCTGGCAACAGATGCCTGCAGCCGGGCAGCCATACGGCTCAGTTCCAGAGATGCGGTCTTGGTGTCGTTCGCTCCCTGCGTGGTGTTCCTTGCCGAGGTGGCCACGCCGCTGATGTTCTTGGCTATGTCGTTAACGCCCTGTGCTGCTTCGGTCACGCTGCGCCCAATCTCATTGGTCGTCACCGTTTGCTCTTCCACCGCCGAGGCAATACTGTTGGAGATGTCGTTGATCTGGTTGATGATTGTGCCAATCTCTTCGATCGCCGTAACAGCGCCCTTGGTGACTCCCTGGATGGCCTCGATCTTCTGGCTGATCTCCTCGGTTGCCTTGGCAGTCTGCTTGGCCAGCTCCTTGACCTCGTTGGCCACAACCGCAAACCCCTTGCCCGCCTCTCCTGCGCGAGCGGCCTCGATGGTGGCGTTGAGCGCCAGCAGGTTGGTCTGCTGCGCGATTGAAGTAATGACCTTGATCACGTTGCCGATTTCCTGGCTGGATTGGCCAAGCTTCTTCATCGTTTCGTTGGTCGACTGTGCCACGCTCACCGCATTCTTGGCGACCCGTGCGGAGTCATTTGCGTTCTTTGAAATTTCGCGGATCGAGGCTTGCATCTCTTCAGAAGCAGTGGCCACCGAGGCAACGTTTCTTGAGACCTGTTCGCTGGCCGCAGAGACCACGTTGGCCTGAACCGCGGTTTCCTCCGCCGTGCTCGCCATGGTCTGGCTCACTGCTGTGAGTTCCTCAGATGAAGATGCCAGCGTGCTTGCGTTCTCGGCAGTTGCCTTGAGCGGCTCGACGATCGAGGCAAGAGTCTGGTTCACACCCTGGACGATCTTGCGGTAGTCTCCCAAATGCTTGTCGGTGTCAATGCGCGTACCGACGCGGCCTTCGGCGGCTGCCTTGGCGAGCATGTCGGTGTCGTCGATCAGTTTGTTAATGTTGGTCTTGAGCAAAGTCAGCCACTCAAAAATCTGGTCCTGATCGGAAGCCTTGGACAGGGTCGCGGTCAATTCACCGTTGGCAATCTTGGTAATGAATGCGACCAGTTCGCTCAACCAGAGATGCACACCATTGATGGCGTTCTTCATCTTTTCGTGATCGCCCTTGCAGACAATCTCGACCTTCTCTCTCAGGTTGCCGCCACGGATCAATTCGAGGACCCTGTTGCCTTCGCCGATGGGCAGGAGGATGGCATCGAGCATATCGTTTACGCCCGTCACGATTCCTGCGTAAACACCCTGGAACTGAGCGGGCTTGCCGCGTTCAGTCAGGATCCCGGCGTGAGACGCGGCGGTGAGGCGCGCCAGTTCATTTTGCAGACCCTGCAATACAGCAGCCACACCGTTAACGGCCAGCTTCATCTTCTCGTGGTCGCCGTTGTAGGTCTGTGTGATGACCTCGTCGATCTGGCCGCTGGAAATCCGCGCCAGGATTCGGTTTCCTTCACCAATGGGCAACAGGATCGCGTCCAATATCCGGTTCACTCCCTCAACCACTTTACGGTTGGCCCCTTCGAATTCCTCTGCTCTTCCACGTTCGCCGAGTCGGCCTTCGTGCGAAGCCTGCACCAAACGGGCGATTTCCTGCTGAAGCCGGTCGTCACTCTTGACGCTCGAAGCGTGAACCTCTGGACGATCCAGAACGGCGGCGCCGTTGGACGAATTTCGGCCGGACGGTACCTGCCGAACGCTGCTGATTTGCTTTGCCATCTCGGTTGCTCCTTGGAATATTCCTGTTTGCTTGGCCGCTAGCGGCGCTTGAAGATCACTTGGTTTATGTTGCGAAAGTCAACGGGCTTTCGCTGAATGTTGGAACCGATGCTCCCGGCTCATGCTTGGCGCTGGCGCGTCATTGGCACTAAGCTGCCCTCCCGACCGCGAGATCAACGGTTCTCTCTTCATCGAGGACCAGAAGCAGCCTGTCCTTGAGCTTGTAGACGCCGCGGATGAGATCCTTCGCCGCGGGATCGAGATTCTGCGGAGGACGCTCGTAGGTGGCAGCATCCATATCCAACACATCTCCGATCTCGTCAACGAGCAGGCTCACGGCCCCGTCCTGAGTGCGGACGACTATGTTCATGGGCGCCTGTTCGCTGTTGCGGGGCGGAAGACCGAGCCGCCGCCGCATATCGATAGCCGTCACGATCTGGCCGCGCAGGTTGATCAAACCCTCGATGACACCGGGGGCCTGAGGCACGGCGGTCATTTGCTGGGAACGCAAGACTTCCTGCACATGGAGCACATCCACGCCAAAAAAGAGGTCGGCGACAAAGAATGTTGAAAATTGTCCGCTGGTGTGGACCTGTACGGTCTTGGGCGCTGCAATTTCGTTCTTCATGGTTATTTATCCTCTCCAACGCAGGCAAGCTCTGGCTCAGTGGACGCCAGCGGCAACACACAGCGTGCCACGGATTCGAGAATGGCTGCCGAGTCGTTCTTGGCCTGGCAATCCTGAAAGCCTGCTGCCCGAACCGCCGAGACCAGGATGTGGTCGGTTGAGTCAGTCATTGCGATCACTGGCATCTGTTCCCACCCCGGATGGCTTCGGATTGCGGCGAGCAAGGCGGAGCTGCCATTCGGCGGAAGATCCATGGCCGCCACTACGACGTCCACGTTGTGCTGTTCCATCTTGCGAATCGACTCTTCCAGATTGACGGCTTCGATGACCACGTAGCCTGCCATGTCCAGACCACCTCGCACCATGCCTCGCGCGAATGCAGAGCCGTCTGCCAGAAGGAGTTTCTTGCCGCTTCCATTCCCGCTCGTGTTCGGTTTCCAGGTGTCTTCCGAGGCTCGAATTACTTCGTTGAGATCGAGGAAGTCAGTGACGCGTTTGCCAACAACCGCCGAGCCGAGCAGCCCCTTGCGGCTTGATTTCTGGCGGATGGTTACTGCTTCTTCCGCGACATCGAGAATCTGATCGACCACCATGCCCACGCTGCGGTCGCCCTCGTTGAAGACGACCACCTGGACGGGATCGGCTAACTCGCCAGTGTTGTGAGCACCGGGTTCAAGCACGGTCCGCAAGGAGACGAGAGGAAGGATGCGATCCCGGTACTGGACCACCTGGCCTCCGCCGGCATGCTCGATGGCCGAGCGTGGAAACTCTTCGAGCCGTGCGACGAGAGACAGAGGAACCGCGAGGCGATCGAAGGAGCCGGTGCGGAACAGAAGCAGTCGCTGTTGTTCAATGTCGGACTGCGGCTTCTGCTTGTCAGCCGCACGCGACTGTTCCCGCGATTCGCCGAACACGCCGGAGCGCTGGCCAATGCCGAGCACATCGAGAATGAGCGCGACACGACCATCGCCCATGATTGTCGCTCCGGCATACAAGGTGAGAACCACCATGCTGACGGCATCGGCCCGATCAGCCGATTTGAGCCCAAGCACCTGATTCAGGTAAGTGATGGGAAGCAGGCTCCCACGGCGACGATATACGGGGGTTCCATGCACATACTCGATGTGTTTTACCGCGGAGTCTGCTTCGAGGCGGATTAGTTCCAGCAGACTTACTTGCGGAATGACAAATCTCTCGCCACCGCTGGTAACGACCAAACCAGGAATGATGGCCAATGTGAGAGGAATTCTGATCTTGACTGTTGCGCCTTCGCCGAGCCGGCTGAAGACATCGACCACGCCACCGATCTTCTCGATGTGGGATTTGACGACATCCATGCCAACGCCGCGGCCAGAAATATTGGTGATGGTCTGCGCCATCGAGAAGCCTGGTTGGAAGATCAGGTTGAGTGCCTCCCGCTCGCCCAGCTTTTCCGCCTGCTCAGGCCGCAGCAATCCATTGTCGATGGCCTTTTGTTTGACACGAGCAATATCAATGCCTGCTCCGTCGTCGACAATTTCTATGTTGACTTGCCCGCCTTCGTGATAGGCGCGAAGGGTCAGTGTTCCCTGTGCGGGTTTGCCTGCGCGCAGTCGGACTTCCGGCGCTTCGATGCCGTGGTCGCACGAGTTGCGAACGAGGTGCATAAGCGGATCCTTGATGGCCTCGATAATGGTTCGATCGAGTTCTGTCTCCGCTCCATCCATGACAAGCTGGATGCCTTTGCCGAGTGTAATCGCCATATCACGAACCACGCGGGGCAGCTTGTTCCACACCACTCCGATGGGCTGCATGCGGGTTTTCATCACGCCCTCTTGCAGCTCGGTGGTGATCAGGTTCAGCCGCTGTGAAGTCGTGTTGAGCGCCGCGTCCTCCCGCTCGGTGTTGAATTGCAGAATCTGGTTGCGGGTGAGCACAAGCTCGCCCACAAGGTCCATGAGTTTGTCGAGCAAGCCGACAGCGACTCGGATGTTTGCATCCGCGACCGCGGAGTGACAATCCGGGTCTTCATCCTTGGTCTCCCGCTCTGTTCTTCGCTCCACTCCATCCCACTGTCGTGTCTCTTTAGTCTTGTCTCTCGCAGCTCCCAAATCCGCAGACGGTTTACCTTCACAAGCTACCTGCGAAACTAGGCTGGTTAGAACCTGGGTGATCGAGACAGCGGGCTCGGCCTGGTTCGGACTGCCGGCCGCGGGTCCAGGTTCGAAATCGACACTCAAAGCGGCAGCAGTGCGCAACCGTTCTGTCAACGACTCAAAGTTGAGGGACCCCTCCATGCCATGAGTTTCAATTGAGGCCAATACCTTGCGCGTGGCATCGACGGTCTCTAGGATTAGGGAGACAAGGCCCGGAGTGAGTTCCCGTTCGCCGTCGCGCAATTGACTCAACAGGCTCTCGGCCTGGTGAGTGATGCCTTCCAGTGTTGAGAATGCGAGGAAGCCGCACGCGCCCTTAATGGTATGAATGGTGCGAAAAATGCTACTGAGTAAAGCAACATCTTGCGGACTCTTCTCGAGCTTGACTAGGTCCTGATCCAGACGCGAGAGATTCTCATGACTTTCAACCAGGAACTCACGAATTGTCTCCTGATCTTCCGTATACGTGTTGTCCATGATGCCTTTCCGGTTCCCCGACGCCAGTTTCATTCGACTGTGCGCCACTGAGTTTATGGGGCGTTTTCCGTTGACTCTCATCTATCGGCACGGCGAGCTGGCCAGTTCACTAAGCAGCGATGCAGTGACCGCGCAATTAGCTTCGGTGGAACTGAGGATGTTTGAGAACGCCGGATATCCGGGTATAGCGGTGTTTGTTGCTTGTAGAGGAGGCGTTCAGGAGGCCGTTGATTTCGGACTGTGGTTACATCGGGACAGGATTGAAAGTTTCACGCAGCGCGGCCGATAGATACCTCGAACCATGTGTCCGGGCAGCTCAACCGTCCTGAAGAGCCCAGAAGGAATCCGAGAATGAAGACTGAGGATAGAGTCCGCAAATTCGAATACCGGCCTTGCCGCATTACAGCGAGCTTTGATCTTGAGTTTGTGGCTCAGGGAAAAACACTTCAGGGTCTATGCGAGGACGTAAGCCATGAGGGAATTCGGGCTACCCTTGATGGCTCAGTGGTTGTAGGCAGTTTTGGACTGGTAATCTTCAGCCATGCAACCGGCGTGCTCGAGATCGAAGCCCAGGTCGCTTATATCGACAGGGGCCACACCGGGCTTGTATTCCTTTTCCAGACACCTTGGGAACGCGCGATGATTGACAAATTGATCGCCTTAATTCAAAACACCTCGGGTAACTCGCTGATCCTGCCATTTGACTAGAGCCCTGCGGGACGACCTTGGACTTGTGTATATTTGTCGTCTCCTGCTTTCCGCAACGACTCTAGGAATGAAGTGGATTCACATCTGAAGCGAACAATCCAGGGGGTGAGGTAACCGGTAATCACTATCGCACCAGGGGAGGTGGGCTTTATGCTTCTGTCGCTAGGGCCTGTTCACACTACCAGGGCGGTGGCGACGGGAGGCAATTTTCCCGAGTTCCAGGAGCGAGGAGCGCACTGTAGCCGGTTACTGAAGCGACGAGCGACAACGAAATCGGGAAAATTGGTCCCGTCCCTTCGGCTTCCACCCCAGCACAGGTTCGCGTGCCGGGGACCCCGGCTTCCACCCCAGCACGCCAGGTTCGCGTGCCGGGGACCCCGGGTTGCGGTGAAAATCGGTTCATGCTTCGTTGAAATCCTCGGCTGTGGAATGGCGACAGCTCGCCGCGGCGAGATTCCGCCTCGCTTGAACCGATTTTCGCTCGCAACGCCATCCGCCCTGGTAGTGTTAACAGGCCCTAGGGTTTTGGCGCCGCTGCAGACGGCTTCTTGACGGGCGAAGGAACACCGGGACTTAATTGCACAACTTTCGGAAGGGAGCCGTTGCTCATGATGGTAGGATCTGGAGCAACGCCCATGTATTGGACAATCACCGTGATCCTTCGGTTCGAGGCATCAGTTGGCTGCGTAGGCTTGCGCAGGTTGCGATCGGCGTAGCCTCGCACTTGAACAACCTGATCCGGGCGAATACCGCTGGTTTCCATCAGACGCCTCGCGGTATTGGCGCGGTCTGTTGACAGCTCCCAATTTCCGTAGGACTTCGAGTTGGAATACTGAGTTGAATCGGTGTGCCCTTCAATCGATATCGAGTTCGGTAGCTTGCCCACTTCGACGGACAGAATCTTTACGAGGCTCTGCAGGAGTTCGGTTGGCTGGGCGCTGCCGTTTTCAAAGAATGTTCCCTTGGGATCTTCCATCAGTTCGATGCGCAGCCCTTCCGGTGTTACGGTCATCTCAATTAGTTTCTGGAGTTTGTCGAAGTTAGCCAATTTCTGCATGGCTTTCATCAAGTCTTCTTTCAGCTTCGACATATCCTCCTTCTTGAGGGCGGCCGCGTCGCCTGCCCCGCCAAGGCGCGTGCCGGTCTTCTGGGCGGTACCATTGGGATCGCGAAAGTACCCACCCACCGCCTCTTGTATGGGCTTGCTGCTGTTCATCAGCCATAGCACAATAAACAGCGCCATCATGGCAGTGACAAAGTCGGCATAGGCAACCTTCCATGCACCGCCGTGGTGGCCGGCGTGGCCGCTTTTCTTCTTGATGATGATGATTTGCTGATCGTCTGCCATGGTCTCGCCAATCTAGGCGGCTACAGCCGCCGGCTCTGTATTCTTTACTCGGCACGCCTTCTCCACCTCAAGGAAGCTAGGCCTGGCGTGCTCGGGAATCGCGCGGCGTCCCAATTCAACGGCAAGAATCGGAGATGTGTCCTTGATGAAGGCGAGCATCACAACGCGCAACACATGGTAGTAGCCTTGCTCCTCGCCCACTACCTTTGACATATTGGAGGCAAGCGGCCCAACCAATCCGTAGCAAAGCAAAATGCCAAGGAAGGTTCCCACCAGGGCAGCAGCAACCTTATGGCCAATCTCCTCTGGCGGGCCGCCCAGGGAACCCATCGTGACCACGACGCCCAGCACGGCCGCAACGATTCCCAACCCAGGCAATGCATCTGCCATGCTCGTCAATGCCTCGCTCGGTTGGGTGGCCGAATGATGATGGACCTCCATATCCAGTTCCATCATCTGGTCAACATCAAATGCGCTCACCCCACCGGTAATGGCCATGCGCATCGTGTCGCAAACAAAGTCGCGAGCATGATGGTCTTTAAGGAACGTCGGATACTTCGCCAATATTGGGCTTTTATCCGGTTCTTCAATGTCGGATTCAATGGCAATTGCGCCTTCCTTGCGCGACTTGGTCAGGAGGTCAAACATCATCTTCAGGGTCTCTAGATAGCGCTGCTTGTGGAACGGCGATCCCTTGATCACATCCATGAGGCCCGCGACTACCTTCTTCAAGATGCGAATCGGGTTGGCTGTCAACACTGTACCAATGGCAGCTCCGCCGATGATCAGCAGCTCGGCTGGCTGCAAAAGCACGCCAATCTTGCCCTTTTCCATCAGATAACCGGCAATTACGCAAGCAAAGACGACAAAAATTCCACCGATCGAAAGCATTGTCTGTTCCACTCCGTCTGACCGAAAACTGGCACCTGGCCAGGATAGGGGCAAGGTTGAAAGATTACCCGCTACTAGGTGC
>Ga0302274_10005909_pt1 | contig 10246 bp, 6 predicted proteins | sample III_Bog_N2_1_FD_198755 | JGI IMG/M metagenome (GOLD analysis project Ga0302274, IMG submission 198755) | Peat permafrost microbial communities from Stordalen Mire near Abisko, Sweden - III_Bog_N2_1 | ecosystem: Environmental > Terrestrial > Soil > Wetlands > Peat | place: Sweden: Abisko...
ACCGTGATGTCATCTTCCTGCCCGAATCTTTGAGCGGCGCGAACAATTGTCTCTGCAGATTCAAGTGCGATGCCCGCGGTGCGATCGAAGCCGAAGAGCTCGCCATTCAGGTTTCGCGCTTCAACCACGCCGTCCGTAATCATGGTGATCTGCTCGCCACCCACCATCTTGAAGGTGGTTTCCGGATACGTGATCTCCGGGGTGAGGCCGAGCGGCAACCCATTGTCGATCCCTACCTCCTGGCCCTGCACATAGGGCGCGATATGTCCGGCATTGGCAACGGTTACTGTTCCATCGGGGTCGGCGCGGAGTACGAGACAGGTAGTGAAGCCGCCCTGACTGCGGCCCACCATCCGGTTATTCAATGCGGCAAGAATCTCAGCGGGCTGCTGGAGGTAATGAGCGAGGGTACGCACGGTGCCGACGATAAGTGCCACCATCATGGCGGCGGGCGTGCCTTTTCCGCTTACATCGCCGATGATAGCCAGCACGCCTCCGTTTTGAGTCTTGAGAAACAGGAAGAAATCTCCGCCGACGTGCTGGGCAGGGCGATAAACGCTCTCCACTGTAAAGCCGGGAAACGTGGGTGTGGCGTGGGGAATAAGCAGTTGCTGCACAAGGCGAGCCTGTTCAATCTCAATGCGGAGTGAAACGCTCTCGCGCTGGCTGCGCATGAATCGTTGCATCATGAGGATTGAGATGATGGCCAGCATCAGCAGGTCGGAGACAATGCCCAGGCCGAAGGTCAAGCCGCCGAGGCGCAAAATCGTGTGCACATGCACAACGCCAAGGTCTTCCTGATAGGCGCCTACGACAGTAAGAAGAATCGGAAAAAGTGCCAACCAGCCGCTGGCGCCTTGTTTGCGCAGACCTTTGAAGGCAACCCACAAAAGTAGCGCGCCCAGCATCATGCGGAGAAAGAGCGCCAGGGGCACCAGCCACGAAGATGCGGTTAAAGGAACGAGGGTTCCGTAAAGAGGAGGCCGCACAGTGGCCATGACCGCAATGGTGAGAATGATGAGGGCCCAGGTGGAGCGCACAAAACTCTTCATTCCGGCGAGATCGAACCAGTAAGCCCAGAAAAGTGCCCACATCCCCAGTGTGAGAGGCGCGACAATAACATCCTGCAAGAGAATCTCCGCGACCTTGGGAATGATCGCGAAGTAATAGCCCAGCAGGACAGAAAGCCTGGCCGCGAAGCTGGCCAGTGAAGCCGCGCCCAACCAGAAATAGGCAGCCTCATCGCGATCGAGCGAATAAAAGATGAAGCCGATCAACGCAGACAAGGCCATAGCCACGGATGTAACCAGCGGTCCCACTTGCGTGCGGTTCACAGCGTCCCACTCAAGCCGCAACACTGAGTCGGTGGCCGAAGAGTCTCCGAGAATCAGCGGGCCATGCAAACCCCCCGCATCCTCGCTGGTCATGGGAGTGCTCGGAGCCATCCAAAAACGGATGGCGATGACGATGGGATGTTTTGAAGCATCGGCGGGCAACAGGAATGAGAGCGGCTGCGCGTTATAGTAGGCGACGTGGTTCGAGCTGAAATCGCCAAACTGGCCCAGCAACTGGCCGTCTACGTAGACCTGATAGGCGTCGTCGAAGTCGATCGGCATGGTGATGGCCAGGCGCTTTGCATCGGCATCGGCGCCATCAACCTGGGCCTGCACACGCAGCCGGTACCATGCGAAGCCAGTCAACTTTGGAAAACCGTGGCTCGTCCAGCCGGGCACAAACCCGCTGGAGCCGGTGACGGGGTCGTAGGAGCCGGCAGGCACTGTCAGATCCTGGTTGACCCAACTTGAGTCGTCGAATTCAGGCGCTGCAAAGGCGGCATCGTCGCCGGGGTGAAACTTCCATGGCCCGTTGAGAACCATAACTGAGTCGCCGATAGTGCCTTTCACCGTGATTGATGGTGTAGTTGCGGGGGCCTTCGGCGCGTGTGTCCGCGGCGCTCCCATTGCGCAGGGGAGCATCAGCAAAGTCAACATGAGAGCGGTCGGCAGAAACAGCCATCTAAAACGCAACGCAGAACCTGCTGAGGTCAAGGGTAACCCTCCGATGTGGAAACACGCGACGGCTGAATCGAGACGAAGCTAGCAACCCTCGGGAGCGGAATATCTGAGCGGAGGTGAAGCTGAGGCAAAGGGGGGATCCCGCCCGGACAGAGTAACAGACGGCCGAGATGATTGAAATAAAGAAGTTTAGTTGTTACGCGCGGATTCAAACAGCTCAGTGAATTCCCGATAGCGCGCCGCAATCTGCTCAACCGCTTGCTCGCGGCTCTCATTGCCGTCGCGCCAAGCAACCAGCGGATCCCAGAAATCGGTGCGGCCAACCGCGAAGCCGATGAAGCCCGGGACCGCGGCCGCCGTCGAAAGCCACTCGCGCACCTTGGCGTCATTCTCTCCGCGCCCGAGAATGATGCAGCCCACCTTATCGCGCCCGCCGCGGCGTGCAACGGCGACAATCGCTTCACAATCCTCGCGACGGTCGAGCCCTTCAATCTTCCACACATCAGGCTCAACGCCCGCATCCTGCAGTTCGCGGAGCGCTTCAACCATCAGGCCCGGCCGCAGCTCGAGATCGTAACGGGTCTTGTCCCCATTCACCTGCGCAAGCTGCGATTTCTCAGCCGGCACCAGCAGTTCAAACATGAACAGGCTGCGATTGGCGCCAATCAAATAGTCTGAAAGTCTCTTCAGCCGCCCAGCCTGCTCGCGATTTAGATCAGCATCTCCGCCCGGGTTATAACGCACCAGCACCTTCGAAAACGTCGGATGAAACTTCTCAATATGCGGAGCAAAATCATCGCCGTATTGGAAGTCAAATTCATCCTGACCGCTTTTTTCGGCGGGGCAGGCCGTGATGTAGCCCTCGGCCGCGGCATCAATCAAAATCGACGCGCCAAATTGCTCGTCGGTCAGCAGACCCGCGTGTACCTTGGGCAGTCCGCCCGCAAGCGCGGCGCGAAAGCCGTCGTAGATCACACGCTTGGCTTCGGCGATCTTTGCCGTCTGCTCGTCGTTGAGGTCGCCATGCCAGCCAAACATGCCGGTCTCAAACGAGCCACGGTGATCGAAAGGAAGAATGTAGAGGGGGCGATCATATCCGCGCGGGGCCATGGGGAACTCCTACGAGTGAGGTTCTACTTACGCTTTTGTCTTGCGATAACGCCGAATCAAATTGTTTGTCGAGCTGTCATGCTTCAGCGAGGGCTCGGCTTCGCCCTCAAGTTCGGGAATGATCTTCTGCGCAAGCGCCTTGCCCAACTCCACGCCCCACTGGTCAAACGAGTTCACCCGCCAGATGGTTCCCTGCACAAACACGCTGTGCTCGTAAAGTGCCACCAGCTTGCCCAGCACCTCAGGTGTCAACTCTTCAGCCAGAATCACGTTCGACGGACGATTGCCCTCAAACACGCGATGCGGCACCAGCCACTCCGCTGTTCCCTCGGCACGCACCTGGTCAGGAGTTTTGCCAAAAGCCAGCGCCTCAGCCTGCGCAAATACATTGGCAAGCAGAATATCGTGGTGCTCTCCCAGCGGGTTCAGCGATTTTGCAAAGGCGATAAAGTCGCACGGAATCAGCCGCGTGCCCTGGTGGATCAACTGGTAGAACGAATGCTGGCCGTTGGTGCCGGGCTCACCCCAGTAGATGGGGCAGGTCTCGTAATCCACGCGCGCGCCTTCGAGCGTCACGTGTTTGCCGTTGCTCTCCATCGTGAGCTGTTGCAGATAAGCAGGGAAGCGCTTGAGGTACTGCTCATAGGGCAGAATTGCGACCGTATTCGCGCCAAAAAAGTTGATGTACCACACGGTCAACAATCCCAGCAGCACCGGTAGATTCTTCTCGAATGGTGCCGTGCGAAAATGCTCGTCGATTTCGTGGAAGCCGGCCAGCATCGCATTGAAGTTGTCAGGTCCAACTGCGATCATGGTGGACAAACCAATCGCCGAATCCATGGAGTAGCGGCCGCCCACCCAATCCCAGAAGCCGAACATGTTAGCCGTGTCGATGCCGAATTTGCTCACCTCGCCGGCATTGGTTGACACCGCAACAAAGTGCTTGGCGACCGCCGACTCGTCGCCGCCCAGGCCCTTAAGCGCCCAATCGCGCGCGGTATGCGCGTTGGTCATGGTCTCGAGCGTGGTGAATGTTTTTGACGAGATGATAAACAGCGTCTCTTCCGCGTCCAGGCCCTCGACCGACTCGGCAAAGTCGGTGCTGTCCACGTTCGAGTCAAAGCGGAAAGTCATCGACCGGTCTGAGTAGTGTCGCAGCGCCTCATAAGCCATCACCGGCCCCAGGTCAGAGCCGCCGATGCCAATGTTGACCACGTTGCGTATGCGCTTGCCGGTGTGCCCCTTCCACTCGCCGCTGCGCACCTTGTCGGCGAACGCGGCCATCTTGTCCAGTACTGCGTGCACGCCGGGCACAACATTTTCGCCATCGACCAGGATTACCGCATCCTTGGGCGCGCGCAGGGCAGTGTGCAGAACGGCGCGCTTCTCGGTAATGTTGATCTTGTCGCCACGGAACATGGCCGCAATGCGCTCGGCCAGACCTGATTCATTTGCCAGTTCGAGCAGCAGTTCAATCGTCTCAGGCGTAATGCGGTTCTTGCTGTAGTCGAGAAACAGCCCCGCCGCCTCGGTGGTAAATTTCTCACCCCGCGCCGCATCGTCGGCAAACAGCGTGCGCAGGTGAACTTTGCGCATGGTTTCAGCATGGGACGTTAGCGCGGCCCACGATTTGAGCTCCGTTAAAGGCTTGATCGCCTGAGACTCGATCTCGGGGCTGGGGGTTCCTTCGGCTGCTGACGACGACATTGTCTATCTCCCTCTTGTTGGGATGCGGAAAATTGAATGAAGTTGCGGATTCTGAGAAGATCGCGACGTTTTGCCGCCCGGCCAATCTCCGGCTTCAATTGCATTGACATGGTAATTCAAGGCGGTCACGGAGGCGATGAACGCCGGGTTGATTCTGACCGCGAAGTCTAAGGCTAAATCCGGCCGGCGAGCAAATCGATGAGCCGGTCGAGGAACGGCTGCTGCGCTGCGAAAATGCGGTTGCGCGCCTCGGGCATGTGAAACCAAGCCGCGCGGTCGACTTCCGGGATACTGATGCGCCGGCAGGTGCGTGGAGGCCACTCGATCTCGCAGAAATTGCTGATAACTTTGCTCGCGTCCACATCGAACTCAACGGCCCACGCCGTAACCACCTTGCCGCCAATCTGGCGAATGGAGCCGAGTGCCTTGAACGCGCTCTCCGGCAGACGGCCAACCTCTCCAAACCCCGTCTCCTCTTCAAATTCGCGCAGCGCAGCGGCCAGCGGCTTTTCATCGTCGCCGTGATCGCCGTTGGGCCCATATTCCCCTTTGGGTATCGACCACGCGCCCAGGTCCTTCTTCGCCCAGAACGGGCCGCCCGGATGGATGAGAAAGACCTCGAGACCCGATTCCTCTAGACCGAGCCCCGATACTTTCCCGCCCCAGTCTTCGAGACCGGAGTCACCGCGGCGATAAAGCAACAGTCCCGCGCTTTGTTTGGGCATTTTGGTCCTGGCCGTCACGACTTTCCCGCATGGTCTCCGTATTCCCAGTTATAAGGCACACCGGTTTCACCAAGGATGAATTTAACCAGGTCAGCAAACCCCGCTTCAGAGCGAACATCGTTTGAAAGGATCAGAACACAGCGTTGACTGCGTTCGATGCATACCATGGTGTTGGCTGTCTGGCCATCGTGGCCGCCTTTGTAGAATCCATGGCCCTGGGGGCCGTCGAACACCACAACGCCCAACCCCGCGTTCAGGTCCATTCGCTGCTCGCTCACCGGCAGGTCAGGGCCAAAGTCCGGAAACAGGCCCGCGGTAGTAATGTGCAGCGATGGCTTGGTTATCTCGGCGCGTGATGCCGGCGTAAGACCGTCGCCGCGCACCAGAGCGGCGGTGAAAGTTGCCATGTCAGAGATGGTGGTGTTCATTGAGCCGGCAACGCGCACTTTGCTTCGTTTGGAGTGGGGCTGCGGCTGACCCTGGTCGTTCCACCCATCCGCCACGTTAGGGTCCTGCCCGTCGCGCCACACCAGGCTTGTGCGCGTCATTCCCAGGCGGGTGAAATTTGCCTGTGTCAGATCGCCCAAATCGAGCCCCAGGCCTTGCGCTTTTCGGCCATGCTCAATTACGAACTGCAGCAGAATCATTCCTTCGCCTGAATAGCTGAAGTGCGTGCCGGGATCAAAATGAATGTGCAGCTTCTGGTCCGGCTCAATAAACCAGAAGTTGTCGAAGCCGGTGGAGTGCGTGAGACACATCCGCGGCGTAATCTTTTTCCAGCGAGGATCGTCGGCCAAATCTTTATACGGTCCGTATTTGTCAGGGAAAACCGGGTCGGGTCCATAGCTCGGCAAGGGTTTGTCGAGATCGTCCGCTATGGGCGTGTCAAGCTTGATCTTGCCCTGATCTACAAGTTGCATCACGGTATACGCGAACACCGTCTTAGTAAGCGACGCGCCATACATGTCGGTGTCTATGGTTAGCGGATCTCCATTGGCGTTGCGGATTCCGTAGGCGTGTTTATAGATAACTTTGCCATGGTCGATAACCGCAACCGCCACGCCTTTGGCGCCCGTGTGCGCCATGATGCCGCCGACCTCTGAATCAATGGCCGTCCCTGAGGGAATTGTTTGAGCGCTAAGCGTAAAGGGAATTGCCGAACAGAGCGCCAGAAAACGAAGAAACTGCTTCAGCATCTTTGTCGGGGGAATCATCGCAAAGCCACCTTGAGGCTCTCGATCCTTTCTAGCATGTTCGCGTACCTGGGCACTGTTCCGTTTTATCCTTTGATCTTCACTTGCGGAGCAATCGACCAAGCCCCCACCCCGCACCTCTGGCGTAGAATGGCAACGATTGCGGAACGTCCGGCGGCGCTCAAACCAAAACAATGCGCAGGTCCGGCATTTCCTCAACGGCTTAGAAGAGAAACATCAAAGACCACTCGACAGGGGAAGAAGTATATGACACGTTTCGTTCGCATTTTCTCGCTGCCCGCTCTCGCAGCCGTCTGCCTCTTGCAGGCCGGCCGCGCACAATCCGCGCCCCAAAGCGCAATTGAGATTGGGGGCGAGAAGCTCGTCACCCTGACCCGCAAGCCGGTAAGCACCACCAAACCTGAGTTCACCAGTGTCACCCTCATGCCGGGCCGCGGCATGGAGCTTCTCTCCATCACCGCAAATTTCCCGGGCAAGGGGAACGTCGACGTCCTCTACACGCACCCGCCCGCCGAGGCCAAGCAAATGCTCGACGATCATGACACGCCGAATGGCGATCTCGGCTACAGGCTGGGCGCTGCGTTCCTGTTCCCTTATCCGAACCGCATCATCGGTCCCGTTTCGCCCGATGGGAAAACGCTTACCACCACCTGGAACGGCCGCGAAATCACGCTGCCCGCCAACAACTCCGGCCCTCCGCCGAACGGCAAACGCCACGCCATGCACGGCCTCATCCTCAAAGCCAAAGCAGAGAATATTCGTGTCACCGATACTGCAGGCGGCCAGCAGGTAACCGGAGTCATTCATTGCGGCGACTTTGACGGACAATGGTTCTCGAAGACCGATCTCGTCGTCACAATCACCCTCACCGCCGGTGCCGTAGACGCTACGGTTGTGGCGCACAATGTGGGCTCTAAGGATGAGCCGGTGGCCATCGGCTGGCACCCATACTTCACCTTGCCTTCCGGCGACCGCTCTCAGGTCCGCGTTCATATCCCGGGATCAATGCTGGCCAAGGTCTTTGATTACGGCAACGTCTTCCCAACCGGCGAGCTTTTGCCCGTAACCGGTCAGTACGATCTGCAGGCGGCCGACGGCGTGGCGCTTGACAAGAATTTTTACGACGATAACTGGAGCAAGCTGACGTGGAAGGGCGGCGCCGTGACAGTGAAGGTGGTTGATCCAGCCGCGCACTACGGCGTGGCGATTGAAGGTATTTCGCCGGAGATCAAGACCCTCCAGATGTACGCCCCGCCCACCCAGCAGTTTGTGGCCATTGAGCACCAGTACAACTTTGCTGACCCGTTCGGCAAAGAGTGGAAAGGGATGGACACAGGCATGGTGACGCTAAAGCCCGGCCAGAGCACCAAGTGGCACGTAAGGCTGCGCGTGTTTGTGCCGTAAAGGCAGGCAATCAATAGGGAATAGAAAAAAATCGGGCGAAGCGCGATTCAAGCGCTTCGCCCGATTTGTCTTTGCATATGTCGCGCTCGCCGCGGATCACGACTCAAGCTACGGCCGTTGTCTCCGGTTATGCAGCTTCTCTCAGCAATTCCGGATCGCTCAGGGCTGCGCCCCCATCGGGGCCGTCTGATTCAAGATGCAACCTGAATTGATCCGCGAACCAGGTAAGGTTCGCAGCCGCGGAAGTGAACCAACCTTTTCGTGCGGGCATTTCTTTGCCGCACGAAGAGCACCTTGCCTTCACTGGGTAGTCGTTCATATCGTAGGTGATGACGAGCTCCGGTTCCTTTGATTTTGATATAGGCAAAACTCCCGCCAATCTCATAACAGATAATGTAGCCACGTCTCACCTCCACAGCGATGTCTATATAAATTTAAGTTCCTATAATCCGACCCAAGACTCCATGTGGGCCAGTTCGTGAGTGAGTGTGAGTCACTTACTCACTAGTAACCTATGATGCAGCTCTCTTGGAAATTGTTTGTTCCGGCCACCATCCGGCATTCAGCCTGTAGCGACTCCTTGTCACCCCCGCTTACAATGCGCTCAGTGCCCGGAGAGCCGCACGGTCTGTCCAGTCCGCGCCGATTTGCGCGCCGCGTCAAGTATCTGCATCACCACGACGTTGGTATCGAGTGAGCTTTGGTCGCCCTTGTCCTGGATGGTTCCGTGCAGCACGGCGGCGAGATAACTGAGCGAGTCGCGTTCATTCGAGTTGAGTGAGGACGCATCCGCGGTGCGGTCTTCATTCTCGCCCGCATGCCGCACACGCAACTTGTCTGCGCCCACCGTAATCGCGTACCCGGTTGCTCCGTAAACTTCCATGTCTTTGCGGCCGAAAGGCCAATTCCACGAGGCCTGGATCACCGCCTGTGCGTGCGGATACTTGAGCACGATAGTCGCGTCGTCATCCACGCGCGAATAAATATTCGGCTTATCGCGATTGGTCACCGCAGTCACCGTGAGCGGCGCTTCCCCATGCATCATCCAGGTCATCAAGTCGGCGCCGTAGCAGCCAAAGTCGTAGAGTGCGCCGGCGCCGTTCCGCTCCGGGTCGGTCAAAAAACTCAGGAACTCCGGCGGCACGCCAATCTCCTTCGGCCCCTGGTGCCCGTCGTTGATCAGCACGCGGCGCAAGTCGCCGAGTTGGCCGTGGTTCAGCTCGTCATAGGCGGCGCGGTTGCTTGCATACCATGTCGTCTCGTAGTTCACCAGCACGTGCACATGGTGAAACTTCGCAATCTCGCGGATGGCAAGCGCATCCTGGTATGAAATAGTTAGCGGCTTCTCCACCATCGATGAAACGCCATACTGCGCCGCGATGCCGATGGCGTTGCGGTGCTCGCTGATCGACGTGTAGACCAGCACCGCATCCGGCTTTACGCGCTCAATCATGTTGGCTTCGCTCTTGTAGAACAGCGTCTGGACCAGGTGATACTTCTGCTGATATTTGTCAATCAGCGACGAGTCAGCGTCGGCAATCCCCACCAGCTCAACATCGTGGTGCGAGGGCAGCGCGCCCAGAAAGCCTTCAACGTGTCCGTGCTCCAGGCCCACAATCGCAACGCGCAACGGGTGAGCGTTTTCCTGCGCGGCCAATCCGCACGTTGAGGCTAGAAAAGTTGCGGCGATGAAGAGGAGAGACGAGAGACGCGATTTTGAGTTAGCCATTGTCATTCCTTCAATTCCACTGCGTTCCTGATTCTATGCGGAGCGACGCCCGAAGGCATCCAGGCTCCGCCCAGTATGTGAGAATTCGCACCCAAGCCCTCGGGCTCGACATCCAATCCGGTCAGGAGAGGCGCTGATCAAATTGCAGGGCGCCGCCGATAAACTTTCTGATGTTTGCTCTTCTCCAGCGCCGGAAAAGTAATCTGCTCTTTTCGCGATTCCGTCAATCCAGTGTGGTGACCGCTGAGAATCGCTTTCGTTGTCCATGCTGCGGATCGAAGACGCTCCAGCTTCCCGGCGCGCTTGGCCTTTGCCCGGTTTGCTGGTGGCAAGACGACGGCC
>Ga0302274_10005912_pt1 | contig 10245 bp, 12 predicted proteins | sample III_Bog_N2_1_FD_198755 | JGI IMG/M metagenome (GOLD analysis project Ga0302274, IMG submission 198755) | Peat permafrost microbial communities from Stordalen Mire near Abisko, Sweden - III_Bog_N2_1 | ecosystem: Environmental > Terrestrial > Soil > Wetlands > Peat | place: Sweden: Abisko...
GCGAAAATCCGGCCCCCCCTCCACGCTGGCGAAACCGGGATGCAACACCCGCACCGTTTTCCCCGTTGTCGTGCGGAGTGCGTCGCGCCGGAGCCGCTGGTGCTGCCAGACCGCTTGCAGCAACTTTTCGGGCGGCATGGCGCCGCCGTCGCGCAGCAGATTCACCGCGCGGCATTGTTCCCGCCACACGGCATAAAAATTTTCCGCCCGCAGGTTTGCGCCACTGATTTTCACGCCGCTGTTTTTGCGCGTTTGCTGCCCAATGTCAAGCTGGCAAAAGCACCATCCTGATTCTGCTTTCATTCCCGGCCAATATTGGCCTAGATTCAACCCATGAAAATCTCCCCAAAGGAATTTCGCGTTCGCGAAGGCGACTCCGTCCGGCTCAAACAATGGCCCACCCGGGTCAAACCGTTCTACCAATCCGAAGACAATTACAAGGAAATCCTCGCCGGCCATATCAAGGACCTGAGCCGGCATCAGGGACTCCTGTATGCCGATGCTCGCTATTCATTGCTCTTGATTTTCCAGGCCATGGATGCGGCGGGCAAGGATGGCGCCATCAAACACGTCATGTCCGGTGTCAACCCGCAGGGCTGCCAGGTGTTCAGTTTCAAACATCCCAGCGCCGAGGAGTTGGCCCATGATTTTCTCTGGCGAACGAACCGCGTCTTGCCCGAACGCGGCCGCATTGGGATTTTTAACCGTTCCTATTATGAGGAAGTCCTCATTGTGCGCGTTCACCCCGCGATTTTGCAGGCCCAGTCGCTCCCGCCCGAATTGGTCGATGGCAAGGGCTTTTGGGACAAACGCTTCCGCTCTATCAACGACCTGGAAAAACACCTCGACCGCAACGGCACCCGCGTCATCAAGTTCTTCCTGCACCTGTCCAAGGAGGAACAGCGCCAGCGCTTCTTGCGCCGCCTGGATGATCCGGAACGTAATTGGAAATTCAGCAAGTATGATCTCGTGGAACGCGGTTTCTGGAAGGAATATCAGGCGGCTTACGAGGAGTGTCTTACCGCCACCAGCACCAAACACGCCCCCTGGTTTGTCGTGCCCGCCGACGATAAACTGAACGCCCGCCTGATCATCTCCCAAACCGTGGTCAATGCCTTGAAAGAATTGAAAATGGACTATCCCAAGGCCGACGCTGCCCGGTTGCAGGAACTGAAGTCATTGAAACGGAAGCTGGCCTGATCGCTTTTCCACCGCGCTCCGCTCACGGCGGCAACCCCGCCAGCCGGCGGCGCAATTTTTCCAACGCCTGGGTCGCAGTCACTTCCTTGAAGGTGGTGCGATCCCACGGATTCAGTCGCCGTTCCACTTCCATCCCGTCCGCCGCCGACAGCGCCAGGAAGACCGTGCCCACTGGCTTTTCGGGCGTCCCGCCGTCCGGCCCCGCTATGCCCGTGACCGCCAACGCAAAATCCGCCCCGGACCGTTCGCGGATGCCGGCGGCCAGTTCCCGCGCCACCGCTTCGCTCACCGCCCCGTGCTCGCGCAGCGTTTCCGCCCGAACCCCCAACAGCGTTTCCTTGGCCGCATTGGCGTAACTCACCGCCCCACCCCAAAAAACAGCCGATGCCCCCGGCACATTCGTCACCCGATGCGCAATGTTTCCTCCGGTGCACGACTCCGCCAGGGCCAGGGATTTTTTTTGCTCCGTCAGCAAGCGCACCACCACGTTTTCCAATTCCTCATCGTCCGCGCCGTAAATCTGCCCCCCCAGAATGCTCTTCACCACGGCCGCGCCGTCGCTCACGAGTTGTTCCGCGCGCTCGCCGCCCGCCGTCAACCGCACATCCACCGCGCCGGGCCGCGCGCAATAGCCGATGCCCAGACCCTGTTGCACCAGCGCTGCCACTTCGGCCTCGATCAGCTCCTGCACCCGCGCTTCGCCCACGCCGGTCGAACGCAGTGTGCGGCAGACAAAAATCTCCTTCGCAAATTCGCGCCGGATCAGCGGCGCCACCGCCGAATCGAACATCGGCCGCAATTCGCGCGGCGGCCCCGGCAACATTACCAGCCATTGGCCGGGACGTGAAGCGTCCGTCCGGAGCGCCAGCCCGGGCGCCGTGCCGGTTGGATTCAGGAAAACCAAGGCCCCCTCAGGTACTAGGGTTTCCACCTCCGTCTTGGCCGGGCGCGGACGCCCCCGCGCCGCAAAAAATCCTTCAATATGCGCCAGCACCTCCCGGTTTTGTGCCAGCTTCCGCCCGAGCAACTCAGCAATGAGTTCGCGCGTGATGTCATCCGAGGTGGGGCCGAGTCCGCCGGTCGTGATGACCAGGTCCGCGCGGCCCAGCGCTTCCCTGACCGCCTGCTGAATGTCTCGGCCGTCATCCGCCACCGCCACCTGCCGCGTGACCACGTGGCCCAAGTCAGCCAGCCGGCGACATAGCCATTGCTGATGCGTGTTCAACACGCGCCCCAGCATCAATTCACTGCCCGTATTGACGATTTCAACGTTCACTTTTTCGGTTTCGCCTTGCTCACGATGGCTTTGAAGGTGCCCAGGACATAACTCTTTGCGTCGTCCGGCAGGCAGAGATAAATTTTGCCCGGCAGCCGGTTGCGCGCCAGCGCGCCAAACTCCAGCCGCAGCGCATAGCCATCATTGTATTCCAGCGTTTGCCGCCCGTCGTCATTCGCCTGCACGCTGTCCTTCCAATGCAGCGTCACCGGGGCCGCCTGCACCGACTGCGACGTCACCGTGATCGTCTTGCCCGAGAACGTTTCCGGTGCCGCACCGCTCAAATGGATCGTCACCCCAAATTCCGTGGGCCCGCGGTTGCCGGTCCGCAACGTCAACGAGCCGTTTTGTATCACCGCCCGTTCCGCCAGGAAATCCTGGCCGTGAATCCGTCCGGCTGCGGGCGTGTCCGGGATCGGGCGCGCGTCCAGTTCGAGCTTCCAGTTGGCGTCACTCGCCCGCGGGACGCTCAATGCTGGCGCCGTCGGTTCGGGGCTGGAACCAGCCTCCACCGTGTCGCCCGACTGCGCCGACTGGGTGGCCGGTGGCGCCGCATGGCGCGGATGGATGACCGTCAGCCAATACACGGCCGCCGCCGCCGCGCCCATGAATATCAAAATCAGCGCCACCACCAGCCCGCCCGAAAAGCGCTTCAGCGGGATTACCGCTGGCGGTCGCCCCGCGTAAACCGTTTTTGGCGATACCTTGGACCCCGTCAGGATGAACTTCTGTTCCCCGCCGGCGGGCGCCTGCGGCACCGTGATTTTCTGGAAACAGGTGGGGCAATCCATCTCCACGCCTGCGTGCGCCGAATCGCACCGGATGTGCTGGCCGCACACCGGACAGGCGAATTTAAACTCACTCATGACTGCTCCAAAACATTTCACATTCACGTCTCGGCGGCAATGCCCTTTTTCCGTTCCCGGGCCGCCCCTTCCCCGCTACCCGGTCGCCTGGCCCCCAACCATAAAATCCTCGACACAACCGGGAATTGAACGTATTCAGCCCATATATCATTTGAAGACCTATGAAATTAAACCCTAAAACAACGGCGTTGCTGTCGCTTGATTTCCAAAACGGAATCTTTGGTTTCATCCCGGATGCCGAGTCCGTCATTCCCCACGCGGCCAAAGCCGTGGAATTCGCCCGCCAGCAATCATTCCACATCATCCATGTGGGCCTGGGATTTTCCGCCGGCCACCCCGAAATCGCCGATGTCGCCTCCCCTTTCCAACGGGTGAAACACACCAACCTGTTCGTCAAGGGCACCCCCTCGGTTGAAATTCACAGCGCCATCCTGCGCCCCGGTGAACTGGTCGTCTACAAGCAGCGCGTGGGCGCGTTCAGTGAAAACGAACTCCACCTGATCCTCCGCTCGCGCGGCATCGAAAACCTCATCCTCCTCGGCATCACCACCAGCGGCATTACCCTCTCCACCTTGCGCCGCGCATTCGACTTCGATTTCCACTGCGTCGTCCTCAGCGACGCCTGCTTCGACCCCGATCCCGAAGTCCATCGTGTTCTCACCGGGAAGATTTTCCCGACCCAGGCCACCGTCGTGACCGTGGATGACTTCATCGCCGGACAGACCGCTGCGGGCAGCGCTAAACCCGGTTGACGGTGCCCTCTGCCCTCCGGTCTGCACCCCGGTCTTGACTCGGCGAAGATCTCTGGCTCAATGCCCTCCGTATGAAACAGAGCCGACGCGAATTCGTCCGCACGCTTTTTGTGGCCACTCAGGCCGCCGCTGTCAGTCCCTTGCTTGGCGGCCGCCTCCTCGCTGCTGAAGACCGTTCAGCCGCACCGGCCGGCCACGGTCTTGATTTCCTCATTTTTGGCGACTGGGGACGCAACGCGGAACGCGACCAGACCGAGGTCGCCGCGCAAATGGCCGTCGCCGCCAAAACCTCCTCCCCCCGTTTCATCATCTCGGTCGGCGACAACTTCTATGAAGATGGCGTCGCCTCCGCGAGCGATCCCCAATGGCAGAGTTCCTTTGAACAGGTTTATCGTGACCCGGCCCTCCAGATCCCATGGCAGGTCATCCTCGGTAATCACGATTATCACGGCAACTGCGACGCCCAGCTTGCGTACGCTCGCACCCATCCCCGCTGGAACATGCCCGCCCGGTATTTCCAGCAAACCCATCCGATCGACAAAGCAACCAACGCCGACTTTTTTTACCTCGATACCACGCCGATGGTAAAAAGCTACTGGCGCTACGGCAAAACCGCCGCCAGCGTGGCCACCCAGAACGTCCCGCGGCAACTCGACTGGTTCAAGTCCGCTCTCGCCGCCTCGCGGGCGCGCTGGAAAATTGTCGTCGCTCATCATCCCATTTATTCCGGCGGCGAACATGGCGACACCGCCGAGCTCATTGAAAGCGTGCTGCCGCTGCTCCACGAATTCAAGGTTCAGGCCTGGTTCAATGGCCACGACCATGATCTCCAACATCTCGTGGCCGGAGGACTGAATCTCTTTTGTTCCGGCGCCGGATCGCAGGTGCGTCCCACCAAGGATACCGTTCACACCCAATTCGCCCAATCCCGCTCCGGTTTCACTATGGTTTCCGTCCAGCCCGATCACATTCTCGTCCGCATGATTGATAACCACGGTCAGCTCCTCTACACCACCACCGTCCCGGTCAAGCCAGCCTGATCGCCCGGGAGGCATGAACCCAATCTGCGCCGTTTGCTCACTGCTTTTTGCATTGAGTAATCCCGGGCGACTGCTACAGATGGATTATGAGTGAGCCAAAAATCGCCCGCAAAGGTCCGTATGTTCAACCCGCCCAGCCAGGTTCCTTTTATTGGTGCACCTGTGGTCAGTCCAAAAGCCAGCCCTTCTGCGACGGATCGCACAAAGGCTCCGGCTTCGCCCCGCAGAAAACCGATATCACTGAAGCCAAAACGGTGGCCTGGTGCGGCTGTAAACATTCCAAAACAGCGCCGTTCTGCGACGGCAGCCATTCCAGGCTTCCTTGAACCATCACCGCGCTGAACCCCGCCAAACCTGGCCGCTTTGCGGCGGATGAACCGCCGCGCCGCCCATTTAAGGGTGGCGCAAGGGCCGCTTCAACGCCAGGAGCCACCCCTCGCTGCGGCAGCCGCGTGCCCTTTGAGCTGAAAAGATGCGGCGTTGGAGGAAACTTAATGAAGCCATCGTGGTCGCGCCCATATTTTTTCAAGTTTGCTGGTTTTTAATCGAGAGAGCGAGCTTCGACGCCCGCCCGCCCATGCTCACTGCTTCACCGTCATTAACGGAAACAGCTCGACTACCGGGGTGGCGATCTTCGCCTCCTGGAGTGTTTTAATAACTGGCGTGATTTCCTTATAGGCATAGGGCGCCTCCTTTTTTAATTCCTGTTTCCACTTTTCGAGAATGTCCGGCCTCAAGCGGACGTCTGGGCGGTTTGGATCAAGAGCGGTAATCACCGAGAAATCCTTCAGGAATTCATCAATTTGGGTGTCATCCGCTCTCATGGCCTCGCCCCGGGACAATGCGCGACCGGCCCCGTGGCATGCGCTGCAGATCGCAGTTCTCGCCCCATTGCCAAGGAGCAAGAAACTGGATGCACCCATTGAGCCAGGCACGATCACCGGCTCACCCCAGTGGGCGAATTGAGTGCCCTGCATTTCCTCCCAACCACCGGCCGGCGTGGCCCCTTTGCGGTGAACCAAGGTGGGCTTGCCATCCAGCTGCTCCTCCCACATTAGATTGTGCGGGGCGTCGTACACCACATCCCATCCGGTTTCGCCAACGGCCTCAAACAACCCCTTACGAATCATCTGCGCCAGGAAAAACCGGTTGCCGAATGCAAAATTCGCAGCGTTTCGCATTGAGGTCAGGAACTGGTCAAACTGGGGACCGAAATCTTCTTCAAAGAAAATATGGCGCAGAGCAGACGCCAACTCCCGCGATTTCGACTTCACAAGCTCCACATCGAAATCTGTGGCGATCAATCGCATGCCGCAATTGATGTCGTTGCCGATGGCTTGCGGCACGGCGAAACCACGCGTTGCGAGGACGGTGCCAATGGGGATGCCTGCGCCTTTGTGGAAATCTGGAGTGAGGACGACTTCCGTCACTGCCGGATCGTTTCCGGGGCCAAAGAATTGCGGCGACTTGTCACCTAGCAGGTCCACCGTTTCTTGAATCTGGAGGACGGCTTCCAACTCATCCACCGCCGCCCGCTCCAGCGGGATTTCCTTGTTTGCGAAGACCCGTGCGGGAATGCCCCAACGATTCGGGAATTCCAATTCACAACCGCTGACGCGATTCAGTCGGTCATCTTGCATGCGAACACTTGTAGGTTTCATTTTAATGATGGTTTGGGGAGAGCGAGCTTTTACACCCGCTCTCCCTATGGGCTCAAGGCTGCGCCTTGTCATAAAGGAACAACTTCCATTCGGCAACACCGTGGGCGTTGCGGATGAGTGCCGACACCGGCATTTCCTTCGGTGCGCGGGGAACACTGAGCAACTTCAGGCCGGCCTCGTGTGGCAGGCGGTCGGCCTTGCGCTGGTTCACGTCCCTGGCGGCCCAGACCAGGTTCTCCCAAGTGTCCGCACCACCGCGCGAGCGGGGTACCACGTGGTCGAGGTTGCCTTCCGTCGGGTGCAACAGCCGTCCAGTGTACTGGCAGCGGTTGCCGTCGCGCTCGCGGATGCTCTTGGCGCTGAGCCTCGGGCGCTTCTTGGGCACCTTGGCAAAGTTCACGGCCACAATGACCGTCGGCACGCGGATGGCGCCGCGCGCAGTGCGCACGGCGTAGTCGCCTTCGCGCACCGGCAGCGTGATCCACTCGTCCCAGGCAACCGGGCGAAGTGCTTGCGCACCGCCTCGGTCGCCCAGGTCGATGTCCAGCGCGGTGGCTGCGTTCGTGGCCATTTGGCAAAACGCGTCCTGCGGCGTGCGAATGTTGATCGCCTGCCAGTTGCGGTTCAGCACCAGCACAATCGTCTTGTTCAATATGTCGCTCATAAAAAAATGACACTCCGCCTGCTCACGCGATGAGGTGTTTGTTCCTTATTGAAAGTCAGTAATTGGCTGCCTCGCCAGGAGTCGCACCCGGACATCCGGTTTCAGAGACCGGCGCACTTCGATTATGCAACGAGGCAATTGGAATATGGTCGCTCGGGAAGGTTCCGCCCCCTCGATTTCTGGGTGTAGGCCAGACGTGATGCTATTTCACTACCAAGCGTATGATTTGGCTGCCTCGCTTGGATTTGCACCAAGACCGTCGGGGTCAAAACCCGGTATGCTGCGCGTTACACCACGAGGCAATTAAAAAAGAAAGCGGAATAGTCGCAATTCTGCGATTGGCTGCAATCGAGACATACTCGTCATCTTGTTTGCCAAAAAGCGAGACAGCCGTCGTCAAAAGTCCTTGTTCCTTGACGGTTGAAGTTGATGAAGTGTAGTGTCACGTCAATGAGCGGCGACTTGGCAACCAAACGGACCCGGTTGGACTTTGAAATCGCCCTCTCATTCTTCGCCCTGGCTGGTTACCCCGTCGTCGGTGTCGTCATCATAAATCACGTTGCGGCTGCTCATGGCAGGACGGCACAGATTGGAGTTGGCTTCGCCATTTTCGCGAGCTTCTTTATCTTTTTGAAATATTGGTATCGCTGGATTGACCATTTCCAAATGAGAAGGCGTGCGTACATCCGCGACATGTATCGTGGAATATACCAGGTGAAAGTGCTTCCGGTTTCAAAATGGACTTGGCTGAAGGAAAATATAAAAACTGGCGACTACGGATGGGAAATGGAGGCAGCACAAAAAGACGATCTGATTTATCTCCATGGTCTCAACGACCAATGGCGCGTTGTCTGGATCGGCGGTTTTCGCCGCGAGGATCTCGAATACGTTGGACTCAAACCAGTTTCCGAGTACGACTGGAGAGAATTTGATTACGATGGGCCAAGGCCGACGTCTATATATAGTCGGGTCGAATCCAAGGCCAAGACCCCTTGCCCATTCCCGGTAAACATGGATGGTCGAGCAATCGTTCGTTTCCAGTATCCAGTGTAAGTTTGGTGGCCCGCCGGGGTAACGCTCCCCGTTCCACGGATTAAAAGTCCGTTGCATCACTTTAATGCTTGCAGGCCAAAATGGTCCTTGCGGACGGCCACCGCGCGGCAGGACTTATACCTGCACTGTCGACGTTCTCAACGTCGTGCCTCTTGGTGGCCGCCTGCCAAGGCTTGGGCTACGCGAGCTGCTTGCGCCGGGCCATTCTTTCGAGCCTCCCGCCGGTGATGCCCCGGCCAGATTTTCCTTACAAACGAAATCCGCAGGCTGCTGCGGGGAGGCATTTTATAATGGCCGGCATGCCAATGCCTCGCAGTCCCCGGTGCTGCCCCGGGCCCGGCTGGCTTATGACGCCTGCCTGAACGCTGGTTCGACTGCGGTGCTGGCGCACGGCCACCATTCTGAAACTGGAGCCCTCACCCGGAGTTGCACCGAGCTGATTCGCTTACCGAGCGAGTGCATCGCTAGAAATGCTTTGAGGGCTTTGAAAATAGTAGTTCCACGACTCGCTTTGCTGCGAATTAATGAGCAATATATGATACCTTACAGAGATTAAGGTTTTATATATTATACCTTAAATGCGATCTGCGCTACATGATGTGCTCCCCTTGCGGCTGCGTCGTTCGCTATCCAAATTCGGCCACGATCTGGCCGTGGCCAGGCGAAAGCGCCATCTTACCGTGGCGATGATGGCGGAGCGGACCGGCCTGGCAAGAGGCACCTACTTGCGTACGGCCACCAGTGCCCACGACCGGATTTGCACCGGCACTGGGCGCGTTTTAAGTGCGCCGTCTCTGCATTGGACTACGTGGGCTGCTGGCGCAGGGCCATTAAATTGGTGCCGCGTGAGGGATTTCCACCCCCAACCTCTCCGGTCTGAGCGGAGTGCCTCTGGTAGTTGGGCTAACGCGGCATAAACTGGTGCACCCGGCAGGAGTGCTGGCGCACGGCCACCAACCTGCAAACTCTCCGTTCGAAGCGGAGGATGATTGTAATTTCACCACGGATGCGAAAATGGCTCGCCAAGCTAAAGCTCTGGGAACGAAGGTTGGTGGGTCGCCTCGGATTTGCGCCAGGTGGCCGTACGCTATTTGATAGCCATAATAATTTCCCTCTCGTTGTCTGGGCCGCCAACTTCGGCTCAGATCGTTTTGATGGAATTGCGGACAAGTTGGTGAATGTGGGATGGTCATTGTCATTGATAACCCACGTTCTTCGGCCCGCAGAAAATGCTTACGCGCGGCCAATGCGCTTCGCGCGAGGTGGCCGTCTGCTAAGACTCGCGGAAAAAAGTGATTCCGATTGGCCCCGTCGTAACGACCGGAACGCAGGCAGCACTTCTTAAAAGCTGCGTCCTGAACCGCACGGACACGGGTCATTGCGGCCCAGCTTTTCGCTGAGTTCCTTGAACCCATGCACGATGCGTACACCGCGTTTCACCCGGGTCTCGGACGGGAATCCCTTGCGACGTTTGCTGGTGATTTCAAAGTTTGATTCTTTTGACTCGTGGATATGGTTTGCCATACGGCCTCCGGGGTTAAGGGTTGCGGTTGAATCATCGCGGCATATGCCGCGAGGAAATTGCAGAGGGGCAAGGGTGACGCGGGATTGCTCTACCACTGAGCTAGGCCCCGATATGGTCGGGGCCACTGGAGTCGAACCAATTACAGATAACCCGATGTCTTCGGCCCATCAAAAGTGCTGGCGCACGGCCACCAAACGCAGCGGACAAG
>Ga0302274_10005918_pt1 | contig 10242 bp, 7 predicted proteins | sample III_Bog_N2_1_FD_198755 | JGI IMG/M metagenome (GOLD analysis project Ga0302274, IMG submission 198755) | Peat permafrost microbial communities from Stordalen Mire near Abisko, Sweden - III_Bog_N2_1 | ecosystem: Environmental > Terrestrial > Soil > Wetlands > Peat | place: Sweden: Abisko...
GATCCCACGTACACCGACCCGATCTATCGCAACCCCGACAACTATATGGTGCCGCTCGCGCCGCAGATGATTCCCCGCATGAAGAACTGGGTTGAAGCCAACTATCCGGGAACCAAAATCGCGATCTCCGAGTACAACTGGGGCGCACCGGAACATATCAGCGGAGCGGTGGCGCAGGCCGACATTCTGGGTATCTTTGGGCGGGAGGGTCTCGATCTGGGCGCTCTGTGGGGACCGCCGAACCTGAATTCGCCCTTGATGTTCGCCTTCAAGATCTTTCGCAACTACGACGACGCCGCCGGGGAATTTGGCGACACGAGCCTCAGAGCCACAAGCGCGGACCAGGGCAAGCTTGCCGTCTATGCGGCACGGCGCACGGCGGATCACACGATCACTGTGGTCGTGATCAACAAGACCTTCGGCGACCTGCGGGCCGATCTGCCGCTTGATCATTTTAAAGTCAAAGGGACGGCGAAGATCTATCAGTATAGCGGCGCAGATCTCGCGCAGATACATGCTCTTCAAGCGGTCCAGGCATCGAAGCCCGGCGGGGAGGCGAAGGCAAGCGTCGTGAAAGATCAGCTCTTTCCAGCCATGTCGATTACGATGTACGCAATTCCGGGTGATTGAGCGTGAATTAGTAGGGCCCTCAGGCCTGAAGGGAGAAAAATGCCTTTTGGGCGGAACGCGTGGAACGACTGGATTCGAATCAAACTACAACTATTTATAAATGAGCGCATTACGAATTGTTTGTATGCATGTACCCCCATATCTACCCCCATTCAGCAGATTGCGTCCAGTTTCGTCTATAGGGGTCCGTCGCTCTAGGCTGCGGCCTCGTGCAAACAGAGCGCCGATTCTTCCGACCCGCAAATAAGAATGATAGGGCGCATCACCGGCCAGTGTCCCCTTTAACCGTCGCTCGGCGCCAGAGAAAACCGTCCGCGATCCCTCTCTGGCCGAGGCCTTCAAGGGGGAGACAATTTGTCCCCCCCTTGCGCTTCCCTTTGAAACGGCTTCGGGATGTAACAACAGGCGGTGCGAGAACGATTTTTCCAGACCTTATTCTTCCTGTCCGCCCTGCTCTCTTGTCCATTCAACAAGTTTTTGTTGCAGTTCTTCTTTGCTTGGCAGGTAAAGCTGGTATTCGCGGGCGTGAATGTTGGCGTCTTTGGGAAGGGTAATTTCGACCAGGGCGGAGTTTTTCTTCTTGCAAAGCACGATGCCGATGGTGTGGTTCTCCGCCTCCGTTCTGACGTGGCGGTCAAAGTAGTTGACATACATCTGCATCTGGCCACGGTTATGCGAAGCTTCACATAACGCAGGCAAGCTCAACTTCTATCTGGAGGCGCTCGACCGCGATGTGCGCAAGCCGCACGAGCGGCCCTCCATCGGCGTGTTGCTCTGCGCCAGCAAGAACGATGAGGTGGTGGAATATGCGATGAGCCGCACCCTCTCTCCCGCGCTGATTGCCGAGTACCAGATGGTCGTCCTCGGCAGCCGATTAGAAGCAGTGCGCTGGCAGTTGGCGATCGACAAATACATCAAAGCGAACGGCTACAAACTGGCGACGCTTGTCGCCTTCTCCGGCGACGTGCATGATTCGGAGTCCGGCCCGGACGCCTTCACCGAAACGAGCAAGACGCTGAACCCAAATCTGCGCGGGCGGACGATCCGAAAGGCCTTCGATGAACGGGATGCGGATGGGATTGAGGAGCACCAGATTCTGCTTGTAGCCAACAAGTTCCAGACCGGCTTCGATCAGCCGCTACTGTGCGGCATGTATGTGGACAAGCGGCTGGCGGGGATTCAAGCGGTGCAGACACTTTCCCGGCTTAATCGGTCTTACTCAGGACCGTTCGGCGAGAAGAAGACGACGTATGTGCTCGACTTTCAGAACGACCCGGCAGAGGTGTTGCTGGCCTTCAAGGCGTATTACAAGACGGCAGAGCTGGCCAGCGTCACCGACCCGAACCTGGTATTTGATCTGCGGATGAAGCTGGATGCCGCCGGACACTACGACGACTTTGAAGTTGCGCGTGTGGTTGAAGTGGAGTTGGACACGACCTCGAAGCAGAGCGACCTATTGGCCGCGCTGGAGCCGGTTGTGGGCCGATTGCTGACCCAATATAGGAATGCCCAGGCTCGTTGGCGCACGGCTCAAGCCCAGAAGGACGGGAAGGCCGCCGAAGAGGCCAAAGACGAGATGGACAGCCTCATTCTGTTCAAGCAGGATATGGGTTCGCTCCAGCGCGTCTACACCTTTTTGTCGCAAATCTTCGACTACCAGAACACGGCGATCGAAGCACGGTCCATCTTCTACCGCCGCTTGCTGCCATTGCTGGACTTTGGCCGAGAGCGCGAAGAGATTGATCTTTCGAAGGTGAAGCTGACGCACCACAACTTGAAAAGCAAAGGCAAGCAGGCAATGGTGCTGGGCGAGGGCGATACTCCCAAACTGCCGCCGATCACCGACGTTGGCTCAGGCTCTGTCCAGGAAAAGGAGAAGGCATTGCTGGCCGAGATCATCGCCAAGGTGAACGACCTGTTCGAGGGCGAACTGACGGAAGACGACAATCTGGTCTATGTAAACAACGTCATCAAAGGGAAGTTGCTTGAGTCCGATGTCTTGGTGCAGCAGGCCTCGAACAATACCAAAGAGCAGTTCTCGAATTCACCAGATCTTGCGAACGGAATACTGAACGCCATCATGGACGCATTGGCGGCACATTCCACCATGAGCAGACAGGCATTGGACTCGGACAAGGTGCGAAGCGGGCTGAAGGATGTGTTGCTAGGGCCAGCCCAGTTGTATGAGGCATTACGGGCCAGGGGAGACGTGACGCAAATGGAAGTCAACATGTAGACCGCGAGTCTGGTTTGGGTGGGCTCGTCCTCGGACTTGGGATCGTATGGATGCATTGCGCGGCGACTTGGCTCAATGGTGGCAAGACCGTTGGTGGCTGGCGACGCATTACGCCGCGACCTGGGAGCGGCGCACCTTTAGGAAGATGGATTGGAGGTCCACGGCGCCTTTTCTGTCCACGAGCAAGGTTTCCAGAAGCGGTTTGGCCGCACGCTCGAAGGATCGTGCGTGACGGGACGGTATCCGTGCAAGGCTAGAAACTGGTGTCCGTTTTGGTGTCCCTTTGCTTTGCACTTTGCTGCTTTTGTATGCAATGCTGTGCACAGGTACTATTGGATATCTATTGAAATTGAACGACTTATGCTATAGTGTGCAACGCCCTGCAAACGGCCAAAACTGCGCAAAACGGTTCCTAAGTCTGGTGCGTCTGCCAATTCCGCCACTTTCGCGCCTTCTGTTTTCTTCTATTTCCGCTACAACTTCCTTTCGCGCCTTTCCGGGGGGGACCGATTTATAGCAAAACCAGGGATGACGTATCCCGAAGCCTTTGCACTCAAGTCGACGCGACCAACAGACCGGGGTCCCCACGGACAGGTCTTCGTTCGTGGGGTGGACAGAGCGGCGACCTTTGACGATTCGAATTGGGCTGCAGTATCTCTGGTATTGCTCTAGTTACCAGTTGCTCAGACGAAACAAGCCGCTCAACCGCTGTCTGGGTATGCTCCGGGGCGAGGTGACTGTATCGCATGGTCATCTGTGTTGTACTGTGATCAATGGGTTCAGCGACCCTCCGATTTCCACTCGATAAAATGGCGCCGGTCGATGTATCGACCTGACGTCGGATTGGCGAACTCCTCTGCACGCGGCCAGCGCAGCCATGACGAGCGCCCAACAGGAACTCTCATCGGCGCTGCGTAAACTATCGGATTCGCGCAGGGGAGTGATCTCTCAAGTGGAATATGCGAACAACCGGCTGACATACTCCCTCGAAAGCCGGGCGAAAACCATTGAGACACTTCTGCATGAATGGAAGAGCGACGTGCTGCGCATCTGGCGGCAACTTCGGGCGCAGGGCATCCGCGTAGGCAAGCTGCGGGTGCAACGGCTGATGCAGAAGCACGGCGTTGATGCCAGCGGGAAGCGAAGTTTCCGACTCACAACTACCGACAGCACTCATAACTTGCCGATTGCGCCGAACATTCTGAATTGCATCTTCACCCTGGCTGCGCCCAACCAGGCGTGGGTCAGGTGGTCTTCGCATTTGGAGCGCAGCCAATCCAGCACCTGCGGATCGAGACGGACACTTACCGCTTGCCGCCGCGCAGCCGTGCCAGATTCGAGAGCTGTCCTTCGGACAGCCGCAAAATCCCGGAAAGTGATCCCGCCTCGTCACCTCATGCCCCTCGCCGCCAGCTTTGCACACAATTACCCTCCACCAGCGCACAATTCAAGCAGTCAGTCATGTGAGCGGGGCATTCTCGTTCCCTGTCGAGGTCCCGGCGAGGGATCATTGCTCGCTTGGGTGCCTGTTCCCTAACCCCTAATCTCGGCCCTACCGCCACCCCTCCCCCTGTGGAAATCATTTTATGACCCTTAAATCACTCGCAACTTACACTATATAAATAGTTTATAATTATTGCATATTGACTGATCATGAACTGCAAACCCCCGATTTTGCCCGCTTTTTGGGCCAAAAAGCGCTGTTTTAGGTCAGAAATGACCTCTTTTTCGCGGCCTTTTAATGCCCGATCAAGCGCCGTTCGGGCAGTGGCATGGAATCCGCGGCGAGCTCCGAGTATACTGTCCGCAAGGAGGCGCACAATCAAGTTGCGCCAGCCCTAAGTGAGGTGCGTCTTCCGCAGGGACTCCGGTTCGCTGACGTTCGACGTTCCACCCGCTGAGACTTCCCGCTGGCGCGCGGTCGCCCGCGTCCTCCGAAGTCCCATGGACGCCGTGAGTTGCGCCCTCTTTCCTGCCTGCTGTGTCCTCTGCGGCTCCTCTCTGCCGCATCTCTCTTCCGTGCCCATTTGCGAGGTTTGCTGGACTGAGTTCCCCGTCCAGAGTGGAGACGCGTGCCAGCGCTGCGGCGACCCTCTTGAAGCTCCGTTGATCGCAGGTCCATCGCGCTCCGGCCTCTGCCGCAGCTGCCGTCTCGCGCCGCCACCCTTTGAAAAGGCAGTAGCTTACGGCCCGTACCAGGACCGCATGAGGGAGGCGATTCACGCTCTCAAGTACGACCACCTGCACGGCGCGGCAAAGCGACTGGGCCAGATGCTCGCTGAAGCAATCGCCCAGCTTGCGGCCGAAGCACCGGCCGAAATGCTGGTGGTTCCAGTGCCCTTGCACCGCACAAAACACGCTGAACGCGGCTTCAATCAGGCCCGCTCGCTGGCCGTCAGCGCTCTCGCCGCGCTGGCCAAGACGCATCCAGAGTGGCGGCTGAAGCTGGCCTCGACGACGCTGATGCGCCTGCGCGCTACCAAGAGCCAGGCCGGCCTGACACCGCGCCAGCGCCGCCTGAATGTGCGCAAAGCCTTCACGGTTTCAGACCCTGTCGCAGTGATGGGGAAGCATGTGCTGGTGATCGACGACATCTTCACCACCGGCGCAACGGTGCGCGCTGCGGCCAAGACACTGTCGGATGCAGGCGCGGCATCCGTGTGGGTGGCTACGCTGGCCAGGGCGCGCATGCGCGACAACCGCATGAGATCTGCCCGCTTTGACGATGCTGAGGAGATTCCAGTTTGGGCCAATCGGCTGGCCGCAGATTCGCAAGAAGCAAGCATTTATTCATCGCAAGACCAATCATCTTTTTGACGAGGGGAAAAAAGGATGTCGCTGGGAAAAGCCATGATTCATGCACGCAAGCAGAAGTCGATCGCCAGAGCCGCGGCCTTTGCGGGGGAACAGGCCGGTGTTCAGTCGGCTCACATTTTGCAGATGCCGGTGCTGGTGCTCAACGCATCCTATGAACCCATCAATATCTGCGGCGCGCGGCGGGCGCTGGTGCTGGTGCTCAAGGGCATCGCGCGCACCGAGGAGGAGCATGGCCTTATGCTCCACGCCCAGCGGAGCCGCATCGCCATGCCCTCGGTGATCCGGCTGCTGGAGTATCGGCGCATCCCTTACCAGACGCGGGCATTGTCGCGGAAGAATATCCTGCTGCGCGACCGCAACACCTGCCAGTACTGCGGCGATGTGCTGCCTCCCGGCGACCTTACTCTGGATCACGTGATTCCCCGTTCCCGCGGCGGCAACTCGACATGGGAGAACCTCGTTGCCTGCTGCCACGCCTGCAACCGCCAGAAGGGCAACCGGATGCTGCACGAGATCGACGACATGATTCTGCTGCGCGAACCAAGACCCTTTTCGCTGCACACCAGCCGGCAGATCATGCGCATGTTAGGCCGGGGCGATGACCGGTGGCGCAAATACTTGTTTTATTGAGATCGCTATTTCTTCGGCGGTGTATCCGGCTGCTTGGCGGGGGGCGTGATGTCCTGGCCTTCGTAAATAACTTTGGACGTTGAGCCGAATCGCTTGTAGTCGGTGTACTTGACGGTGTCGCGCATGTGCACATCTTCTCCCATGTAGCCGGGGCCTCCGCTGAAGTGCAGGATGCCTTCGCCCTTGGTATAGACCGGGAACCAATAGTGGCCGTCCACCTGTTGCCGCCACGTCATGAAGGGCGGATGCAGGTCTTCGCTGCCCTTGCGCGTGTCGTCGGGAACCATGCGGCCGTTGGTGACGACGATCTGCAGGTCGGTCGCGTCCACCCAGATACGGCCGAGCAGATAGCGCTGCTTCTTTTCGATGACCTTTGGACTCACATCGAATACGTAGCAGTCCACCTCGTCTACCTTTTGCCGACCCACGTATTTCACGTCGTACTGGCTTATCTCCTCAGCGGTCAGAACGAATGGGTAACCGTGCTGGATGTCATGGAGGTCTGACGGCGACATCAAGACCCGCTGCAAGGTGCTCCCCGGCGCGAAGATCGTCTTCTCGGTGCGCCTGCCGGTAGAGTCGAAGATGACGTCGTCCACCTGGTAATATTCGCCGTCGACCTTGTCGTCGTCGTCGATGGTCTGCACGCGGGCGACGCGGCGATAGGTGTAGTGGTTCAGCGCCTGCTGAAACTCGCTCTCCTTGGCGGCGAATTGCTTGATGATCTCCTCCGGAGCGATGGATGGCGCGGAGATGTCCATGCTGCCGAAGCCCGCATCCAGGGCCATCGGTGTAAAGGTATCCTTGCTCTGCCCCGCGGCGGCCAAGCAGGGCGCCAACGCCACGAGCAACGCTAGAGTCCATCGACCTCTCATCGTTTTCTGCTCCCGCAACCGATCCGTCTACCAGATTAGACGCAGGGGCGTCGCGTCCGGATTGGTCCAATTTGCAGGCTCATTGAGCTGATCGGGATAAGGGCTTCTCCGGTGGTTGGGATTCTTGCTGCGCGGAGGCTATCTCGCCCAGAGTGGGGTCGATTCTGGGTCTTCCTTCCAACTGACCACCCGGTTCTTGCGGAAGATCACTTCAGACTTGCCGTACTCGAACTTGTCTTCGGTAAACGCCGTTGGGGTTCCCTGAACCGTCAGAACAACATCCTTCGAGGAGCCGACCGTATACGACGACAGGCTGGGGTCGAAGTTGGAGGACGGCCAGAGTTTCACCCGAATCGGCGATGAAACAGGATCGATCCGCCATCCAATGACTGAGCCGTTCTTGAAGTACAACTCCGACTTCCCATAGACAAGCTTGTCTTCAGAGGATGCCGTAGGCGTTCCCTGCTGGGCTAGCACCTCGTCTCTGGTTGAACCGACAGTGATATAGGGAAGGATCTTTGGAGGTGCGGATGTGATTTTCTCTGGGTGCTGGCTGTTTGCTATCTGGGGCGCGGCCGGCACAGATTGCTGGCTGGCTGACGGCTCGGTCTGGCCGGTTTGAGGGATCTCTGGCTGCGCGGCCGCGGAGTCTCGCGGATCCAATCTCCCCAAGTCGTGCTCTACGGCATCAATGAATCTTTTCTTTGGTGCCTCAAGCCCTCTGAAAATGCGTTCTTTACCTTTGTCGTAGACTCGCGCCACGTCCCCGCCTGTGGGGTCCGGAGCATCGAAGGCGATCCAGAGATATCTGCCGAGAAGAAGCGCGAAGAGAACAGCCACAACCTTAACACAGAATCGAGTCGTCGGCCAAAGCCGGAGGCGAGGGGTCAGATCAGGCATTTGAATGGGCGTTTGCGCGCCTGCTGAGAATTCGCTGGAAGCGGGATCTTCCGTCGCCGTTGCCTCCCGAGACGCTGAGGGCGCTGCATCTGTGGCAGGGCATGGTGGCGGCCGCCATGGCCCGCGCTCGTCGGCGGTGGAAGTCAGGAATTCAAATGCGGTGTTGACGTCCTTGAGCTTTGTTTCCGCAGCCTCCTTCAGCTTCTGGTCGCTCTGAAAACGGTCAGGGTGCCAGACCTTGACGAGAAGGCGATAGGCCTTTCTGATCTCGGCCTCCGTGGCATCCATCTCGAGATCGAGAGCGTGAAGGGCAGCGCAGCGGGAGCAGCGCATGGTCCCGCCCTCGGCCATATTCCCGCACAAACAGGTGTTCACGACGCACTTCCTGGTGGTTTGATGGACGGCACCATTATAGAAGAGCCTCTCCGACCCGCAGAAACCCTGGCGAACAGGAATAGGGCGATTTACGGGATCTCTTGATAAAAGCTCCTTAGAGCCATACCACGCTAGCGCTCAAAGAGGAGGGTCACTTCCATGAACTTCTTGGGCGTATTCTGCGCGCCATCAACTGCCATAACGGTACAAACAAAGGCGAAGGCGTCGAGGAACATGTGGCAGCGGGCGCGCTTTGGGGTGCCGTCGGGATTCCGCAGGTCAGCGATCTTGAAGAGCCTGCGATAGGCACGCTGCCTGTTAGCTACGAAGGTACTGGGAAGGCTGTTGCCGCTCCAGAAGAGATAGCGCGGGTTGGGTTTGAGGCACGGCGGAATCGAGCGGAGCAGTTCCGCACTGAGCCTCGAAGGCGCACCTGAACTCCTTGCACAGTGGACGAGCCGAGGCCGCGGGCTTCGGCGTCCCCGATGCAGGAGACGAAGGCCCCCTCACACTTGGCTGCACAATGTCGCCAATTCAGCATTGAAGTCGATTGGTATAATACTCGGCATGTTCTCTCGATCTTCCGACTTTTCCATAGCTTAAATCGATGATTTTATATATACTTAGTCATGGTGGAGGCGGCGGGAGTCGAACGAGTTTTCCACAGGATAAGTCGTTAAGTATCTATAGTTTCTAAAACATGCAAAATGCCAGAATTCCGGTGTCAAGTTACAAATCCGTACAAAAAGCAATTTTTCGTACAAAAAGACCGCGAAATCAAGGTGCCTCCATCGATGTGTACTTTCGGCGAGAGCGCCTTCTTAATCTGTTCTACCTTACGTCAAAAGGCCTCCACTATCCATCAACTGATTCGTGAACGATTCTGTACTTGGCTCACTTGAGACTCAACGTCAGGACGGCATTTCCGGGCACCGCGGATTCATTCACCCTTACCTGGAATTCTGCCGTCCCGACAGGCGGCGAATCAATCGCCTCCACTATTTGGTCTCAAGCTCGACTTCGAGCGTACAGCCTCGGCAGGCGGAAACCCCGCCGCCTCCAGGGTAAATGCACTCTGATTGAGTCGAATATAACAGAGAATGTTATATTCGAAAGATGACCGGCTCAGAACTCAAGAATGCTCGCAAGGCATCCTCATGGACGCAGGTCCAGGCCGCCAATCGGCTCGGTGTGGCGCAGGCCTATCTTTCCATGGTCGAGCGCGGGGAGCGAACTGTTTCGGACGAACTGGCTGTGCGTGCGGTAGAGGTCTTTGAGGTTCCCGCTACGGCGCTCCCATTGGCGGACTATCAAGCTTGCGTTCGGGACACCGACTTCTTTCAGACGATCTTAGGCAGTCTGGGATATCCGGGGTTTGCCTATCTGCGGGGCTCGCGCCGGATGAATCCGGCCGCAGTGCTGATGGCGGCAATCGACTCGGGCGATCTGGATGCACGAGTCATCGAGGCATTAGCCTGGTTGCCTCTGAGATATCCACAGTTGAACTGGGATTGGCTGACTGCGAATGCGAAGCTTCGGGATCGACAGAACAGGCTGGGATTCTTGGTCGAGCTCGCGCGGCAGGCAGCCGAAAGAAATGGAAGCTCAGAATTGGAGCAGCAACTGGCCTCCCGCATAGCCATTCTCGAACCTCCCCGTCTGGCAAGGGAAGATACCCTCTGCAAGGAATCAATGACCCAGACCGAGCTCAAATGGCTCCGTACGCATCGCTCGAAATCTGCCAAGCACTGGAATCTGCTAACCGATCTAACATTGGAG
>Ga0302274_10005920_pt1 | contig 10241 bp, 11 predicted proteins | sample III_Bog_N2_1_FD_198755 | JGI IMG/M metagenome (GOLD analysis project Ga0302274, IMG submission 198755) | Peat permafrost microbial communities from Stordalen Mire near Abisko, Sweden - III_Bog_N2_1 | ecosystem: Environmental > Terrestrial > Soil > Wetlands > Peat | place: Sweden: Abisko...
CTTGCCATTAACATAAGTTGCGCTACTCATTAATTTTCCACTTTTATAATATCCTCTAATAATTCCATTGGGTTTATCTGTCTTGTATACGGTCAGCATGTAATAAGGAGCGGTACTATCTTTTGTTTTAGTCAAATTAGAATCCCTGTATTCCACCCACTTTCCTTCCTTCTTCCCATTCACCGTTAAATTTTTTGCTTCCGCTTTATTGGTAAAGCCGCTGTCGGGGTAATCTTGCCCGAACGCAGTAAGCGTGAATGAAAAAAATACTATTCCAATGATGAATTTCATGCAGTAAATATATAATAAATGCGATTATCGGTCATAACTCATAATTTATAATTCATAACGAATGTCTTTTTCCTTAGGTTTGCACCTAAATTAAAAAACTACAACCATGAAAAAGACAGCCTATATTCTTGTAACGCTAATCGGACTTTTATCCATTGGTTGCAGTAACAGTGGTGGCAATAAAGGCCGCTATCAGCTTGTTTCTTCTCCATATACCATCAATGGCAATACCTATATAGGTATGCGCATGCTCGATACCTATACCGGAGTAGTTTGGGGTTACACCGGCTTTCATAAGGACCAGGACAGCAACTGGACCTACTTAGGCGATGCCACCAAACTTAATTTGAAGTAAAAGGGGTATTGTCAGTAAAACCGGTAGCCGATACCTGCCGTGTAGTTAATTACTCCCGGAGTGGAAAAATCAAAGCCAAGGGAAAGAAGTAATTTTTTGGGAAGTGGGATTTTAAAATCAATTCCAATATCCAGAGGAACACCTACCGTGTTAGATGCGTTGATATTTACATAATCTTTTGTGGGAGTTGGATAAGTGTAGGTGATGGTATAATACGTCTCTCGCGGAGTATAAGTGTACCCAACTCCTGACATAAGCCGTATATTGAATGAAAAGCCCGAACTGTTTTTAGGAGTGCAAATGGCTAACCCTACCATTGTATTAAACTCCCGGTAACTCCCATAACTTATTGCATCTTCATAGGTTGTGCCCATGCCATTATTGGGGTTGCTAAGCGATTCTTCCAGGTTAAAATTATTGGAGTTATAACTCATCATACATACCAAGTCGTAAATGGAGTTTTTAATTTTCCGGGTGGCCGAAATAAATGCTGTTCCGCCGCTGTATGCACTATTATTGTTTAAAAAAGAACCTTCAGGAAGTCCTATTCCGCCACCGGCAATAATATCCCACTTATAAGGAGTAGCAGTATCTTTTTGTGAAAATACAATGAAAGGAAAAAGAAAAGAAAAAAGCAGTAAGTAAATCTTTCTTCTCATTTCGCTTATATCTTATAGCTCATATCTTATAGCTATTTAAGTGCTTCTCTTCTGAACTCTGCGCATAATATGGCTGTGGCCATAGCTGCATTCAGCGATTCAGCGCCACCGTCGAACGATGGTATTTTTATTGCATTGGTAATATACCTGCTTAACTCCGGCGATATGCCATTCGATTCATTGCCTATTATCAGCAGGCCGTTTGTGCTTAGTTTTTCTTTCAACAGGTTTACTCCGTCCAGCTTGGCGCCATAAACAGGTATATGATTGTCCTTGCTTTCCTGCAGAATGGTACGCAGATTTTTATAATCCATTTTAACACGGGCTATGGAGCCCATGCTCGCTTGCACCACTTTGGGGTTGTAAGCATCTACACATTCACTGGTGCAAAAAATATAGCCTATGCCAAACCAGTCCGCAATGCGGATGATGGAGCCCATATTGCCCGGGTCGCGAATATCATCCAGTACCAAAACCAATTCATTTTTCAAGTCAGGAATAGTAGTGTTCTCGGCAGGAATCCGGCATAAGGCCAAAATATTGGGAGGCGTGGTGAGCGCGCTTATTTTTTTCATTTCCTCTTCCGTAACCTTGGTATACGGGGTATCTTCAAAGTAATTTCCGGAAGCATAAATATGTACTACTTCTATGTTATCGCAATCGAGCAGCTCGTCGGCTATCTTCTTGCCTTCGGCCATAAAGAGGTTCATCTCTTCCCTGTTTTTTTTCAGGTGCAGCGAGCGTATTAATTTTATTTGTGCCTGTGAAATCATAATTAATTCAATTGTAAATTGTGAATGAAACTCATTAATTTTTACAATTTACCATTTTTCTGTATTGCTTTCCTAACGCTTCCTTCTTTCAACAATAGTTTTTCCGCTTGCGCGGGACTAATGCCCAGTTCGCTCGCCACCATGCGGGTGCCTCTTTTCACCAGCTTGTTGTTGCTGAGTTGCATATCCACCATGCGGTTGCCTTTTACACGGCCCAGTTGTATCATCACACTTGTCGATATCATATTCAGGGCCAGTTTCTGGGCTGTTCCGGCTTTCATGCGGGTGCTGCCGGTCACAAATTCAGGTCCTGTTAATATCTCCACGGGGTAGTCTGCATTCGCTGATACCGGGGAGTTTTTAGTGCAGCAAATGCAACCCGTAGTTATCTTGTTTTTGCGGCATTGAGCTAAGGCGCCAACCACATAAGGCGTTCCGCCCGATGCAGCAATTCCTATCACTGCGTCTTTCCCTGTTATCTTATGTTTTTTTAAATCAATCCAGCCTTGCCGGGTATCGTCTTCGGCAAACTCTACCGCTTTGCGTATAGCGGAATCGCCGCCTGCAATAATGCCTATCACCAATCCCTGAGCTACGCCGAAGGTAGGAGGGCATTCCGAAGCATCTACAATGCCTAAGCGTCCGCTGGTGCCCGAGCCTATGTAGAATAGCCGTCCGCCTTGTTTCATATTGGCAACAACTTTAACCACCAATCGCTCTATAGCCGGAATGGCTTTTTCTACCGCAAGGGGAACGGTTTTATCTTCTTTATTAATGCTGACAAGCAATTGCCTCACCTTCATCTTTTCGAGGCGGTTGTAATGCGATGTTGTTTCGGTAAGTGGCAGCGAAATGTTCTTCATGAATTACTAATTGTTAATTATTAATTCGTAATTATTGAAGCGGCGGAGGCACAATTTTATCCACTACCACAAAAGCGCCCGGATAATCTCTGCGCACTTTGTTGAGAAAAGAAACCGCTTCCAGCTTGGTGCGGAAATCGCCCACGCTCACCCTGAAATAAGGCTGTTTGTAGCTTACATAGCAATGAGTGCCGGGATATTTGCCTGAAAAAGAAGATTGGGTTCTGTTCATGGCATCTCGCTGCTGGCTGAAGGTTATCTGCACCCGGAAGCCGGGCGAAGTACCCCTGCTGTAACGCTGGTAATCGTATATTTTTTGCTCGGTGCTTTTTACAGCTGTTGGGGCGTAAATATGCACGTTGGTATCGGAAGCGGCCGGTTCTGTAATAGCAACAGACATAGGAGCAGGTTTGGTTGTATCCGTCACCTGGGCGGTTCCCAAAAACGGAAGTATGCCCAGCGAAGCTAATATAAGGTATCGTCCGGTTTTCATGAAGGGGATTGGGTGTTGGAACTTGCCCCTATTATCCATACCATTACCCAGGCCAATAAAAACGGAGATGTTACTTCAATAGACCAGGGAATAAACAAAGCTACTATTCCACACCCAATTGCAGTAATAATAAAGCCTTTTACGGCTATTTCCTGTATTTTATTTCGTATCAGTCGGAATGACATTAGTCGGGTTTAAAACGCAAATATAATATATACTAAGAAAGTTTGCACCATTTGACCGCCTAATCAATTTTCTATTATATTTGTGAACATAAAACCTCTACTATTATGAAAAAACTACTACGCATTACAATCCTTGTTTTCCCCTTGTCATTCATTGCCAATATATGCAGCGCGCAATATTACGACGTGCATAATTTCGGCAGCGGAGCCGATGGAGTGAATCCCTACGGTTCGCTGATACAATCGGGAAATGAGTTATATGGAATGACAGTAGCGGGCGGTGCAAACAACGACGGGAATATATTTTGCATACATCCGAACGGAACAGGCTACAGGGACCTGTATGATTTTACAGGCACCACCACAAACGGCAAGGGCCCTAACGGTTCATTAGCTATTTCCGGAGGCGTGTTGTTTGGAATGACACAATACGGCGGCCTTCATAATGACGGTGTTGTTTTTAGTATTGATACTGACGGAACCCATTTTAAAGACCGCTGGAATTTTGACGGCGGCGGCGATACCAACGGCAAACAACCTTTGGGCGACCTTATTATTTCGGGTGGCGTATTGTATGGAATGACCACCTACGGCGGAAGGCACAGCTACGGAAATGTTTTCAGCATAGATACCAACGGAACCCATTACAAAGACCGCTGGGATTTTAATGTAGGCGGTACCACCAACGGAACTAATCCCTGGGGTACTTTAACCCAAATCGGAAAGACCTTGTTTGGTATGACCTATGCAGGAGGAACAGCCAGCTATGGCAATATTTTTTCGATTGATACCAATGGAACCAATTATAAGGACCTATGGAATTTTGGCGCCGGAGGAGGCACAAACGGTTCAAATCCACAGGGTAATTTAACCGTTGTTGGAGCCAAATTATACGGGATGACTTCTTCCGGAGGAACCCATAGCTTCGGCAATATTTTTTCGATAGATACCAATGGAGGCAGCTATGTTAACCGGTGGAACTTTAATGCGCCCGGCGACACCAATGGCAGTATTCCCAATGGCTCCCTGATATATGCCGGAAAAGCGGTGTTCGGCATGTCTTCGGTAGGAGGCAGGCACTCGGACGGCAATATTTTTTCGATTGATACCAATGGAACTAAATTTACAGATATAGAAGATTTCACCGGAGCTAACGGACAAAATCCTTATTTAAGCCGATTATTATTTTCAGCATCGGCCGGCACTTTTTACGGTATGACTGAAAACGGGGGAACCAATTCCTTAGGGGTAGTTTTCAATGATACGGTAATAAAAGTAAGGATTAGCGACACCAATATAAGCTGCAATGGAAGCAACAACGGACAAGCTACCGCGCATGTTACCGGAATAGTACCCCCTTTTACTTACAGCTGGACAGGAGGAGGAACCAGTGCCAGGGCAACCGGGTTAAGCGCAGGAAGCTATACGCTTACCGTAACCGATTACGATGGGCTGACAACCACTGCCAGTATAAGCATTACTCAGCCTGCTGCACTTACCATTAGATTAGCATCGCTTACCAATGTGGCGTGTTACGGAGGTTCGGGAACGGCAGTAGCCAATGCTGCTATAGGAGGCACATTGCCTTATGCCTACAATTGGGCGCCAAGCGGTGGAACTACACTTACAGCCAATGTTACAGCCGGAACATATACCATTACCGTAACTGATAAGCAAGGCTGCACAGCTGCTGCCATAGCCAATATAACCCAGCCTGCAGCCCTTACCGCTACTTCGTATGCGGTGCCTGATGACGGATCGCATGACGGGCTTGCGGCCGTTACACCCGGCGGCGGAACACAACCTTACACCTATCTGTGGGCTCCGGGAGGACAATCTACCGATACTATTAAAGGACAAGGTCCCCGTAGTTACTGCTGCACGATTACAGACTTACACGGCTGCGACACGGTTGTTTGCGTTGTAGTTACCTCCGATGCCGGAATAAACAGCATAGCATCGAATGCATCGCAAATAAGCATTTATCCTAATCCGAATAACGGACTGTTTAAAATTCAGTCGTCAGCAAGTGGTCAGTATACCGTAGAGATTTATAATGTGCTGGGCGAAATGATTAAGAATGTTGGATTGACCGGAAAGTCTAACGCAATTGATTTATCGGCTCAACCCGAAGGCATTTACTTATACCGCGTACTTTCCGAAAAAGGAAATTTAATAGGACAAGGGAAAATTGTAATTCAGAAATAGGTCGGAGCCAAAAAAAAACGGCACAAAACGGCTTATTTTTTATAGACATGTAGGTAATAATTATTAAATCCCCCATTAGTAATAAAGGGGGATTTTTTTTTAAAAAAAGTGAAGCATGAAAAAAATAATTGTATTTCTCATCATCGGCATTTTTGCGGCAAGAACAGCTTTGAAAGCTCAAAATGAGATTCCTGCATCGCCTAACAACCAACCTGCTAAACCTGCAAGTTTACTGATGCCAAACACTCATAAAGCAATAGAACATGCGCCGCATAATCCCTACAAAGCAAAGTATGATAGTATTTATTATTGGTACTGGGATACGAGTACTGTAAATTGGAATAACAATCAAGCTTATCGGAAATATGTCAATATAATTTACGATGCCCATAATAATATGCTCAGTGAAACTTATCAAACGTGGAGCGGCTCTGCTTGGGTGAACTACCAGCTATTGACATATGCGTACAATGCCAATAATAACATGCTCAGTGAAACAACGGAAAACTGGAGCGGTTCGGCTTGGGTGAACTTCGAGATAACCATCTATGCGTACGATGGCCATAATAACATGCTCAGTGAAACGTCCCAAAACTGGGGCGGTTCTGCTTGGTATAATGAAAGTCTGTATAGTTATACTTATGATGCCAACAATAACATGCTCACGAATTCATATCAAAACTGGAGTGGATCTTTTTGGGCAAATTTAAATCTAAACACCTTTACCTATGATGCACATAATAACGAACTTACAGGTACAAACCAAACCTGGAGCGGCTATAATTGGGCAAACAATTCCTTATACATATATACCTACGATGCTAACAATAACGAACTTACAGGTACAAACCAAACCTGGAGTGGCTCTGCTTGGGTAAACAATACCTTAAACACATATACCTATGATGTCAACAATAATATGCTCACTGACACAACGGAAAACTGGGTCGGATCAGCTTGGGTATATTCCCAACTAAGCACTTATAGTTATGATGCTCATAACAATGAGCTCACTGAAACCGATCAAAGCTGGAATGGCTCAGCATGGGGTAACAACGGTTTAAGCATCTATACATATGATGCAAATAATAATACACTTACTGAATTGGACCAAAACTGGAACGGCTCAGCGTGGTTTAACAATGAACAATATCGTTATACCTACGATGCTAATAATGTAGAGTTGTCGAACAGATTAGTAGAGTTTAACGCTTCAGATACAAAAGTAAGATATGGAGACAGCACCTATTATTACCTTACCGATGTTTTGGGAATAAACAATTTATCGGCACAAGCTAGTAACATAAGTGTTTATCCCAATCCGAGTAAGGGTAATTTCACCATGCAATGGTCTGTAATCAGTGATAAGTCATCGGTTGAAATTTATAATGTGCTGGGAGAAAAAGTGAAAAGCTTTGAATTAACAGGTAATACCAATCAGGTAGATTTGTCTTCCCAACCAAACGGGGTTTACCTGTATCGCGTTCTTTCCGAAAAAGGAAACTTAATAGGCCAAGGGAAATTGATAATTCAGAAATAGGCCGGAGCCCGATTGGCAAATAATTTTTAAGCCCGACGGCTTGTGCATCAGCCGGCACGCCATACGATTCTTCATTCCGTTTATCCCGATAGCTATCGGGATGGCAAGGAAAGCCCGCTGTTAACATAATATAACATTTCTGTCCTATTTTCTATCAAAATGTACTTTATCTTTGTGCGGTATTTTACGGTAAAGTACTATTTCTACTAACACAAAAACACATACAAACACATGAGCGCTGCGGCCCCACAGGTTTTAATTCCTATTGATTTTTCTGACCAATCCTTACTCGCCCTGGATCAATCGCCCAGGCTGGCAAAGTTTTATAATGCCCGGCTCACCCTGCTGTATGTGATAGATGACGGCAATGCACTGAACAAAGTGTTGAAAATGAAAACCATTGAGCCCGAAGTGAAAAAGAAAATTCATGAAAAGCTGGATGAATTAGCAGCTACGGTAAGTAAAAAATATGGCGTTGAGGTTAATACGGTTATTGCCCAGGGGCGCGTGTACGACAAAATTTTGACGCAAGCGGAGAAGATAGACGCCAAGCTTATTATAATGGGAACCAACGGCGCGAAAAAAGGCTTGAAAAAACGCTTTATCGGCTCCAATGCATTTAAAGTGGTACGTGATGCAGAATGCCCTGTTATTACTATAAAAGGACAAAATATACGCAAAGGCTGCAAAAACATTTTGCTGCCTATTGACCTGAGCAAAGAATCACGCGAAAAGGTTAAAAACGCCATTGAGTTGGGAAAACTTTACGGAGCCACCATTCATGTGGTATCTACCCTTTTTGTGCTCGATAAAGCTTCAGCTGCCCAACTTACCATACAGGTAAATCATGTGAAGAAATTCATTGAAGATGCAGGTGTAAAATGCACTACCGAACTGGTGAAAGCTGTAAAAGGAAAAGAAACACTGGCCGAATCCATCATTCATTACGCCAATAAAATTGATGCGGATTTAATTATACTTATGACCCAGCAGGAAGGCCAGAGGAAGCCCCTTTTTATCGGTTCTACGGCGCAAGATATTATTAATAATTCCGATGTGCCTGTAATGAGCATTGTGCCTTCCGTTAAGCGCGCTACCAATTTCTCGCCGTATTGATAGAACAGAGCCCTTTAATGGGCGTTGTTACTTATCGTCCGGCTGGCGCTTGTATATGTTGGAATATACTTCCTTATACTTTTTGTCATAAAGTTCCGCTTGCTTTTTATTTCCCGATACGGCATATATTTTTGAAATGCTATGGAAGGCGTCGTACCTCAGATCATCCATATCATTAGTCTTCAGGGAGTCTATAACACGGGCTCCGGCTAAAGCATATTGCAGGGCCAGCCTGCACAGACTTCCTTTTTTTGCCGTATCAGTAGTTATGTTTTCCGCCATAACTTTCAGCTTATTGGCTATTTTTATATTCGATGTGATTTGCAATGAAACAGTGCCGCTAAGCTTGGCCCACTTCAGGCATTCCCTGGTGCAGTTAATGGAGTTTTCCGGCTGGTTCAGGTAATCATAAATAGGTTCCATACTCTCGTTCGATTCAATAATTTCTCCGGCATATAAGGTGAGTCCCCTGCGGTTGCCTTGCTCCAGGGCCGTATTTAAAACGGATATGCATTTTTGGTATTGCAGTAAAGCGGAATCGTAGGAGCGCGCTTGCATATAGTTATAGGCTTTCATTTCCATTTTCCGGACTTGTAAATAAATTTTCAAGGTATCCCGGTAGTTTACAATTTCCGGAGGTTTAACGGCATCGGGTTTTTGTTCGGGTGCATTGCATCCTGCCTGCAAGGCGAGTATAGCAGCCGGAGCGAGAATAATTTTAAAAATAGTTTTTTTCATATTGATTCGGTGGAAGGCAAATATAAAAAAAGCAGGTTTCCTTTATGTTAAGGAAAAGATATGCGGCTCTTTTTACAAATGAAAAAGCAATCCCACGGAAATATCCAAACTGCCGAACGACATGGTTACAGGCGTATTTTGCGTGTAGGGGGGAGGAAAAATATAATAGGGGCTGGAATAATTATAGGTGAGGGAGGGATATATTAATTCGGCCCCGGTATAGCTTAAGGTAGCTAGGAGGCTAACGTTCTGCGAAGTGGCTTTTTCAAAACTAAGGCTGAGCGAATAGGCCAAATTGTATGCATTGGGAAGGGTGAAATTCCAGGAAACGTAATTTAAGTTGGGCAGGTTGTAAATAGAAAACGAAGGGAAGTTGGCATTAATTAGTCCTGCCATGCCTTGCACCCATACCGAAGTGGTTTTACCCAGTTGAATATTTCCGAAAATGCCTCCCATAAACTGCCAAATGGAATAGTTGCCGTTTATAGTATACGTGCAATTGGTGCTCGGGGTGGTGCTTACCAATAAATTCAAGGTAGATTCATCAAACGTGTTTTCGTTATAGGCAACTTTAGCGCATACGCCAAAGGAGGGTGTAATAAAAATTCCCCCGTTCATGTTACCGTGAAAGCCCACATTGGCAAAGCCTTTTCCATTGGTAGAATCGGGACCTATAACCATAAAGTTGCTGCTTGTGGTTTTTTCTCCGTACTGTTGCATAGGTATTGAAATACCTAAATTGAATGAAATGAAAGAGGAAGTCTTTTTTAGGCTATCCTTGTATGAACTGACATGCCTGGGCTGGTGGCTTGAGGGGGGAATGTAATAGTCCTGCGCGCTACAAACGGAAGAGAACAACATAAACACACATAGTAATCTTCTCATTTGTAGGGCTGTGTTTTCAGGTTATAGGACAAATGTAAAATAAAAAACATTCTGTTACAGGCTTTTCTACAGATATAAAAAACAAATTGCGGTATGCTTAATTTAGTATCTTTGTTAAGCAGATTGAAGTAAAAA
>Ga0302274_10005931_pt1 | contig 10231 bp, 9 predicted proteins | sample III_Bog_N2_1_FD_198755 | JGI IMG/M metagenome (GOLD analysis project Ga0302274, IMG submission 198755) | Peat permafrost microbial communities from Stordalen Mire near Abisko, Sweden - III_Bog_N2_1 | ecosystem: Environmental > Terrestrial > Soil > Wetlands > Peat | place: Sweden: Abisko...
CCGCGCCAGCCCCGGAGTCCCTTGAGAATCAGGATCCGCTGAATGCGTCGGAGAGCCCGAGCCAGTTCTTCGGCGATTGCTGGGAGTGGACCGCCAGCGCCTACCTGGGCTATCCCGGCTTCCAGCCCTTGCCCGGCTCGCTGGGCGAATACAACGCCAAATTCATGAGCAGCCAGATGGTCTTGCGCGGCGGCTCCTGCATCACCCCCGCCGACCACATTCGCGCCAGCTACCGCAACTTCTTCCCCCCGGAAACACGCTGGCAATTCTCCGGCATCCGTTTGGCTTTCTGAATCGTTCCTATGCAGAGAAATAGCCCGACAAAGTATGTGGTTAATTTTTGTTGGATTTGCGTAACTATCGCCATCGCAGCTGCATCCAAGGGACCGAATGACTACGATCGCTCTTCCCCGAATCTCTGCACAAATTGAATCGCCCGTGGCCTCCGCCGCCCGTGAGGGCCTGTCCGCTGTCAACAAGCGCCTCCCCCCCTGGCTCTTTTACGACCACGACGGCTCGCGTCTCTTCGACCAGATCACGCAGTTGCCGGAGTATTACCTGACGCGCACGGAGCGGGAGATCTTCTCCGCCAACGCCGCGGAGATCGTCGCCCAGGCCGCCCAAGCGAATGGGGCAGGGCCGGCGCGACTGCGCATCGCGGAGCTTGGCGCCGGCTCCGCGGACAAGACGCGGCTCCTGCTGAAAGCCGCGGTTCATCGCCAGGGAACCCTGCTCTACGAGCCGGTCGACGTCTCCGCCAGCGCTCTTGAAGCCGCACGCGAACGCATCGAGCGAGAGATTCCCGGCGTTCAGGTCACCCCCCGCATCATGAATTACATGCACGGCCTCGACCTTCAGTCCTCAAGCCCCGGTGAGCGCCGCATGGTCCTCTATATAGGCTCCAGCATCGGCAACTTTGAGCCCCACCAGGCCTCCCAGATTCTTGAAATCATTTGTGCCGGTCTTGAACCCGGCGACACGCTGCTGCTCGGCGTCGACCTCCAGAAGGATGAGGATATTCTGCTCGCCGCCTATGACGACACAGCCGGCGTCACGGCCCGCTTCAATCTCAACATGGTCGCCCGTCTCAATCGCGAACTGAGGGCCAACTTCGACCTTGCGGCCTTTGCCCACCGCGCCGTCTGGAACCCCGCCGAGTCCCGCATCGAAATGCACCTGGAAAGCCTCGCCGAGCAGCGAGTCAAGTTGCCCGCGCTCGATCTCGAAGTAGCCTTCGCCGCTGGCGAGCGAATGCACACCGAGAACAGCTACAAATACGCTCCGGGCCAGGCCGAATCAATGCTGGCCGCGGCGGGATTCGCGGCAGAATCCACATGGACAGATGCCCGCGGCTGGTTTGCCGTCTGCCTGGCCCGCGCGCAATAGCAAAGCCAACTGTTCCACGATACTCAGGGTGCCCCATCCTTTCCGCGTTCTTTGCGGAAAGGGTGGGAGACCACAGCCGTCAGAGGGCCGTGCTCTCCCGCACAATGAACTTCTACTTAGGCGCCCCAATCCGCACCAGCAGAATGTCGTGGCTCTCGATCTCAATCGGCATCTGATCCGTCAGCGTAATCGCCTTCCCCGTCCACAGGTCCTTGCCCTGCTGCGGCCCATGCAGTCCGAGCTTCGCCAAATCCAGATGAAAAGGATGCGTCGAGTAGCGAGTATCCCCCGCAGCCAGTACCGCAACCGCCAGCGCTCCCCCTGCAAGATGCCGCGTCCACACTTCCACCTCTCCATCGGAATAGGCCCGCGTTCCCTGCTTGCCCAGCGCGTCCTGATCGATGGCGATCACATCCGCATTGGTCAGAATCGCCTTGATCTCCGGCTTCATATTGGGCAGATCGTTGCCGGCCAGCAGCGGCGAAGCCAGCATTGCCCACATGGAAAAATGCGACCGGTTCTCAGCCAGCGTCAATTTCCCGTTGCCCACTTCCAGCATGTCCGGATCGTTCCAATGGCCAGGCCCAGCGTATTTAGCCAGACCGTCCTGCTGGCTCAAAATGGCGTAGATGCGGTCCCAATGCGGATCGATATCGCCCGTTGTCCGCCACAGATTTCCGCCTAGCGCTGGCGCCCACTCCCACACCCCATCCCATCCGTACTGGCAGAGCGAGAAAACGATCGGACGCCCCGTCGCCTTCAGCGCCTTGCCCATCTTGTCGTACGCGGCAATCATCAACCGCATCCGCGCGGCCCCGTCTTGTGGCGCCTGCTTATACATCACTTCCGGAATAAAGCTGCACAGGTCGTACTTCAGGTAGTCGATGCCCCAATCGGCGTACATCTTCGCGTCCTGCTCCTCGTGGCCCAGCGAGCCCGCATAGCCGCCGCAAGTCTTCGGCCCCGGCCCCGAGTAAATCCCAAGCTTCAATCCCTTCGAATGCACGTAGTCGGCCAGCGCCTTCATGTCCGGAAACTTCGCATTGGTGTGCAACACGCCGTTCGCATCGCGCTCAGCCTCCCACGTGTCGTCGATATTCACGTAGATGTAGCCCGCGTCCTTCATGCCCGTGGACACAATCTGGTCGGCCGAGGCGCGAATATCCTTGTCGGTGACCCTTTCGGCAAAGAAGTTCCAGCTATTCCACCCCATCGGCGGCGTCTGTGCCACCGCCTGGGCCTGAGCCGGTGTCGTTGCTGCTGGAAGAAGAGCGAATCCAAGAATGGCAACTGAGAGCGAAGCGAAGATGCGCATAGTTCATTCCCCTTTTTGAAAACGATTTCAGACGGCATTCTATGCCCGTCGCGCCTGCTTCGGCAAACCCCAACCCTCACCTGCCGGATGAAGAACACGCATCTCGCCGCGCCTTTCGCCCAGGGCAATCGGCGGGTGGCCCTGATCCTTCGTTCCTTTTCTAAACCAAAACGAGGGCAGATAGTTCTCGCGGAGGGAGCAGGGGGTTTTAACCCTCTGGAAATGGGCAAAAATCCGCGGCCTTCAGGCCCGGACCGCCGCACCCAAAGACAAATACAACTGTGGTACCAGGCAGCCGATGAAAGCACCCCGGACAAGGCGCTGCCGGTCCGGGCAACCGTCTTCAGTTTTTTCCCGCAGTTTGCAGGTTAATTCGCGGAAACGCGCACAATCGATTCATGAACCCAGGAACACAACAATCCCTCCAATCTCCCAACTCCCGCAATTCGATCTGTCGGGGAGGTGCCCGGTCCGTACCCTGTGTTTTGACTACCCACCCCTCCCCCCCCTTTCCTCCCACGCCTTTGAAAACAATGACCTTACATCAATAATGACCAGATTGACCTGCGAAAACAAACGACTTACGTTTCGGAAACTGTCGCATATCCACCATTTTGCACCGGAAATGTAGAGTGTTTGACCACATCGCGGCCGTTCTCTCCCCGCCTTGCTACCATTCAACTGAAGGAGCCCAACCCTCTCATGTCCGACACTCACCCCAACGTCACACCACTCTTCATCGAGTTCTCCCGGCGCAAGCTCTTCGATCACTACTGGCCCCGCCTTCGTACTTGCGTTGAATCGCTCACCGGCGAGCAGGTATGGTGGCGTCCCAACGCCGCATCGAACAGCATCGGCAACCTCATCCTCCACCTCAACGGCAATGTGCGCCAGTGGCTCGTGGTCCCGTTCAACCGCAGCGAGGACGACCGCGACCGCCCCGCGGAATTCGCTACCGACAGCGGCCTGACGGCTTCTGAATTGCTTGCTCGCCTCGGCGCGACGATGGACGAAGCCGCCCAGGTGCTGGCGCGGCTCACTGAGGCCGATCTCACCGCGCCTTTCGAGATTCAGGGCTACCACGTCAGCGGACTGGAAGCCGTCTATCAGGTTGTCGAGCACTTCGGCTTGCACTACGGACAGATTGCCTACATCTCCAAGAGCCTCAGCGGACGGGACCTGGGCTTCTATCGCGAACTGACCAAAACTGGCCGCGCCGGCTAGGGGGCAAATAGGTTAATCTAACTACTCTACTTCCCTGAAAATATGACAACTGCGCAAGAAGAAGTCCATCCAGGGCACTCCAACCATCCCGGCCTCGTATGGCTGCGGCTCGGGGAGTTCCACGACCATGTATTCTCCGACAGCAAGAAGACCGCGCTCAAGCATCTGGTCGTCCGATTGGCAGTCATCGGATTCTTCACTCACCTGCTGGTCATCTTTCTCGCGAAGACGCTCCCCCATCCTCCCGCACTGCTCGCCAATGCGGGGGAGAGTTACCTGGCGGCTATCTCCACGCCGTTCAACTTCATTCTGTTCTACGAAGTCGTCACGCTGATTGGTGCCCTGCATGAGTCGACTACCAAATCGGTCGCCTACCAGTTTGAGATTGTGTCGCTGATCTTCATCCGGGAAGTCTTCAAGGACCTTCCCGAAGCGGCCGGAATGGTGTCGCAGCATCGCATGACCTGGAGCGCCCTGCCGCTATTCGTCGATATGTGGGCGGGGTTCCTGATGTACCTGCTGGTCGCGGTTTTCCAGCACGTCGCACGGCCAACCCTTGCTCAAACCCACAAAACTGCACCGTCGAAAGCTCAGTTGCTTTTTGTCGCGCAGAAGAAGGCCGTCGCCCTCGGGTTAGGCGTGCTGCTGCTCATCATGGCTGGTTATAACCTCAGCTTGATGGGGATCGACATCGTCCACGTAGCGCTTTCCGGACAAGGCGGGATGGAACACTCAACCACGTTCTACAACGACCTGTTCACCGTGATGATCTTCACCGATGTGCTCATCCTGATTCTGTCGATTGTTGTGTCCGGACACTATGAGACCGTGTTCCGCAGCGCCGCATTCGTTGTATCGATTGTGCTCATCCGGTTTTCGCTGGCAGAAGGGTACCCGTTTGGACCGCCCCTGGCGCTGCTGGCCATGGTCTTCGGAATCCTCACCCTGGTGGTGTTCAACTACCACATGCGCGTCGGCGAACACGCAACAGGGTGAGGATCGCCTATCTGAAACGGCTTGGGGAACTCGGATTAAGTCGGAGACCCGCTGCTTTATGTGTGCACGGTTTAACTGACTGCGGAAAACTCACGTCAGCCTGGGTTTTTGAAGGCTTTGTAACAGTCGTCCGCCGGCGTTGCCGACCCATGGGGGGATGAGACGTTTGCCCGCCAATGCCACCGCTAACTCGCTAACTTGCTATGTCCGCGAAGCGGACGCTAACTCGCTGAATTCACTCGAACAATTCGCGCCGTCCTCGCGTTCCAACTGTTCAAAATCCAACTCAATCGCAACCCTGTTTCTTTGTAGACATCGCGCAACTCAACTCATTCAGGCTTTCCCTATCCCAGCGAACTCATATCGATCACAAACCGGTATTTCACATCCTGCTTGAGGAGCCGCTCAAAGGCCTCATTGACCTGGTCGATGCGGATCACTTCGACGTCGGAAACGATGTTGTGCTCGCCGCAATAATCCAGCATCTCCTGCGTCTCCGGCATGCCGCCGATCATCGACCCGGCGATCGACGCGCGCTTGCCGATCAGGTTGAAGACCGAAAAGGATGGCGGGATTTCCGGCAGCCCGACCAGCGTCATCGTCGCGTCCTGCTTGAGGAGAGTGAGGTAGTCGTCGATGGAATGCTTTGCCGATACCGTGTCCAGAATGAAGTCGAACGATTTGGCGTGCGCCTTCATCGCCTCCGGATCGGTGGACAGTACCACCTCGTCCGCACCCAGCCTGAGCGCGTCTTCCTTCTTGCGCAGGTTGGTGGTGAACTGCACAACATGGGCGCCAAATGAATGCGCAAATTTCAGCGCCATGTGTCCCAACCCGCCTAAACCGACAATGCCCACCTTCTTGCCGGGGCCAACCTTCCAGTGGCGCAATGGCGAGTAAGTCGTAATTCCCGCGCACAGCAGCGGAGCAACAGCGGCAAGATCAAGGTTCGCCGGAACTGTATGCGCAAACCGCTCGTCGACTACGTAATTATTCGAGTAACCGCCCATCGTGATCGAGCCGTCCAAGCGGTCTGGGACCGCGTAAGTCAGAGTAGCGCCCTCGTCGCAGAAATGCTCTTCGCCCCGAGTACAAGGCGCACACTTGCGGCACGAATCCACAATCACGCCAATCGCCGCAATGTCGCCCACTTTAAATCTTGATACAGCGCTGCCCGCCGCCGTGACGCGTCCAACGATCTCATGTCCCGGCACCATGGGATAGATCGCATTGCCCCACTCGTTGCGCGCCATGTGCAAGTCGGAGTGGCAAACACCGCAAAATAGTATCTCGACAGTAATCTCGCTCGCGAGCGGTTCGCGGCGGGTGAAGTTGAACGGGCCAAGCGCGGACTGCGTATCGAGCGCAGCATAACCTTTCGATGAGGGCATTCAAGAATTTCCTTTCGCAAAGAAGTCTACAACATGGGTTTGGCGTTTCGATGAATCAAGCAGGCCGTTGGCGGGCAATCGCAGGAACGATTCTTGTTGCCAGACATGCTTCAATTCGTTGTTGGGAAAAGGAACATCGGTGCAGGGAACAAGGAACGAACGCCCTCTTCCCGGAGGGAAGGAACGAAAATAGCCCAGGATGAAGCGAAGCGCAATCCTGGGATAGGGCGGCAACCGCGTCTTCGCGTCCCGTAGGGACGCGGCGAGTTTCACTCGTCCAACTCGACTATCTTCATGTGATTGCCCTGGGGCCGCTGGGCGCAGGCTACGCGGGGAATAGATTGCAGATCGGAGACGAAATCGATTCCTGAAAATCCGGCTTGCGCGAGAAGATCGGCAACTGGCTCTGACTGTCCATAGCCAATCTCCATCAGCAGAAATCCACCGGGTTCAAGCACCGCGGAAGCCTCCGGGATCAGACGTCGGTAAACATCCAGGCCATCTTCGCCGGCGAACAGCGCCAGTGAAGGCTCATGCTCGCGCACTTCGACTGACAGGGAGTCCCGATCCCCCTCCGGAATATACGGCGGATTCGAAACGACAATCTCGAACTGCTCGCCCGCCACCGGCGCGAGCAAATCGCCTTCAAGCAACCGGATTCGAGGCAAGACCTGGTTGAGCGCGGCGCTTTCACTGGCACGAATCAGGGCCTTTGACGAGAGATCGATCGCCGTGATTTTCGCCTCGGGCAAGTGATGCGCTAGCGCAATGGCTATGCAACCGGAACCGGTTCCTACGTCCACGATGCGGGGCGCTCGAAACCTTGCGGCCAGCAAGAGCGCCTGATCCACCAGGTGCTCGGTCTCCGGCCTCGGAATCAACACGCCCGCGCTTACGCGAATCGGAAGACCGTAAAACTCACATTGGCCCGCAATATATTGGATGGGCTGACCTTTGGATCGCAAACTAAGTAGGACCATGTAACGGATCGAAGCGCCTTGCTCGAGCTCTTCGTCCATGTGTGCCAGCAGCCAGGCGCGGCTTGTTTCCAACACGCCAAGCAGCAGCGTTTCCGCGTCCTGCTGGGCGCGCTCCGGGTGCGGCCCCGCCGCGAGACTTTTCGTGCCTCTGGCAATCACGCTGCGCGCCGTCGCCACGGATCAGGCCGCCCGACCGGTTTCGCCCTTCAACTGTTCCGCCTGGTAGTGCGTAACCAGCGCATCCACAATCCGCTGCAACTGTCCCTCCATCACCAGGTCAAGCTGATGCAGCGTCAACCCGATGCGGTGGTCCGTCATGCGATTCTGCGGAAAGTTATAGGTGCGAATCTTCTCGCTGCGGTCGCCGGTGCCGACCTGCTCCTTGCGCGCCTTCGCCAGCTCCGCATTCTGCTTGTCCATCTCCACTTCGTACAACCGCGAACGCAGCACGCGCATGCCCTTGTCCCGATTCTTGATCTGCGACTTCTCGTCCTGGCAGCTGACCACGGTGCCCGTGGGAATGTGCGTAATCCGCACCGCGGAATAAGTCGTATTCACCGATTGCCCGCCCGGCCCCGAAGAGCAGAACGTATCGATGCGCAGGTCCTTGGCCTCGATCTTGATGTCCACATCCTCGGCCTCAGGCAGCACCGCAACCGTGATCGCCGACGTATGCACGCGCCCCTGCGTCTCCGTTGCCGGAACCCGCTGCACGCGATGCACGCCGCTCTCCCACTTCATCTGCGAATACACCCGCTCGCCTTCGATAATCGCGATCACTTCCTTGTACCCGCCCACGCCCGACTCCGACATCGACAGCACTTCGACCTTCCACTTGTGCTGCTCCGCGAAGCGCGTATACATGCGGAAGATCTCCGCCGCAAACAGCGACGCCTCGTCCCCGCCCGTCCCCGCGCGAATTTCAAGAATCACGTTCTTCTCGTCGTTGGGGTCCTTGGGCAGCAGCAGCACCTTGATCTCTTCTTCAAGCACAGGCTCGCGCGGCGCCAGCGAGGCAATCTCTTCCTCGGCCATCGCGCGCATGTCCGGATCGTTCTCGGCGAGCATCGCGCGCGCCTCCGCAAGCCCCTGCTTCACCTGCTTCAGTTCGCGAAACTTCGCCACTGGCTCAGTAAGCTCTCGAAGCGCCCGTCCGGCCTTCTGATATTTTTCGTGGTCGCTAATAACCTCGGGCAACCCCATTTGGACGGACAACTCGTCGTAGCGCTGTTCCATCTGTTCCAAACGATCGATCATCGCGAACTCCTCGCCGCTCAATGGCGGCAAATCTCTTATGAATGAATTGCAGAGGAAAATGGGCGCAGAACGATATAGGCGGCGGGCGCCGCTAGAGGAGTGCCGGAATGGGCTGGTGGAGAACCATTGCGCTGTATCTATTCTAACTCGATATTTGGATGCGGCGGATAACCACGCAGATTCATGCCTCCGGCGCGCAGAAATTTCGGAGAAAATCCTATTGACAAGTAGATCGTTTCCTTAGGAACTATTATTACAAACGGGATCCCCCCGGCAGATCCAATCCGAAAACCGACGGTCCTCCAGCAAAGGAATACCACTGTTGGGTCGAGAGACAGGGCATCTTCCAACCCAAGCCTCGACCCAAGAATTAAATTCTTTTGGCGTGCTTGCAGGTACTTACGGGTGCTTGGCAGTTCCGTTCCCCGTTGTAAGTTGTTGAATGTAATGTACTGGCCGCTATGGTATGGAAGAAGTCATCGATTCGATCCCGATCAGGTCCACCAATTATTTCAAAAGTTTAGATAAGGCGAATGTTCGCTAAGAAAGCGCTTGTGCCCTATTCGCCGGATAAGCTCAGGGCGAATCCTCGCGCATCCATCGAATTCTACCCGGTCTACGACATTGTCCCTTCCCGAAACGTGTCCCGCTCGCGATATATCAGGCTAGGGACCTCGTTAGGAGTCGGGCCGTTCCTGCTCCCATTCATCTTTGGGGATGCGGTCAATAAGGTCCTCGCGATTCTCCCGCTCTTCCTGCTCGCGGCGCTTCTCACGTTCTTCGCGCTCCTCGCGGCCATCGCTCATAGAGCCCTCCACACCTCAGTTTAAGACCATTGCCCTTGTTGACTTTTAGAGTTCTGAGAATCCTTTATCGAATTCTGGGGTATTGACTGCGGCCTGACTTCCGGATGGGCGATCATCCGGGCGCGACCTCAATCCTTCGATCTGGGGCATTTTCGGGCTGAAACTGGCAAAAAAGGGCTGTTTTGGGGTGAAAAAGAGCAGTTCTTGAAGGGCTTTGTTTACTGTATGGTTGCCAGATTTTGATGTCAGGTTGTTGATTCTATGTATTTTAGTGTTTTGAAAAAGCGGGAAAAACGGGTAGGGGGGTCGGCGGTTTCACCCCGCTCTGTGGGACTTAAACAAGAGCATTGCATGCAGCTGACGGCGCTTGCGCGCTGGGCGGCTCCGCTATTCCAGTGGCCGGGAATCGCGAGAATTCGATGGCGGCCGCTGCGGCATTTGTCGTTCCCGGTCCTGGCCGCTTCGCTGAGGATTGATCGATCCGGGCGAATTGAGAGGCCTGAACTGTCCCATGCCGGTCCTTTTTGGTTCCCGTTTAGCGCTAGGGCTGTCCAGCGGATGTATGTGTTTGACAGTTATTGCCTGCGACATGACTGACGGATGTGCGACAAGCCTCCCGAAACCCGGCCCGAAGTGCGACTATCGAAGCAACGGAGAGCAAGAATGGCGATTGATTGGCGCGAAATTGCTATCAAGGTCGATGGCTTTGAGCCTGACGGACGGGAACGGATCGTTGGCACGGACGGAGGCAGGAGAGCCTTAGATTCTTACCTTTTCATTCGTAAACAGGAATACTTCAACAACTTCAAGCAGCTTGGAGCAGTTGGATGATGTTTTGGATGGAGTGATCGGCTTTGTGGTATGCGGCTTCGAGCT
>Ga0302274_10005951_pt1 | contig 10217 bp, 8 predicted proteins | sample III_Bog_N2_1_FD_198755 | JGI IMG/M metagenome (GOLD analysis project Ga0302274, IMG submission 198755) | Peat permafrost microbial communities from Stordalen Mire near Abisko, Sweden - III_Bog_N2_1 | ecosystem: Environmental > Terrestrial > Soil > Wetlands > Peat | place: Sweden: Abisko...
GACGTCTTTGCGAATCTCGGTGGCGAAGCGCCGCTTGATCACGGTTTCCGGCACCTTGCCGGCGCGGAACCCTGGGATTTTGGCGTGTTTGCGGTAGTTGCCGACCACTTTGCCGTAGGCTTTGGAGACCTCGCCGGCGGGGATATCGAGCACCAGTTCACGGGTGCAATCCGGATTCAAGACCGGACCGTGCTGGTGATCGTGACCGGCGTGATCGTGACCCTCATGGTCGTGGTCGTGGGTAGGGGAGCCTTGGTGTGCGGCTTCAAGGGAAACCTCGGCGGAGTCAGGCTGAGGGGGAGTTTCGATGGTGTCGGTAGAGCTCAACGTTTTACCTTCCAGGCGCATTGCGCCAAACAGACTGCCTGAACCGGACTGCGAGCCTCCGGATCGGCTTGAAAAATCCCTGCGGTCACCGGGCCCAATCATTACTGATTCGGGCCAGCGACTAACGATTCAGTCCGCAAACCTGCGACGGCAGCAACAAACCTCATTGCTAGACTGTCACACGGGGCGAATCCAGCACCGCGCGGCCGGGGGTTGTCTCATCTCATGGTAAGAGGGAAGGCACTAGCGGGTCAAACCCACTAAAGGGGGATGGGCGGAGCGGGGGATCGCCAAAGGCACGTTACTCCTCAGTGTCATGGGGCTTACGGACGTAAGGAAGGAACCGCGGGTGGGCAGCGCCGCAATGGGAAAAGTACTCGCGGGCTTCATCCAGGCTGAGGGCTCCGTTGACCGTCAAGCGGACATCCGCGGCATCGGCGTCCTCCTGGCCATCGTCTTCCCACCAGCAGACTGGGCATAACCCCAGGGCGTCAGGCGCCTCCAGCGTCTTGTACCCGCAGCACGGGCAGCGAAACCGAGCTTGCACCGGGGTTTCCACGTAGGGATAGACGGCAGGCGGGGGCTTGGGGTTTACGCCGTGAGGGCTTCCCGCGCCCATTACCTGCACCATGGCGGGACGGGGGACGGTTTGTGGGGCTGAAAGGCGGCGCCCGGCGTTGCGGGAGTAGAATTTTTCCGGAGAGGCGGGTTGAAAGAATGATGCATTTCAGTTTTCGTTCCACCTTCTATGGAAGCTGCATCGTGCTGTTGGGAATGGTTGCCACGAAGCCGGCTGTGTTGCCGGCCCAAACCGGACCCGCGCCGCTGCGGGTTGCGATTGTTGGGTTGGAGCATGGTCACGTGGAGGGGTTCCTTTCCTCATTGCCGCAGCACAAGGATGTCGAGTTGGTGGGCATTGCCGACTCTGACCCGGCGCTGTTCGCGAAGTACCAGAAGAAGTACTCGCTGGCGGCGACGCTGATTTACAAGAGCGAAGCGAACATGATTGAGAAGACACATCCGCAGGCGGTGCTGGTGTATACGTCGATTGCGGAACACAGGCATGCGATCGAGATTGCGGCGCAGTATGGTGTTTCGTCGATGGTGGAGAAGCCGCTGACGATCTCGCTGGAGGACGCGCTGGCGATACGGCGCACTGCCCAGCATTACAAGGTGCATGTGCTGGTGAACTACGAGACCACGTGGTACGCAAGCAACAAGGCTGCGTACGACGAGGCGGAGAGCGGACGGCTGGGGGCAATTCGGCGGGTGGTGATCCACGACGGACACAATGGGCCGGCGGAGATTGGGGTGGGTCCGGAGTTTTTGCAGTTTCTGACCGATCCGGCGCAGAACGGCGCGGGGGCGCTCTATGACTTTGGCTGCTATGGCGCCGATTTGATGACATGGATGATGCACGGCGAAGCGCCGTTGACGGTGACCGCGGTGTTGAACCACGACAAGCCGCAGCTTTATGCCAACGTGGATGACGATGCCACGGTCGTGCTCGGCTATCCGCATGCGCAGGCGGTGATTCAGGCTTCGTGGAACTGGCCTTTTGGGCGCAAGGATATGGAAGTTTACGGCGCGACGGGGTATGCGATTACGGTTGCGGCGGACCATTTGCGGGTACGCCATGAGCACGAGGATGAGGAGCATGTGACGACGGCGACGGCGCTCTCTGCGCCAAACAATAACTCATTGACGTATCTGGCGGCGGTGGTGCGGGGGCAGTTGGAGCCGAAGGGGGACCTGACGGCGCTGGATACGAATATTGTGGTGATGCAGATTCTGGATGCGGCGCGGGAATCGGCACGGACGGGGCGGACGGTGACGCTGAGGAGGGTGGGGGAGTAGATATCAGCCCTCGCAGTTCTCGTTGACAGGGCGCCTGATTCAGCGAGATGATCCAGTGAATTCTTACAAGGCTCAACCTGATGACAGAGTGCGAACAATGTGGATCCCTTTTAGGCGAAAAGACCGCTGTGTGCTCACAATGCGGGCCGGCAGCGGACGCGTCGCTGGTGCCGGAGCCTCGCACCCCAGCTTCAGCGCTCCCACTGTCGCTGGCTGATAGGCAAGTGAGCCATACCGCACCGATTTCCTCAGAAATGGATCAGTCGGGGGACAGACGTCTCACGGGAATTGGCGGGTGGTTGATATTGCTTGTGATCGGCTTGGCTGTCGGCCCACTTCTGGCTCTGTCTGGCATTGTCCCGGACAGCAAAGTCCTCTTTGGTAGCAAAGGTCAGGCCGTGCTCGCTGCTAGCCCGGGACTCGAAGCAGCTTATCTGTTTGATTTGATTACAAATTTCGTGCTCCTCACGGCGTTGATCTGGCTAAACTTTATGTTCTTTAGAAAGAAGAAGGCTTTTCCGACGTACATGATCCTCTATTTGGTTACTCAGTTTGTCTCGCTTCTCGCCGTTTATTTAATTGCGATGAGATTCATCCCATCGACGAGTCCGGCCGAGGCGATAAGAAGCTTTGTAATTTGCCTGATTTGGATCCCCTATTTCTTGAAATCGCGTCGGGTTCAGTTGACCTTCATCCGGTAGCCCCGAAAGCGAAACGGGCCGAGGCGGTTGCCTCGGCTCGTTTCGCGTTCGGCCCGCGAGATGACTTAAGGGACAAATACGTGAAGGCGGACGTGCCACTTGGTGGTTTGTCCGGGCTTCAGCGTGACCATACCAGTATCCATTGATCCCCACTCCTTGCCGAACGGGTCGGCGAAGTTGTCCTGGTGTTCGATGGCTACGAATTGCTTGGTGGGCGGGGCGTACATCTGGATGGTCTTGATCTGCGGGGACAGGCCGATGAGCTCGACGCCGTATTTGGCTGCCGGATCGATGACCTGCACGGTTGCAGCGTGGTTCTCCCAATCGATCTGGCTCCAGTTGTCGTCGAACATGTTGGTTCCGAGTGGGACTCCGCCCTTGGCGCGCAGGTCATAACGAGTTCCCTCGACGGGCACGAGCTTTCCGCTGGGGAAGACGTTGTCATAACCGTCGACCTCGGCCAGCTTCGAGGCGGGAATGCGGATTTTGACCTGGCTTCTGTCTCCCGAGGGGAGGGTCATGTAGGGATGCCAGCCGATGGCCATTGGCTCTGCTTCGGTGCCCACATTGGTGGCTTCGACCATGGCGTCGACGCCCTCGGCGGTGAGACGGACGGTGATATGGAGGTCGGTTTTGGAGAGCCAGTGGCCGCCAAAGTCGCCCGCATGGATGACGCCGGAAACTTCCTGGCCGCCGGGGATGTCTTTCACCGTAACGTCGTCGGTTTTGGACTTGAGAATAAGCCCGTGCATGGCGTGGCGCTCCGCCGTGGGCTTGGCGCCAATGTTGTTGGCGGGCAGGGTGATGGTGTGGCCTTCCCACTCGGTGGTGAGCGTTTTGCCATCAGCCGAAAGCTTGCCGCGAATGCGGTTGGGATACGGAACAAGGAATACAGAGCCCAGACGGTAGCCGAGGTCGCCATTGGCGGTGTCGTCCACGTCGAGCATTTTCTTGATGGTGGCCATGTCGGGCGAGGCCAGCACATCGATGTTCCCTTTGCCGGGGAAATTGGCGGTGACCTGCAGCAGTTCCATGCCGCGTCCGGGCGCGAGGGTGACACTGGTGAACTCCGGCTTGGTGGTGCTGACGGCAGTGCGAGTGAGGGTGACAACTTTCTGGCCGCCGATTTCGGTCACAGTCTGAGCCTGGCTCATGACCATCAAGGGACCGATCATGAGGATCGGCAGGGCAAAGGGGAGCAACGCAAGTGCGTGGAGGAGAAATTTCATATGATTCCATCCCTTTTTGAGTGCAACTGAATTTGTCCGGAATTGGGCTTTGGCGGCGCGAATTAGGAGCGCGCCAGAAAGCGAATTCCGGGGCGGTGCCATTCTACGCCATGGCCCCGGAGCAATGCTTCCCCGAGCGCTTTCGGAATTAGTACGGCCTTTGGGGGTACAACGAAAAGCGGCTGAATTCCGCTGGACTTTACTTCTGATCGAGCGCAGGGTCGGGGTCCGGCTGCTGCTCGTTGAAGCGGTAACCGACATAGGCATCGGTCAACAGGTATTGCGGATTCTGCGGATCGTCTTCGATCTTTTTACGCAGCAAGCGGATAAAGGTGCGAAGGTACTCAAGCTCGCTTCCATACTCCGGGCCCCAGACGGACTTGAGCAGGCGCGCATGCGGAATGGGCTCGCCGGCGTGCATCATGAGGTAATGGAGCACTTCGAATTCCTTGGGCGTGAGATGGATGGAGCGGCCGCGCTTCATGACCCTGTACTTCACGGGGTCGAGTTCGAGCGCGCCCTGGCGAATGAGGGCGTCGCGGTTGGTGTCCTGGGCGTTTCTTCTGCGCACGGCCGAACGCAAGCGAGCGGTAAGTTCGCGCAGTTGAAATGGCTTGGTGATGTAATCGTCGGCGCCGGCATCGAGCGCCAGTATCTTGTCGTCTTCGCTGTCCAACACCGTCAACATAAGGATGGGCAGGCGACCAATGGCCCGGCGGATGCAGCGGCATGTTTCCACGCCCCCCATTCCCGGCATTTCGATATCGAGCAACACGGCATCGAACCACGTAACGCGGACCAGGGAGAGCGCTTCTTCTCCGCGTGCCGCTTCCACAACAGCGAACCCCATGCCGGACAGGGTTACGCGCAAAGCCCGCCGCGTAGAACCGTCGTCATCCACCACCAGGATTTTGCCTTGCGCCGCAATCGGCAAGTCCGTATTCAATGGGTCCTCCTTGCACCAACAGGAAGAGAGAGCGAAAAGGTCGTCCCTTCCTGATCGTCGCTGATCACCCACACATGCCCGTGATGAGCCTCGGCGGCTTTCCTTACGACTGATAGCCCAATGCCGGTGCCGGCCACGGAATCTTTCAAACCCTCTGCACGGTAGAAGCGGTCGAAGATTCTTTCACGATCCTCGATTTGAATGGTTGAACCAAAATTATGCACCGAGATGACGACTTCTGAATGACCGGTTCGAGCGGCAATCGCGATGGGCGTGCCTGGAGAGGAGTACTTCCGCGCATTGTCAATGTACTGGGTGAGGATCATGGCCACGAGCGCCCGGTCGACATTGACGGTCATGGCAGGATCTTCGACATGCACCTCAAGGCGATCCCTGACATCTTCTGCCGGCCGGCTGGTTAATGCCTCGCCGACCAGCTCGCCGAGGCTTACTTCGTCTCTTACGAGGCCAACCTGTTTGGCATCCAGCTTGGCGGTAAGCAGCAGGCGGGTGCATAACTCGTTCAAGCGAACTGCCTCGTCTTCGATGAGGGCGGCGAGGGCCCGCTGCGGGCTGGTCAAGCCGCCCAACTCCAGCAGCCCGGAACTTGCAGCCACAACCGCAGTGAGGGGGGTTTTGAACTCATGGGCCAGCGCATCCATGACCGCCGCGCGCAACTGCTCACTCTTGCCTTCGGTCTCTGCCCGCTCCTCCTTCTCGAACGATTGGTGCCTATCCATGGCGATGGCTGCCAGGGAGGCGAGCGCATCCAGCACCAGAGTACTCAGCTTGCCGCGGACAACCAAGGCGCCCACCGGTCCAAATCCGCCCGCCAAGATCCTCTGCGCGGTTTCGGACTTTGGTTCGGCATCCGGAGCGCCCCGGAGGTAACAGTCTTTTGCCTCGTCTTCCTCATGCAAATCCCAATCGCCCATCCTGTCCTGGCGGGCCATGTTGGCGTCAAACAGGGCCACGGCGCGGGTGCTGAAGATGCGGTGGATGAGAACCACGAGCTGGGGTCCGGGGGGCTCATGCAAATCGAGAAGGAGAAAACTCCGGCTCATTTCATAGAGCTGCTCCATCTCCTTGCGATGGGCGGCAGCCTGTCTGGCGCTCCTCAACTCCTTCCCGGACAACCGGCCAATGACCAGAGCCGTGGATTGAAATGCCATGAGCGCCACCCAGTTATGAGGGTCTGAAATGGCAAATCGGAAGATGGGCTGGACGAAGAAATAGTCAAGACAGGCGACGGCGAGGAGCGAAATCAGCGAAGCGTACCAGAATCCGCAAAACAGAGCGGTTAAAAGCACGAGCAGCAGATAGATGAAGCTGATGGTTGCCAGGTCGGCGCGAAGAACGAAGCCGAGGTAAGTAAGCAGCGCGAGGATCGCAGACGCTGCAAGGAACTGCCCAACCACCAGCAGTCCTGGCACCGGATGTCTCTCTCCCAAGACCGAATTGTTTGCCATTTGACCTGCGACTTGCTCTTTCGACATCGAGGGCTTGTCTCTTAAAGGGTAGACAGAGGCCCGTAAAGATCTCGTAAGGAAAGTCTGAGCGCGCCGGCCCAGGTTGACCAGATAGAGGCGCTGACGTCTATCCCCTTTGAATCCAACGACTCAGGATTTCCAATACTCCATATCAAATGAAAGTGTGACGCCAGTGCTGTTCATTCAGTCCAAATCGGGTCTATTATCGTGGACTGTCTCTTGCCCTTGCAGCGAGAGTTGCCGCTGAAGCGAGACCGACCGAAAGGGAGCACACCGGACTGCAAACTGCGAGTGGCGCATTCCAAAACGGGGCGCATTGGGCAAGGTTCGAGAGGAGAACATATGTTGAATGCCGGAAATGCCGTGAAGGTTTCTATCTATCTGAGCGATGGAGCGACGCATCACGGGGTCCCTGTCTATTCGAGCATTCTCGACTTTCTGTTTTACCGGGGAGTTTCCGGGGCGACGGTGATGAAAGGGATTGCCGGCTTCGGGGCGGATCATCATCTGCACACTGCGGGTGTTGTGGAGCTGTCCGATCATTTGCCGCTCAAGATCGAGTTCATTGAGTCACGGGCAAAGGTGGATGAGCTGCTTGGGAAGCTGGAGGAGATGGCCGGAACCGGAATGATCGAGGTTCAGGAGACAACTGTCGCAAAACCGGCGCAGACCTCGCGGAAAAAGACGCCCGCGCCCCCGGCGCACATGAAGATGGAGGGCAAAGCCCGGATGATGCGCATCTATATTGGTGAATTGGACCGGTGGAAAGACAAGCCTCTGCACACGGCGCTGGTTGAGGCCATGCGCGCCAACGACATTGCCGGCGTCACGGTGTACCGCGGGATTCTGGGCTATGGAGCGCATCGGCGGATGCACAAGGACAAGCCGCTGCGCCTATCCCACGATTGCTCGATCATGTTGTCGGCGATTGATACGGAAGAGAAGCTTCAGTCGTTTCTTCCGCTGGTGGAGCAGATGGTGGAGGAAGGGCTGGTGGTTCTGTCGGACGTGGACATTATCAAGTACAGTTATCGCGCACACGACGTGGAGCGACAGGAGCAGCACGCCTGAGGCCCGGACGGGAAAGGAGTTGCGCAATGAAGGAACAGTTTGAAGCGCGCATGTTACGCGTCCACTTTGGTGAAAGCGACAAGTGGCACGGTGTTCCGTTGCATGAAGCAATTGTGGCCCGCTGCAGCGAGTTGGGGATTGCCAACTGCATGGTGTTTCGAGGGATCGAGGGTTACGGGTCGAGTACGCGGATCCGCCATGCCAGCCATTGGAAGTTTTCGAAAGATGCTCCCATCATGCTGAGCATTGTGGATACCGAAGACCAGATTGAGAAAATCATTCCACATTTGGATGCGATGGTGGAGGAGGGGTTGGTGGCGATGTCGCGCGTGGAGGTTGTTCGGTACTCACGGAAGCTGGCAACTGTGCCGGATTGAACATCCTCTCGACGCAGACCGAGTTAGGGTTAAATCCGGGCTTGGGTCAGCCAGGCGAGCCGATGAAGCGGATGGGAGATTCGGGCGGAATTTCACAAGCGGTATGGTAACTTGTGTCTATACCCGGACTTCCATAGAACGTATCTCGATCGCACCCCGAAGTGCCGGAGGATGGCGGCCCCTGATTCCAGGTGGGTACCGCAAGAGGGCGGATGGGAATACACGTTGCGCTGAATCACCGGACCAGCTACCGGTATGAAAAGGCAATCTCCCTCGGCCCACAGGTTATCCAGTTGCGCCCCGCACTGCACAGCCGCACACCGATTCTCAGCTATAGCCTCGATATCACACCGGCCAACCACATCCTGAACTGGCAATTGGACCCGCATAATAATCGCCAGGCGCGCGTCCTATTTCAGGGGAAGACAGACGAATTTGTGGTGGAGGTGAACCTGGTTGCCGATTTGGCTCCCATCAACCCCTTCGATTTCTTTCTTGAGCCTGGATTTGAGGAGTTCCCTTTCAGGTATTCACCGGCGCTTGCCGACGACCTGGAGCCGTATCGGCGGACGGAAGCGCCTACGCCGCTGCTGCAAGCGTTTCTTGCAAGTTTTGCGGGCAGGAAGAGCGGGACGGTCGATCTGCTGCTGGATTTGAATCGAAAGGTGAAGGACGAGATTGGGTATGTGACGAGGCTGGAGCCGGGCGTTCAAAGCTGCAAGGAGACGCTCGAGAAGCGCTCTGGGTCGTGCCGCGACTCTGCGTGGCTGCTGGTGCAGTGCTTGCGCAACCTGGGGATTGCGGCGCGATTTGTGTCTGGGTACCTGATTCAGCTGGCGGTGGAGGGTTCGCCGGACGCCCCGAAAAAGGATTTCGCGGAACTGCACGCGTGGGCGGAAGCCTTCCTGCCCGGTGCGGGATGGGTTGGACTGGACCCGACTTCAGGCCTGCTGACGAGCGAGGGGCACATCCCCCTGGTGTGCACGCCCCAGGCCGCGCAGGCCGCGCCCATTGCAGGCACCTCCGAACCGGCCGAGACGCACTTCAGCTATTCGATTTCAGTTCGCCGGATGAACGATCCGCGGCGGCTTTCCAAGCCATTTACCGAGACGGACTGGGACCGGATAAGGCAGGTCGCGTACCGGATCGACGCGGATTTGCAAGCCAACGACGCGCGGCTGACCATGGGCGGGGAGCCGACCTACGTCGGCATTGACGAACCCGAGAGCCCGCAATGGAACATCGCAGCCCTGGGGGCGATGAAGCGAACGCGCGGCATAGCTCTGATTCAGGGACTGCGCAAGCGGATTGCGCCGGGCGGCCTGCTGCACTACGGCCAGGGGAAATGGTATCCGGGAGAGCCGCTTCCTCGTTGGGCGCTGAGCTGCTATTGGCGCGCCGACGGAGTCCCGGTCTGGGGCAACAGCGAGCTGATCGCAGCGGAAGACAAGGACTATGGATTCGGGGCGGCCGAGGCTCTGAGGTTTATGGAGGCGCTTTGTCGCCGGCTCCAGGTTAGCGGGGAGAATATTCTTCCAGCGCTCAATCCAGACAGCGATTTGGCGAAGCCTGCAGGCTATGTACTCCCTTTGCGCCGGAGGCAGCCGGAAGGGCAACTACGATGGTCCAGCCAGTTGTGGTTTGCACGGCCGGAGCCGCTGAGCCTTTCGGCGGGCGATTCGCCGATCGGTTATCGCATTTCCACCGAAGCAATGCCTTGGGTTGCGCCGGATGAGCTTGAGTATGAGTTTGAAGCTGCGCCGTTTGCGGACCGCATCAAGCTGCCAATGCGTTCGCCGGAGAGCATGCGGCTGTTCGAGGTTGAACCCGATCCCGATCCCCTGCCGGCGGTTTTGCGTCCCTCGGAAACTGCGGAGCTGTTGATTCGTCCATCGCTCTGCGTGCAGGCGCGGGAAGGCCGACTGCATGTGTTTCTGCCCTATACGCCCGTCCTTGCGGACTACCTTGATTTGGTGAACGCGGTCGAAGATACATCCAGCTATCTCGATATGCCGGTTTGGGTGGAGGGTTATACGCCGGCCTCCGATTCGCGGCTGAAGATGTTCAGCGTGACACCCGACCCTGGTGTGCTTGAAGTGAATCTGCCGCCGGCGAGCAATTGGGATGAACTCGAACAGATCTACGTGACGGTGGACGAGGAAGCCCGCGGCAACCGGCTGACCGCTGAAAAGTTTGAATACAACGGCGGACACTTATCT
>Ga0302274_10005968_pt1 | contig 10197 bp, 8 predicted proteins | sample III_Bog_N2_1_FD_198755 | JGI IMG/M metagenome (GOLD analysis project Ga0302274, IMG submission 198755) | Peat permafrost microbial communities from Stordalen Mire near Abisko, Sweden - III_Bog_N2_1 | ecosystem: Environmental > Terrestrial > Soil > Wetlands > Peat | place: Sweden: Abisko...
TGCCCAACCAGTATGCTGATCTGATCGCCTATTTGAGGAAACATGTCCGGGATATCGATAAGGCGGTTGTCAGTGTCCACTGTCATGATGATCTCGGCCTGGCCGTGGCAAATTCTCTGGCCGCTGTCCAGGCGGGGGCACGCCAGGTGGAGGGAACATTCAACGGGATTGGCGAGCGTGCCGGAAATGCGGCCTTGGAAGAGGTCGTCATGGCGATCAAGACACGCCCCGATTACTTCGGAGGGCTCTCAACCGGAATTGAGACTCGCGAGATTCTGAAAACTTCGCGGCTGATCAGCCGTCTGAGCGGACTCCATGTGGCACGCAGCAAGGCGATCGTAGGAGAGAATGCCTTCGCCCACGGTTCCGGGATCCATCAGGACGGCATTCTGAAAAAGAGGGAGACCTATGAGATCATGGATCCTCAGGAAGTCGGCTGGGGGGGGACCGATCTGCCGCTGACCAAGCACAGTGGCCGTCATGCGATGGCCGCGCGTCTGGAGCAGCTTGGCTTCACCCTGAGCGAGGCCGAGATCGGCCAGATTTTTATCCGCTTCAAGGAACTGGGGGATAAGAAAAAGTTCGTCTATGACGACGATCTGATCGCGCTGGCAGGTGATTCCGTGGCTGGTGAGACCGGGGCCTACTCGCTGGAATATATCCATGTTACCAGCGGCAGCAGCACCGTCCCGACTGCGACGGTGCGGATCCGTCATGCGGACGAGACACTCCAGGATTCAAGTCCCGGCAATGGAGCCGTCGATGCGGCCATGAAGGCCATTGATCGGATCGTAAAGCGTACCGGTCATCTCGCCGTGTATCTCGTCGAAGCCGTCACCGAGGGACAGGATGCCCTGGGCGAGGTGACGCTGAAGGTCGATTTCGGCGATGGCCGTCTGATCACCGGGAAGGGCGCTTCGACTGATGTGATCGAGGCCTCGGCCCGTGCCTATGTGAATGCAATCAACCGTGCCCTTCTGCTCCCACAGACCAAACCGGGGGTGGAGATGCCGTTGGTTTGAAACCTTAAAACTGAAAGCTGAAACTTGAGTAAGAATTTGACACGCTTTAGAATAGAGTAACCCATCACACATTCCCGACAACCCATCATCATGAATAAAACCCTTCTCATCGTTCTCTCGATTTTCGGAGCCATCATTCTTGGACTGATCGTCTTCGGACTCTCCATAGCCGGAATCTACAACGGCCTTGTCGGCAGTTCGCAGGCCGTCGATGCCTCCTGGGCACAAGTTCAGAATGTCTATCAACGCCGTGCCGATCTGATTCCAAATCTCGTGCAGACTGTGCAGGGAGCCGCCAACTTTGAGAAATCCACCATCGTGCAGGTCACGGAGGCCCGTGCTTCGGTGGGTCGTGTGAATATCAATCAGAATCAGGCCCCGGCCGACGCGGCACAGCTTCAGCAGTTCCAGCAGGCCCAGGGGCAGCTGAGCACGGCGCTTTCCCGGTTGCTGGTTGTCTCGGAAAATTATCCCGATCTGAAGGCGAATGCCAATTTTCGCGATCTTCAGGCACAGCTCGAGGGAACGGAGAACCGGATTGCCGTGGAACGGGGCCGGTTCAATACCGTGGTGCAGGCCTACAATACGAAGGTTCGCACCTTCCCCACCGTATTCCTGGCCGGCATCTTCGGTTTCCAGCAGAAGCCGTACTTCCAGGCTGATGCGGGTGCAGCGACTGCGCCCGCCGTGAAGTTTGATTTCGGATCGCCCGCACCCGCCGCGAAGTAATCCTCCGATTACCCGATGTTCCCCCGTCTGCTCCTTGCGATCTTCCTCTTCGCGGGGATCGTGGGGGCAAACATTTTTGCAGCCGACCCGCTTCCTGCCGCTCCGCAGCAGTTTGTGACCGATGAGGCGGGAGTGATTCCATCCGATGTGCTGGCAGAGTTGAACAGTCAACTGGCGGCCTTCGAGCGGGAGACTTCCAATCAGGTTGTTGTGGTTGTCTACCCGAAACTTCCGGAGGGAGCTGAACTGGACGATTATGCCCAGCAGCTTTTTGAGGCGTGGAAGATCGGTCAGAAAAAAACCTCGAATGGCGTGCTGATTCTCGTCTTTGTGCAAAACCACAAGATTCGGATCCAGACCGGCTACGGTTTAGAGGGCGCACTCCCCGATGTGATCTGCAACCGGATCATCCGCGAGACGATGGCGCCCGCCTTCCGGGCCGGAAATTACGGGGCCGGTCTCTCGGCTGGAATCGCCGCTGTCATTCAGGCCACCAAGGGTGAATACAAGGGGAATGGTCAACGCACCCACAAACCGACGACCCTCGTGGATCTGATTTTCTCCCCGTTTGGGTTTTTTCTTCTTGTGATGCTGGTGCTGCTGATTTCCAACAGGGGACGCCGGGATGCCGGGGGTGGTGGCATCAACCCGGGAACCGCTGCTGCGACGGGCTTCTTCCTGGGTGGCGGCGGCTGGGGTGGGGGAGGTGGTGGCGGCGGATTCGGCGGGGGCGACGGCGGGGGATTTTCGGGTGGTGGTGGGGATAGCGGAGGAGGGGGTTCCAGCGGGGACTGGTGATCATGACCAGTGAAGCCCGGTGGAAAAAATTACAGCAAAAGCGGCATCTCATCGCCGCCTTTCTGCTGATAGCCCTCCTCTTTGGCGGTCACTACCTGCCGGAGTCACTGACGCTTCTGATCATGGTGGCGGTCACCTGGCTCGCCATGATCTCCGTTGCCGGGTTGCAGAGGGCGGTCGTGATTTCGGTGACGGGATTTCTCCTGCCCTTTTCCTTCTTTGCCTGCCGGGATTGGAGAACCTTCCAGGGAGGGGGAACGGGCCTCCGTACCTCGCTGGAAATTTCGCTGGAACTCACCGTGCTTTGCTCCATGGTCTATGGAGCTGTTGTCTGGGTAAAAGCGATTCTGGGTTCGCGCCGTGCCGGATTTGGAGAAGTGATCGGAGCCTGCAACCTCTATATCTGGATTGCCTCGATCTTTGCCTGTTTCTACACGCTGATCTCCAGGTTCGAGCCGCTTGCCTTCCGTTGCCAGGATCTCCAGGCCAAAGGGCTGGGAAGTTACGGCCCCAGTCAAAATTTTGACGAACTCTATTATTTCAGTTTTGTGACCCAGACGACGCTTGGCTATGGCGATATCGTCCCGCACTTGCATCTGGCGAGGGCGCTGGCTGTTTCCCAGGCGATCATCGGCCAGTTCTATGTGGCCGTGGTGCTGACCTACATCCTGAATCTCTGGATTCGTGATATGGGCCGCCATGTGGAGCAGCGGATCGGCACGGTTTCCAAGGAACGGGAACCTGGATCCAAAGATCCCCGTTCTAAATAAGTAAATCGTGGACAGAAGGCGAACTTCCTATACCCTTTCCGCTCCCGACTTTCTGAACCCCAATCATGACCAAAATTCCAAAACCGTATCAGCAATCAGGCCCCAGCCCCTGGCATGATGTCTCTCCCGGCGACGCCATTTCCAAGGGAATTGTGCGCGGCATCATTGAGATTCCGAAGGGGAGTTCCAATAAATACGAATTGGACAAGGAGAGCGGTCTCCTGACGCTCGACCGTGTTCTTTATTCCGCGGTCTATTATCCCGCCAACTATGGATTCATACCCCAGACGCTGGCTGACGATGGTGATCCCCTGGACATCCTTGTGCTTGGTGACGAACCGGTCTATCCCCTCACTTTGGTGAGGGCGCGAGCCATCGGTCTGATGGTCATGAAGGATCAGGATGAACTCGATCACAAGGTGATTGCCGTGCTCGAGGATGATCCTGAATACAGAAGCTACACGGACGTCCACCAATTGCCGCCGCATCGTCTCGCTGTGCTCAAGCGTTTCTTTGAGGACTACAAGACGCTCGAGCATAAATCCGTGGTCGTCGATGACATCCTCTCTTCCAAAGAGGCCATTCCCGTGATTGCCGAGTCGATAGCCACTTATGCGACATGGCGTGACGGAGGCGAAGTAATTTTGAATCAGCCCAAGAGCTGATCATCCACGAGTTTCCCCGACCCGCTCGGGAAGTCTGGACATCTCCTGCGGGTTTTGCTTAGAAAGGGGCTTCCCCATGGAATCCCCTCTTCATGGATGAAAATGGCGGGCATGCGCCTGCGTCATCCGGAATAGAGTATTCCCACCAGAACAAACTCATGGAATATCTCATATACCTCCTTCCTGTCCTTGGCCTCGTGGCATTGATTTACAGGACGGTTCTTTCAGGCTGGGTTATCAGACAGGATGCAGGTGGTGCGAAGATGACGGCTATTGCCGAGCACATCGCCGAAGGAGCGATGGCCTTTCTCAAGGCTGAATACAGGATTCTTGGGATCTATGTGGTCGTTGCGGGAACTTGTCTTGGATTGCTTTCGCAGGTGCCGAAGGTGGCGGCCCACTCGAGTGTTCTGATTGTGGGGGCTTTTGTTGTCGGGTGCTTCTTTTCCGCGCTTGCAGGATTCCTGGGAATGAGAATTGCAACTCAGGCCAATGTCCGCACGACACAGGCGGCGAAAACCTCCCTCGCAAAAGCCCTCAGGGTTTCCTTCAGAGGAGGGGCTGTGATGGGGTTGGGCGTGGCTGGATTGGCCGTGCTGGGACTCAGTTCCCTGTTCATCATTTTCTTTTTCAAATTCATGGGGGGGAATTTTTCCAGTGGTGGCGGATATGATTCCATGACCAAGGTGCTGGAGGTGCTCGCCGGTTTTTCGCTAGGGGCCGAATCCATCGCGCTCTTCGCTCGTGTGGGGGGAGGTATTTACACCAAGGCTGCCGATGTGGGAGCCGATCTGGTGGGAAAGGTGGAGGCCGGAATCCCGGAGGATGATCCCAGGAATCCCGCAACCATTGCCGACAATGTCGGTGACAATGTCGGTGACGTTGCCGGTATGGGAGCTGATCTGTTTGGATCCTATGTTGCCACCGTGCTCGCTTCGATGGTTCTTGGAAATTATATCATCCGCGATAACGGGGGAAGCCTCGCCGACGGTTTCGGGGGGATCGGCCCGATTCTCCTGCCGATGGCGATTGCCGGCATCGGGATCGTGGCCTCGATCATCGGAACCTTTTTTGTCGGCATCTCCGACAAGGCGGAAGCGAACACCAGCACCGTCCAAAGCGCCCTGAACAGGGGGAATAATCTCGCCATGCTCATCGCCCTTGCGGCTTCGTTCGGTTTGATCAAGCTGATGCTTCCGGAATCCATCAGGATGAGCGTCTTCAACGGGGGAGTCTTCAGTATCACGACAACCTCGTCGCAGAATGTGTTCTGGGCGGTCTGCATCGGCATGGTGGTGGGATACATGATTTCCTTCATCACGGAACATTTCACCGGTCTCGATGGCAAACCCGTTGCCGGAATTGTCCAAAAGTCGGCCACGGGCGCTGCCACCAACATCATCGCGGGTTTGGGAACTGGGATGTATTCCACGGCCTATCCGGTGTTGCTCTTTGCCGGGGCCATCTGGGGCGCCTATTCGCTGGCCGGATTCTATGGCGTGGGCATTGCCGCCTCCGCCATGATGGCGACCACGGCGATGCAGCTCGCAATCGACGCTTTCGGGCCGATCGCCGACAACGCTGGAGGAATCGCCGAGATGAGCGAACTGCCGAAGGAAGTCCGTGAAAAAACCGATATCCTGGATTGCGTGGGCAACACCACAGCGGCAGTCGGAAAAGGATTTGCCATCGCCTCAGCCGCGCTCACCGCGCTGGCCCTCTTCGCAGCCTATGTAACGCTGACGGGAATCCACGGCATCAATATTTTTGACGCGAAGGTGCTTGCCGCGCTTTTTATCGGCGGGATGATTCCCGTGGTGTTTTCGGCTCTGGCAATGAACAGCGTGGGCAAGGCGGCCATGGACATGGTGAACGAAGTGAGGAGGCAGTTTCGTGAGATCCCCGGCATCCTTGAGGGCACCGGAAAACCCGAATACGGAAAATGTGTCGAGATTTCCACCAAGGCGGCCCTGCGTGAAATGCTTGCGCCCGGTGTCATTACGCTGGTGACGCCAGTTCTCATCGGGGTGATCATGGGCGCCGAGGCCCTGGGAGCCTACATGGCCGGGGTCACCGTGAGCGGTGTGCTCTGGGCAATTTTTCAGAACAATGCCGGCGGTGCCTGGGATAATGCCAAGAAATCTTTCGAGCAGGGTGTGGAGATCGAGGTGAATGGAAAGAAGGAGACCTTCTACAAAAAATCAGAACCGCACAAAGCCGCTGTGGTCGGTGACACGGTTGGCGATCCCTTCAAGGACACATCGGGGCCCTCCATGAATATCCTCATCAAGCTCTCGTCGCTTGTCGGATTGACCATTGCCCCCTTGATCGCGGTCAATGGTCATGAGACCGCCTCACTCATGCAATGGATACGCAGCGTCCTTGGCTAATGATCCAGAATTGATTCAGAGTTCGAGATAAGAGAGAGGTTTTCCCGTAGAAGCTCAGAGAGATGATTGTCTCAGAAGAAAGCTGTTTTTCTTCTGCCCTGCACCAATGATATGCGCTCTAGCGGTCGCATTCACCGAAGACCATGTCGATACTTCCGAGGATGGCAACGACATCGCTGACCATGTGGCCGGGCAGGAGTTTGGGAACGATGCTGAGGTTCACGAAGGATGGTGCGCGAATCTTGAGCCGGTAGGGAACGCCGCCCCCCTTGCTGTTGATGTAAAAACCGAGTTCCCCCTTGGGGTTTTCCGCACCGAAATAGACTTCGCCGGCAGGGGCATCAATGCCTTCCGTCGTGATGATGAAATGATGGATGAGTTGTTCCATCTCCTTGAGCACCTCTTCCTTTTCGGGAAGGCGGCTTTTCCCATCGACAACATTGACCGGGCCGTCGGGAATCGTGTCGATGGCCTGACGAATAATGCGCAGGCTCTGCCGTATTTCCTCAACCCTTACGAGATAACGGTCGTAGCAATCTCCAATGGTGCCTACTGGGATTTCAAAATCATATTTTTCGTAGTCGAGATAGGGATTCGACTTACGGACATCGTGCTCGACTCCCGAGCCGCGAAGCATCGGACCCGTAAGACCATAGGCGATGGCATCCTCCCTTGAAATGACTCCGATGTCGCGTGTGCGGTCGATGAAGATGGGATTGCGTGTGAGGAGATTGTTGATCTCGTTGAGGGCAATCGGGAAGGTGTCGAGGAAACTGCGAAGCTGTGACGGGAATTTTTCCGGAAGATCGCGCACCTGTCCTCCGACCCGCGTGTAGCTGGTGGTGAATCGAGCGCCGGTGAGAAGTTCGCAGAGATTATAGATTTTTTCCCGCTCGGTGAAGGTGTAGAGAAAGACCGAGATGGCCCCGATGTCCATGGAGCTGGCTCCCAATCCAAGAAGGTGGGCTGAAATTCGGGCCAGCTCGCAACAGATGACCCGGATGGCTTTTCCCCGAGGGGGAAGTTCCCAGCCCATGAGCTTTTCCACCGCAAGTGCGTAGGCCACATTATTGGCGAGCGGTGCAAGATAATCGAGTCGATCTGTGTAAGGGACAAACTGGTTGTACTGCATGTTCTCGGCGATTTTTTCGTCGCCGCGATGCAGATAGCCCACTTCGGGCCGCGCCTTGGTGATCACCTCTCCGTCAAGGTCGAGCACGATTCGGAAGACTCCATGGGTCGAGGGGTGGGAGGGGCCGAAGTTGAGCGACATTGTCTCGCCCAGAAGCTCTTTTGAGGGAAGATGAATTTCATTTCCCGGATCATTCAGGATTTGCTGGGTCCGGCCCAGGGCGTCGGGGGCTTCGAAAAGTGTACTCGTGCTCACGGGGGGGAATTACACACCATCATCTCTCCGAGTGCCAGCTTTCTTGAACGAGAGATTTTTTCTGAAGAGTAGGGGCACTTGGATTTGAACCAAGGACCAACCAGTTATGAGCCGGCTGCTCTAACCGCTGAGCTATACCCCCAAGGAAAGTTCCATACTCTATCCGGGAAACGGCACGCCGGTCATGCCCAAATTTTACTTTTGAGTATTTTTAGAGCCTGTCCGAAAAGTCCGAGCTTGGTACGGACTTTTCGGACAGCCTCTAGTGTACCGGCAGGTCGAGCGAGGCGGTTGGCTCAAGCAGTGCAGGAATCAAAGCAGCATCTTCCTCTGAAGGACGTTCGCCGCATCGAAGGGTGAGTTTTCGGGTTTCCCCGTCACGGACGATGGTAACCGGAACCAATTCCCTGACCTTGAGATAAAAGGAGGCGTCCAGGATATCCTCGGGGTTGGAAATCGTGTGATCCCCGAGGGTGAGCAGCGTGTCTCCTTCACGGATTCCCGCCGCTTCCGCCGGGCTTCCAGGTTCCACGGCGACAATGCGGGTTCTGGAGTTATGCTCGGGCACTGCGGCTGTTTCGACCATGGCGCCGACCCATCCCGGATTCACGGATCCGTAACGCAGCAGATTCTGATGCAACTGATCAATGGCCGCAGCAGGAAGAATGGTGCAGTTACCGAGCTGTGTGTTCCCCGTGATCACGATGCCGATGAGATTTCCCGAGAGATCGACGATGGGAGAACCCCCTTCACCCTCGCTGAGCGGGATGCTGGCCGAGAGATGGGTCACGCAGAAGTAGCGATCACCCTCGTGATTTTTGGTTCCGGTAATCATGCCGAGAACGGACGATACCTGTTGTTCACGGGGATATCCGATGCCGATGACCGGAGTGAAGGAGGGTGAATTTGTGACAGTGCGTGGCGCGAGAAAAGTCCCTGCATCGCCAGCCGCCGTCGTGTCTGAAGACTTGAGAAAGGCGATCCCGCTTCGTGGATCCATGGAGAGCAGGGTCGCTGTATTTGTTTTTCCATTTTGCTCAATGGTGATGTCGTGCGAGCCAGAAACAATTTCAGCCAGCGTGCATACGGTGCCGGTGGGATCGATATAAAAGCCGGTACCTATAACCTCCCCGTGCCCGTCAAAGCAGCGGACGCGGACTACGGAGGAGGATTGCTTGCTGGAGACGGTGCTGATCGCCTCTGAAACTTTCGTGGCTAAAGAAGTCACCGACTCCGGCTGCTGTTGTTGGCTTGAAGCAGCCAGGAGCGAGTGGCCAAACGAAACGAGGCAGTATGAGACTGCACCGAGAGCCAAACCGCAGAAACGGGAAGGTATCACCCTTCGCATAAGACTGAAACTAGGGAAAACGGTTCGTTCAGCAATGAACCGGCGGGCAAGAAATGCTTAAAAGCTGAACGGCGATTCATGGCTCGCCGTGTGGGCTTGCAGCATATAGGAGGGTGGAAATGGTTGGGTGGAATCAGTTATCCCGGAGGTGGGAAGATCGACACGGAGTGACACAGGCTGCATTTTCTGAATCGTCACAGGTGGCTGGGAGGTGAAGCTTGGATTGTAGGAAACTGCGTAGGATGACTGTAAGGCAGAAGATGGCGATGGGGGAGTGAAAGTGAGAATACCCACCGCTGCAACCACGGCCACAGCAGTGGCTCCCACATAGGCCATCGTAGGAACACGGAATTCGGACACGAAATCCGACAGTTTTTCCATCAGCAGTGTTTTCAGTGAGGGCTTGAGAAGCTCCGCTCGCTGGTGGCGGTGAAATTCGGCGAGAAAATTCTCGTAATACCCCTTGGGTGGTTGCTCGAAACGTTTCAGGCGGATGAGACGGTGCATGGATTCTTCAGTATTCACGGATTCGCGGGGTTGCGGTCTTTCATGGGATTTTGAAGTTCCTGATCAATCATCTCACTGGGTACTCCTAAACTCTTGAAGGTAGTTTTGCAACTGTCGGTGGGCATAAAAAAGTCGCGACCTCACCGTTCCTTCGGAGATCTTGAGAATATTGGCGATTTCTGCATGGGGAATTCCTTGAATGTCGAACATGGTGACCACGGCTCTATGCTGAGTAGACAGTTTCAGCATCGCGGCGTTCAATTTTTTTTGAAGTTCATGCACGGAAATTTCATTACGCGGGTCTCCGTGGCTTGTTGCCGCAATGAAATCGGGATCGTTTTCAATGCTGCTGTCGGGATCATTCAGGCTCGGATGCTGACGGCGTTTCCGTTTCTTGAGAAAGTTGATTGCCATGTTTACCGAGATGGAATGCATCCAGGTGGAGAAACTTGATTTGCCACGGAAGCTGCAAATGGAGCGGTAGGCCTTGGCAAAGACATCCTGGAGCAGATCGTTGGTGTCCTCGTGATTGGAGGTCATGTTGTAGATCAGCCCATAAAGACGGGGGGTGTAACGCACGA
>Ga0302274_10005973_pt1 | contig 10191 bp, 13 predicted proteins | sample III_Bog_N2_1_FD_198755 | JGI IMG/M metagenome (GOLD analysis project Ga0302274, IMG submission 198755) | Peat permafrost microbial communities from Stordalen Mire near Abisko, Sweden - III_Bog_N2_1 | ecosystem: Environmental > Terrestrial > Soil > Wetlands > Peat | place: Sweden: Abisko...
GCAGCCAGGCCGCGAGCCACGGCGGTAGCAGGCCGTTCATGCCGAACGCCAGGCTGACCTGTTGCAGCACGAAAAAGAAAAAACAGATGAAGATGCTGCCGGCCACGCCGAAGAACAGGTTGCGCCGGCCCGACTGCGCGCCGAACGGGATGGCGATGAACACCACGACAAGGCACGTCCACGGCGCGGCCAGCCTTCCGTAATACTTGGTGAAGAGCTTGTGCGCGACATCCGGCTGCAGGTCGGGATGCAGCGCGAAATACTCGCGCAAATCCTGGAGCGGGATGTTGGCGTTGCGCGAGCCCAGCAAATTTTGCGAGTCGTTCATCTTGCTGTTGCTCAAAATCTGTTCCGGCGTCTCGTCAAACTCCGGCAGGGCGATCCGGTTGGTGTTGCCCAATTGCACCAGCCGGGCCTCCGGTCCGGCCTGGGAGAACTGTTGGACGTTGAGAAAAACCCAGACGTTGCCGTCGCGAAAGGCGCGCTCAGCCACAAGCTGTCGTTGCGAACCGTCCGGCAGCGTCCAGGTCACGCGCGGGTTCACCATCGTCCGGGTGGCGGAATCGTATTCGCCGACATGCCAGAGGCGCCGGGCGTGCGCGGTGCGGAAATCGATGTTGGTGAAACGCGTCGGGTTTTTTGGGTTTTGGCCGGACGGAACGTGGCGGGCCTTGATGGCTTCCGCCCAGTCAGCCGCCCGCGGGACGGCGCCTTCGTTCAGCAAGAAATAGACGCCGCTGGCGGCGAGGCCGACGACAAAATACGGCGCGCACAACCGCCACAGCCCCACGCCGGCGGCGCGCAACGCGGTGAGCTCGTGGTGCCGGGCATGGTGCGTCAGAGCATAGAGCAGCGAGAGCAGCAGGGCGATGGGCAGCGCGGTGACGAAGAATTCCGGGGAAAGGGCGAGAAAATATTCCACGCCGTCGCGCAATTGGAATTTGTGCGCCTGCATCTCATCAATTCTGGTGAAGAAAAAATCGGCCAGCCAGAGCACGGAAAAACCGCCGAGGCAGAAGGCCAGCGGCGTGAGAAGTTCGCGAAACAGATATCGGTCGTGCAACCGCATGGCGCAGGTTAGACGGCGGACGGTTTTCTGCCAACCGAATTGAGCGGCGGGAAAAATCTTGCGTTTTGGCGGGTTTAAATTATCGTCTCCGGCCCTTGTGGGTTGGTAGCTCAGTTGGTAGAGCAGTGCCCTTTTAAGGCATTGGTCCGGGGTTCGAGTCCCCGCCAACCCACCAGTTATTTTACTCGTAAATCCAATAAAATGGCCGTGGTTAAAGGGTTTTAGTGGATTTAGAGATTTATCTGTAAAGTGCATGCAGATGAATCGAGCTGCCAATAATTGCCGCCAAACACCGCTTAAAGGCAATTTTAAAGGCAATTTTTTCCTTCGGTTTTCCCGGCGCCGATGGATTTTTGTAAGTGAGCTGGGTGAGACGACTTTTCCAACAGACTTTTTGAACTTCTGACTGCTGGGCCAAGTCGTCGTGGGGAATATCAGAGAATACTATTGCCTGAGTTCATAAATGAAAAATTTACAGCGCAAAAATAAACCTGCCAAAACCTCCAATGGCAACCTGTCCGCAGAACGAGCTGATGGTCTAAAACCTTTGAAGGAAATGGGCGGGCTTCCCAACGTTGAGCAGCTTTCTTTGATTGCAGCAACCCTGGCACGGAACACAGACGATAGCCCGGAAGCTTTGGCCGCAAGAGCCATGAAAATCTGGCTGGCATCACGGATACAAATTTGCGTGACCGACGTTAAAGGCGAGGTGGAGGACCAGAATAGGGTTTGGGTTTGGGACAAGAGTCAGTGCAGCTCCGAAGCTGACAACGACTTTTCTTTGCCAAAAGATTCCTTTCAGCCAACCGGGGAATACCCAGTCAACCGCGACCAATTTTTGCAGACGATGCTCCCGATATCCAAAAAAAATCGCACCTACGATTTGGCCAAAATCGCTAAAGCTTTTGTTCGGGATACGCTCCGCGAAAAAAACGGGAAAGACCCAACCGAAAGTGAAATATCCGGAGCTTATGGCCGGTGGAAGAACTATGAAAACGCGGATGAAGCCAATGCGGCGGCCGGGTGTTTCAGGCAATGGTACCCGCGCTATATCAAGCAGCTTCGTAGTTTATCTGGTAAGATGTCGGCTACGATCAAGGCCAACAAGAAGGCCAAACTGAAAGAAGAAGCTGCTGAAAAAGCAGCCCGTGAGGCGCAAGGTTGCGGAAGTATATGAAAAATAAAAAAAGGCTTGCGCGGCTTTAGGCCGCAAAAAAGCTGTCACTTGTTCCCGTCGCCCAGCGCTTTGCTTGGCGGCGGGTTTTTTTTGTTGCCGGATGTTGATTTGGCGCGGTTTTTTGTTGCAAGCCTCTGGATCAGGCTCAGAAACGGGTTTGCTATGATTCCCGCCGGCGGAGGCAATCGCAGCCATTCCGAAGCACGGTGCGGAGGAATGATGCGTAAAATTGACTTTGCCGAAAAACAAATGAAAAACACATCAGAGAACGGAAAACTGGTCGGTGGTCAGCAGCTGCTGGACCGGTTGTTTGAACATGAGGCGCGACCCAGCATCCGCTGGTTGCGACAGAAAACCAAGGAACGGGCAATTCCCTATATTCGAATTGGTCATCTGGTTTTCTTTGACGTGGACCTGGTTCGCTCGACGCTTTTGAACAAGAACCTTGTTCAGGGGCGCCACCAAGGGGGCCGCAACCTAATCAATTCAAATTCATCATCCGCCTTGAATTGATATGAGTGACCCCCGACAAATGGCCACCGCACTGGTGGGCGAAATCGACTGGCAAAACGGGGTCAGCGGCTTTTGCCGCTGTCCGGGCGAATCGTTGCATACCGCCAAGACTGGCAAAAAGGATTGCCGTGTCAGTGTGGATGGTGCGCCGACGATTTATTGTTTCCACTCATCCTGTGAGTCGGTGGTGGGCGGAGCGAACAAACGGTTGCGCCGCGAACTGGGGCGGACGCCCTGGTCGCTGACGCTACCGGGCGGAAAAATCATCCGAAGCGGCGATGTGTTGCAGGCAAATGGCACAGTGCTGCGGCGCGAGGTCGTAAAGTCCCGCGCCAAAGTCGAAGGCCGCGATGCGGCCGAGCAGTTGGTTTTGGAAACCCTGGTGGCACTGGCATCGCGTTTTAAACCGGAATTGTTTGACCGGTTCCATTGGCCTTACGCCCAGATATTGGAGGATTCGCCGCTGCTGGTGGCCAACCGCGACCCCGACGACCAGTTTCGCGCCTGGCTGCGGATCTGGCCGGCGCACAGCACGGTCTGGATCGGCGATGTTTACAGTTCCGGCAAACCCGAGCACGCGACGCACTTCCGGCCGCTGTCCGATTGGTATCAGCTTGGCCCGGTGATGGGGAATTACACCTGCGGCTCGGCCTTCAAGCCGGGAACGTATCGCCGGAGCAACGAGAACATCGAGGAGCGGCGATTTTTGGTCGTCGAATCGGACTCGTTGACGAAAGACGAAATCGGGGCGGTGTTCGCGTATTTACATCGGCGCCTGCATTACCCATTCCACTGCATCATTGATACAGCCGGCAGATCGCTGCACGGCTGGTTTGATGCGCCACCCACCCAAATCATGGAGAACCGGCTGAAGGCTGGCCTGACCGCCTTTGGCTGCGATCCGAAAGTCTTTAACCACTCCCAGCCCGTGCGTGTGCCCGGGGCGTTCCGGGAGGGGAAACTGCAGAAGTTAGTTTGGCTCAACAATTGAATATGAACATACCTCATAAAAAAGTCCCAGCTGACTGGGAGAACGAGTTGAACGACCACCGGCGCGTCCGGAGGTTCGGACAGGTTAAGGCCTGGAACCTGGAGGTGGCGCTATGAAGTTGGAACGCAAAATTATTGATGGGCGCGCCGGGAAAGTGCCCGACGGGTTGTATCAAGGGAAGCATGGGCGCTTTATGTGGATCAAAGATGGGGTGTTTCACTTTCCCATCAATATGGTGGATCCGACGCGGGTGATGAATCATGGTTTCCCGATCGTACCAATCCGGGATCTCCACGCTAATACCCTGCGGTTGTTCGTCCGGGCGAGCCATTGTCTGGAGCTGTATCCCAAATCGGCGTCGGACATTAAAACCATTGTGGAACGATATGGAGCCAAACTATGAGCCAGCCCACTGACATCGCCGTGGATCTGGGTGCCGTGCCCGAGCCACTACCGAAACCCCAAACGGCTGAGGAATTAATACGAACTGTCGGGCCTGCCCCGCCTCAGCTTGTGCGTGGGTTGTTGCATGTGGGAGGCAAGATGACGCTAAACGGGACCTCCAAATCGAATAAATCATGGAGCCTGCTTGATTTGGCCCTGTCGGTCTCCACGGGACAGGAGTGGTGGGGTCATCGGTGCGAAAAGTTGCCGGCGATTTACATCAACTTCGAGCTGCACGATTGGGCGGTAAAAGACCGAGTCATGGCGCTGCAGGGTGCCCGGCCGGAGTGTGCCAACACGCAGGGAAACCTCCATTTCTGGAATCTGCGCGGGAGAAACACGGACATCACCTTGCTCCGTCCACAACTGGAAGAGCAACTAGACCGGCATGGTTATGGTCTCATCATTCTGGATCCAGCCTACAAGTTGCTGGGGAACCGGGATGAAAACTCCAACGGCGACATCGCCGGCTTGATGAATGAGTTTGAAGCGCTGGCGCAGCGCACCGGCGCAGCGGTGGTCATCGCTCATCACTTCGCCAAGGGGGATAGTTCCGCCAAAGCCGCCATCGACCGGGCCAGTGGAGCCGGAGCCTGGTCTCGGGACCCGGACTCCATCGTAACGCTGTCGCCCCACGAGGAGGACAATTGTTACACTGTCACCACGATCCTCCGCAACTTGCCCCAGAAGCCGGAGTTTGTGCTGACTTGGGACTATCCCATAATGCGGCTGGCACCAGACCTCAACCCGGAGGCGCTCCGCCGGCCCCAGTCCAAAAACAAGAAGTGCAGCGACAAGGAGTTTTTGGCCACCGTCATCGCTTCGGAGGGTAAAAGTTACGGTCGAATCGTGGAAGACGGCCGAGCGCTGCTGAATATGAGCACCAGCACGGCCGAACGGGCACTTAAACGCTTGAAAAAGGCAGGGTTAGTAAAATTTTCAGGCGGCCTTTACTGGGCTACCGTCAATTCCGTCACATCCCTTAATTAATAATGAAGGTAGTAGCAGAAAACTGGCAGTGGGGAAGACCACCCTCCTGGGGTCGGGTGGTCCTTCCCACGCTGCCTTGGGCTTAAGGGTTGAAAAAGACTGGCAGCAGTTGGTGGCTTGAATCATCTGGCCACCACCATAATCGCGGATGACCAGAAAGGTGGGGCAAGAGTGTGGCAAATGTCGGCGGAACTGTGGTGAAAGTTCGGTGTCTGTAAAATGGAGTCCAGAGGTCATTGACCTTTGGCGCCGGGTCTGGGCCGACGTTAGGCCCAGCGCCGGGGTTTGGGACGGCGCGAGTGCCCAGCAGTCGGATGGCTGCGCGGCTGACGACCTGAAAGGCGTCAGCCGCGATTTTTGTGCGTGCCGCACTGGCCACCGTCAAAATAGTTCTTCGGTGCGGGATTCGCGGAGGGTATAGGCGAGCGTGTAGGTGCCGGTTTTGCCGGTGCCGTTCTTGCTGATCTTGGCGGCAATCATGGCGGGGCCGTGCTGGCGCTGGAGTTTGAATTGCTCGTTTTCGGCGCTCATGCGGTCGGGGATGAGTACGAGGCGGCGGCGGTTTTCAAAAATGACGGTGTGTGACAGTTTTAACAGGGCTTGCCGCCAGCGCGGCTTGTCGAGGTCGGCTAAGATTTGGCGGGTGGCATCGGTCATAAAAAAGTGACCGCGCCTGTCACGCGCGGCGTTGGTGTTGGTCAATCTTCGTCCGGCATCATGACGGTGATGGCGGGCTGGGGGTCGTCGATGTCCAGCGGGCCGCAACTGGCGATGAGTTTCACCAGCTTGGCGGCGCGGTGGTTGTTGCGGACGTAGAGAGCGACGGGCGTCCGGTCTTGTCCTGGCTTGGCGCGGAGGATGGCGAAACGGGTCATCCACACGATGTCCCACAAGCGGCCAGCCTCGTCTTGGCCGGTGACATCCGGCGGGACGGTGACGTAGGCGTCCCAAACGGTGCGGGTCAGGAACAGCGGGAATTTGATGCCCGCCTCCTTGGCGGTCTTGGTGACTTCGACTTGCACGCCGTCGGCGACGGCTTGCTTGCGGGTGTAACTATAAATGACGGAACCAAACGTGTCTACAAGTGAATCGGAGATCATAATATTTGAAGGGATGTGAGGGAAGGCGGAGGAGCACCTCCGCCCTACCTCGGGTGGTTTAGGTGGTGATATGGTCGGCGGGCTGGTAGCTGGTGTATTTCTCGTGCGGGTCGCCGGCGCTGCTCAGGCGGAACTGGCCGCACGGGTGCTGCCAAGCCTGCCGCGTGCGGTTCCAGTGGAAGCCAAGCTGCGCCAAAGTCTGGCGGACGGTGGGCGCGGGCTGCTCGCTGAACGAAACCCAAATCCAGCCGGAGTCCGGCCTCCCACCTACCACCTCGGCCAACTCCCACAAGCGGCGGTCTTGCTGCTGGAGCATGGCCAACACCTTGTCAGTCGGGAGTGTCCGGTTCTTCTTCCGTGCCTCGGTGTCAATCGGGGGCAAGTTGCCCCTCCCATCACAGCTGTCTGTCTTAACGGCTACGGTCTGCGCCACCGGCGCGGTGTTGGTGTCTGTGCTGCTCAACTGTGCGGATTTGCTCAGGAGCCCTTTGGTATTTTTTTGCGATGTAGTTTTCATGGTCTTTTTTTTTCTGCTCTGCTGTGCGTCTTTTGTCTATCGCCCTGCACGAGAAAGCGGAGGCCCCAGCCCTCCCCCGTGGGAGTAGTCTTTAGAGGGGACCACGAGCGGGCGGGCTGGTGTATTGGCCGACGCCGTGAGGGCGATAGAGAAAAACGCAGGGCAGAAAAAGCCGGACCTGAAAACGGAGCTCCGACACAAAAAACCACCCACCGACCTATCGAGTGAAACGAGCGAAATTAACTACGAACGAAGAGAGCTGAATGAAGGGGAATGGAGAGATTACGGATGGTTGATGCCAATTGTTATTTTATGCGCACCGTTTCTTCATGCGCCTGACCTTTCGTATCGGGGCGCTTCGGCAACAACGTGTTGAGCAAAAAAGCTATGAGGCACGAGACAATCAACCCCGTCGTCACTCCCAACGGCAATCCGATCACTGCGCCCCAAAAACCGAACTTCACATATCCAATCCGGACTCCGACAACTCCACCACCGATAAGCAGAATCATACATAAAAACTCAACAATCGTGATCTTGCCTGCGCAGCGCTGTCGGAAAGAATTATGGTTGAACGTCTGCATATATCTAAGAGTTGGCTCTATCGTAATATCGCGATTCACTCGGATGCTGCTGTTTCATGACTTTGACGCTATGCCCGTGTTGGCTTTGTGTCCAGCCGGATTCGGCAGACCCGGCCCAATGACTAAACCGGCGGAGCGGCGGGTTGGCGTGCAGGATGCCTGCAAGCTGGCGCGGGGACTGCCACCAGGCGGGCAGCCGCAGTGCCGCCGGGGACGGCGGGGAGCAGACACCGTGACAGCGCGGCAGCGGGATGGCACACAACGCCATATTGTGCGTCATTTACTTCCAGCACAGGGTCTCGGGGTTCCCTGTGCGGCCGGAATAAATGACCGGAGGGTCACGCACAATATGTGTTGTGTGCGGTCCCGGAAGCATTCCTGCATGCCAACCCGCCGCGAAGCAATCGAGATTTTGCCGGGGTGACTGCGTCACGGCCACCAGGCGCAGTCGCGATAGCGCCAGCCATATTACCTGACTCTCCGCTGATTGGAGCGAAGCGCTTCTGCTGGACGGATGTGGGAACAGGGCAACCGATCCGAGCAGATCGCGTAGCCCAACAGCGGAGTGTCAGACCACTTAGGTTTTCACAGTGAGTTCGGTTGTTTCTGTCCGCCGCAATGGAGCCAGCGTAATGGAGGCGGTGCAGAAATGACCGATCTCACGATTACTGCTGACGCCTTGCACCGGGCGAAGCCTTGCGGTGCTACTGCTGGTGTCTTGCCCGTGCGCAGCATCGCGGGCTAATGCTGGTCTTGGCCGGACGTAGTCTCGCGGCCATATTGCCGTGCCCTGGCCGATATGCGGAGCATCGCGGCCTGCTTGCGTTTCTTGCTGCCCTCCGAGCGCGATCAGCGAGAACCGGAAACGCAGTGACGGTTCGAGCCGCGCGAGGAGCGCAGCGACGAGGGTCCGTGCCGGACTGGCCATCTTGCCGCACCTGCCATTGTTCCGGACTGGCACCATCGGGCGCGGCCGGTTTCATCCGGTCTCGTCAGCTTTAACGACTTCGGAATGCAGTGGAACGGAAACGAAGCCTGCGCAGTTGCAGTGTAGCGGAATGGAGAGGCGGCAAACTGGCTAGTCCGGCCAGGCCGCGGGCCGAACAGTGCGGATACTTGGCGTGAGGCACGAACGCAAGTGGCCGCTCTGTGAGCGCCGGGGTGCTTGCCTTTTCAAGCGAGGAGCGCCAGCGACGAGGTTACCACGCCTGACAGCGCGCTAAATCATCCGCCAACCTGAACGGCTGGAAGGCACGAAAACCATTCGATAACCTGCGATGTCCATGGCGCGCGCGCTGTAGCGAAAGGGCCGCCGTGAGAAACCTTTCGCAAACCTGAGCTGGCGGCCCGGTGCTGGCGTAGCGGTGGCGTTAGCCGCCGCCGCCAGCATGAGCGTCAGGCGTCCGCGCGCGGGAAATGATCATCGTCAATGGAGACCGCGAATTTGCCGCGCGATTCGTCCGATTGAGCAACGCGAGCCAATTTACTATTGAGCAGGGCGAACTGATTTTATCGTTCAAGGACGTAGATGGCGCGGCAGCTGGTGTCATTTTGGCGCAGAACCATCCATATAACAGTTTGGCTAAAGCCGAACTCACTTCGGCTTTTGTCGGGGTGTTATACAACGAAGAAATGCCGCATGGAGATGGATGTTGCACGGTCTGGCTAGGGGCGTAACCTGTTGAAAATGAGTTTGACACGCTGACGGGTCAGGATAAAGATGGCTACATGAGCCTACAGAATTCTAGCCTCCAGCCGGAGTGGCTGAGTTCCGGTGAATAACAATGTTAGGTGGCTTCGAGCGTCATGTGCGTTCCATCATCATATGAAGAGCGAGCGATACAAACGCTCAGAGAGTTGGGTCTTCCGATTTCTTTCGTGACACAACGTCGCAGACCACTTCGCGAAGAGTGTGACGATCTGGTTTCTATCGGTTCGGACATGTTTGGGCGAGAGCAAAGGTTAGAGCGGCGAGCGGCATCACAATGGCAGGCCATGCTTGCAACTGCCAAGATAGACGCCGTGGTCATGATGGCGATTTCCGGCTTTCGTAGCTTTGATTATCAGCGTAAGCTTGTTGAGCGAAAGCTCGCCGCCGGATTGACGGTTGAGCAGATTATTTGCGTGAGCGCACTGCCCGGTTTTAGTGAGCATCACACGGGACGTGCGATTGATGTCGGCACGCCCGGCTGTCCTCCGGTCACCGAAGAGTTCGAGCAGACTCCGGCGTTTGATTGGCTGGCGCGCAAAGGTCAGGATTTTGGATTTCGGTTGACGTATCCGAGAGGCAATCAGTTCGGAGTGATTTACGAGCCTTGGCATTGGGTGTTCGATGAAAAAGCCACCTAACAAATCGCTTCAGGCAACGCGGGATGGCGCCTTCAGTTTGCCGGGAAGTCGCCGGTTGGCGGATGTCACCGATCCCGCGTGCCTGAGCTCTGGACGTTAGGCGGCTCGACACGCTCATGGAAATTCGACCATTCCAGCTTGAAGATGAGACGGCGGTTATTTCGCTTTGGCAGCGATGTGACTTGGTTCGACCTTGGAACGACCCACGCAAAGATATAAGACGCAAGCTTGGCGTGAGACGCGACTTGTTTTTGGTTGGCTTACTCGACGGCCAGGTTGTTGCGTGTGTGATAGCTGGTTACGAGGGACATCGCGGCTGGCTGAATTATTTGGCGGTTGCTCCAGAGCATCAGCGGCATGGTCTGGCGCGAGCCATTGTCGAGGAGGCGGAGCGGTTGCTTCGTGCCGCAGGTTGTCCGAAGATCAATTTGCAGGTTCGGACTTCCAATCACGGCGT
>Ga0302274_10005979_pt1 | contig 10185 bp, 9 predicted proteins | sample III_Bog_N2_1_FD_198755 | JGI IMG/M metagenome (GOLD analysis project Ga0302274, IMG submission 198755) | Peat permafrost microbial communities from Stordalen Mire near Abisko, Sweden - III_Bog_N2_1 | ecosystem: Environmental > Terrestrial > Soil > Wetlands > Peat | place: Sweden: Abisko...
AGAACGTGACCATTGCGATTCAGGCGGCAACCCCCCGCGAGGCGTACGAGAAACTCTGCACGGCTCTTGCGTCCATTGATGCAGAATGGACAACTGAGACGTTTTCCGTCGACGGCAGCGAGGGTCGTTGCACATCCGAACTATGGCCCGACGCGGATGCTGTGACCAATCCCAAAGCCGATTAAGTAGTCTGCTAAATACAATCAATCCAGCCACCGAATCGTTCGTCCGCCGCTGATTTAATCGAAGCCTGGCAGTCCAGAGTCTCATCCGCCGAAGAAGTGGGCGGGAATTCGAACTTGCTGAACACTGTATTTAGAGAACTTCATTTCTCATTTTGCGCAAAGCCCCTGTTAGATGAAAGTTGAGATCCCGGCCTCCGGCCACATTCCTGTACGCTGGCCGACTTTCCGGTACCGATCAGCTCGCTGTCCATCTGTATTACATCCGGTTTGCCGATCCCGCCGCCGATGGTCGCTCGGACGCCTAGCCCTTCGCAGGCGGAATGTTCTGATTGAAGCGGAATAGATTCGCAGGATCGTATTGCGCTTTGATCACTCCGAGGCGCTGGAGGCGCGCGTCGCTATAAGCCGAATGCACGTCTTCCCCTCCGACATGTAATTGACGTACGCGCCTCCGGTTGAGTATGGAAGAGCCCTCTGCCAAGCCTCTCGCGCCCACACCCTCAGCCTGCTCGCGATCGCCGGCGTCATCCTGCTGATTGTCGCGACGGTCGACCTCACCATCAACCGCTCGCCGGTGGTGGCCGGCATCGCCCTGTCCGCAGTCATTATCTTCGGCACCCTGGCTCTGATTTTCATCATTACGGCCGTATCGACTCCCAAGGAGTCGAAGCCGGCGGCGCTGCCCCACTCGGTCAAGCTCGTCACCAATAACCGCAGGAAGATGTACGTATGGGTCAAGGTCTTCGCCATCCTCCTCGGCATCTTCGCGCTGGCTGCGCTGGTCCCCGGAACTGCCCGAATCGTCGCGCTCACGATCGGGGGCATGACGCTCTTTCTCGCCATCATTCTGCTGCCGGTGCTTTACTGGACCTCCCGGACCGCGGACAAATCCCTCACCGAGACCGAGCTCAACCCCTGGGTCCACTGGCTCTACACGCCAGACCAATGGACGCAGTGGAGCAACGTCCAGGTCGAGCGCTTGAGCGCCACGCCGCCTGGCTTCGTCCTCAAGCGCGACTGGCACCGCTTCCTGTTTCCCTTCGCCATCATCATCGGCGGAGTGGCCTTCTTCTGCCCTGGCGGCTGGCTCTTCCAAGACCCTCTACCTGGCCGTAATTTGCATAGCCATTCTTGCCATCGCTGTCCTGGCTGGCCGCGGCGGCGCGTCCCATGCCGAAAAACTCCACGCCAAGCTGATGGAGGCAAATCCCGAGGCCTGGTTCGGCCGCGACGGCGTCTTCTGCGACGGCGTCTTCACCCAATGGCTCAGCGTAAGCGTCTACCTGGTCTCCGCGGCCATCGACCAGCGCCAGCCAGCCTAGACCTGCGCTTCGAGAAGTCCGTGCCCAACCCCTACGGCCCCACCCAGATCGTCCCCATCCACCAGGCGGTGCTCATCCCCGCCAACGCCGACGGCGACCTGGCGCGCTGCCCGAAGGCGCAGATCGCGCTGGCGTAGTCAGGCGCATGACCTCAGTCCTCTACGGCGCCCCATTCCCGTGAACTACCTGTTGTTTCGTCCACGTCCCCGGCATCACGCCGTTCGGATTCGCGCTGGAATCGTTGGTCTGATAGCTGGTCTTGCCGGAACTGTCCACCCAGGTGTAGTTGTAGGCGCTCGACGCCTTGCTTATCGCGCCCGTATTCGGATCCATCACCGTCTGCTGGTCCAGCGAGTAGTCCACCGTATCCATCGCCATCTGGTGGTCGGAGTTCGCAATCGCCGCGGCATTCGCCATCGAAGCGTCCGTCCCCGCCTGCATCTGCTGCAGGAACTGGTCGTGCTCCTGCTGCTGTACCGCCATAGTGTGCGCGATCTGCGCGTTGCCCGCCGCAATCTTCGCATTCGCAGCCGTGATCATCGCCGCGTTCTGCGCATTGCCCTGCTTGGCGTAGCGCTGCACCCAGGCATTTCCCCACGCCACATTGTTGTGGAACCCCATCGCCGGCGAGTCCCACACCTTCATCATTGCGGCAAACTGGGTCGCCGGCGCGGTGAAGTATGCGACCTGAGCGACGCATTTTTTCACCGTCGAGGGCGGCGTGCTGGACATGCCGGCGAGAATCGACTTCATCCCCGGAAAGTTCTTTACCGTGCAACTGACCTGCGTCATCAGTCGTCCGGACATGGCAAACGATCCGTTCTGATAGCTGACATCCGCCTCTGCCTGGTCGGTCGTAGTCCCAGGCGCCGCCGCGGCACTCGCAGCCGGCATCGCCACCGGCCCTACATACTTCACCTGCAGTGTCGCGGACACATTCTTCAAGAGGTCCTGCGCCGACATCGGCCCTTTGATCGGCAGGCAGCCGACTGTGGGCACCGGCCCGGTTCCCCACGCCCACATCATCTGCGGCATCTGCTCCACGTAGCTCAGGCCGTCCGGACTGGCCGTCCGCCACACCGGAAACGCATACGAATCGCACGTCGCCGGGCCGCCCTGCATCACCACCCCTTGCAGCATCCACTTCGCCGGCAGTGTGACCGAGTAGGCCGGCATATTGTTCAGCGTCGTGTCCGGAACATCCTGCGATCGCGTCCCGCCATCGAGCGACGACGAAGCCGCGGGCGCTGTAGCCGGCCCCCCCGTCACACCTGCGGCGGAGGTCTGCGAGCCTTTGCAACCGAACAGGGTCAGGGCGATCAGGATGGTTGTGAGTCGTACTCTTCCAGCGATCATTGAGCCTCCACGTCTGGGTTAGATGCTTTGAGAAGTTGACCTGTGGGACAAGAGACGCAAATTGTGTGTCTCATCCATTGGGCACTAGCGTTACGAGTGAGCGTGAGGCCTACTTCGGCGTTCCGTTCCCGTGCACCTGCTGCGTCTGAGTCCACGTGCCGGTCATGACGCCGTTCGGATTCGCGCTGGAGTCGTTGGACTGGTAGCTGGTCTGGCCGGCGCTGTTGACCCACGTATAGGTGTAGGCGCTGGACACGTTGCCGACCTGTCCGGTCGACGGGTCCAGCACCGTCTGCTGGTCCAGCGCGTAGTTCACCCAATCCGACGCCGCCGTGGACTGCGCATTCATGCTCGCATTCGGGAGCGCAGTGAGGCCAGGAAGGCCTCGCGGTCAGCACGATCGCTCTCCTCCTTCACGCCCTTTGGGGCTGGGCCGCCATTGGCCTGCTGCGCTGGCGGTCCCTCTCCCCGGCCGGGCCATGCTGACCTATCTTGCCCCGCTGGGCGCGTTCATCCCGTTCAGCGTGGCCGGGCCGTTGTTTCGGTCCGTGAATCCATATGGCGATGCGAACATATGGCTCTCGTTCACCTGGAATTTGGCAAAACTGGCACTCGAACATCTGCAGCTGCCGAGCCTAGTGTGTCCGTTTCAAGATGCGCAGCGCGATCTTGCAGCGCGCCACGCTTGCGAATCCCACCAACCCGGTGCAAAGCAGCAACAGGCTTGAAGGCTCGGGAGTCGCCGATGTCGTGAGCGGTTCTGAACCCACCGTGGCTCCGAGAAGGATCGGGTCAGATCCGTTGTGTGTGTCTGTGATGACAATCTGCGTGAGCGTCTGGCCCGCAAAGGCCGATCCAAGCTCGAAGTCCTGTTCGTCGATCAAATAATTTCCAGTCAGGCCAGTATTGACATTGCCTGTTCCTGTGTCAGAGCCGCTGCCGGCACCTCCCAGGCAGTTGCTCGGGTCGTTGCAGGTGAAGGCATTCAGCGCGTTGACTCCTGAAACAGTGTTGTTCAGCGTGTTGACAAAACTGCCTTGATAGTAGTCCCGAATGTCAGAACCGCCGATCAGTTGGTATGTCACATCCGCGCCGCCGGTACCGATGAATTGAATGGAAGCCAGTTCGGTCGATGCCGGATAAGTTGCGCTCATCAAGGTATACACATCTGTGGGGTTGAATACTGAGACGTCCATCGTGATTGAATTCCCCGCCCCAGCAAGGCCAAATCCGTCATAGAAATTCGTAGCGCCGCTCCCGATGCTGAAAGGGGTTGCCAGTGCGTTGTTTGCAGTGAAGTTTCCGGTTGGAAAGGTGCTGATCAGCACGTTCTGAATATTGTCATTCGCTGGTGTCGAAACGTAGGTGAAGCTTTCGGCCTGGGCAATCCCCGCCAGAAATCCGAGTCCTAAAGCAAGTTGAGCTATAAAATCAACGCTGCGCATACTTTGAATCCTCCTCAGTCAGTTTGTTCTCGACCTGCGAACACACTGATCGATTCAGTGCCCAGTGAGCAGATCGAGATTTGGGGACACTCCACCGCGTGATGCGATAATTTACTTGCCCCTGCAGCGTTGCAAATGCTTTTTCGTGCCAGAACAGGCCATTCGAGGCCGGGACGGGGGAAAGAACACAAAACTGAGGCTGATTCTTGTCGAAGCTCTCGAAAAGCCGACCCAACGAGGAAAATCCTGCCATGGGAACCCGACTAGACGGTTGGAAAGAGATTGCAACCTTTCTCAATCGAGGCGAAAGAACGGTGAAACGCTGGGAGCGAGAACGCGGCTTACCCGTGCATCGCGTACCTTTCGGAGATCGCGCAAGTGTGTTTGCTTGGCCGAGCGAACTGGCGGATTGGCTCAAGGGCAAAGCCCTTGATTTGGAAGCAGACGAATATCTTCCCAACGGCCCAAGTGCCGTTCAGCCCAAGATACAGGGCACAAATGGCTCAGCCCCGCAACATGTGATCTCTCCTACTGAGGTCGTGCCAGAAAACCAGTCAGGAATCGGGTCGAGTCCAGCCCCCCCCAAGCGCCGCTGGGCCGCAAGCCCGGCACGAATCGCGGCCTGGCTCGTGCCATTGGGCCTTACTACGGCTCTCATCTTCTATTTTTCCGCCAGCCACGCTGGTTCCCGAGCCACGGCGGTCGTCGGCCACGAAGTCTCAAATGCCACGGCCCCCGTTCTCGCGCCCGATTCTGTCGCGGTCTTGCCCTTCATCAATACAAGCGGAGATGCCAGATCAGACTACCTCAGCGACGGCATCACGGAGTCCTTGATTGACAGCCTCGCCCAAATGTCGCAGCTCAAAGTCCGGTCACGCGATGCGGTCTTTCGCCTCAAGGGAAAGGGCATTGATGTGAAGGAGGCGGGAAGCGAACTTGGCGTGTCGGTGGCGGTCAGCGGTCGCGTCACCGTCGATGGAAACAACATTAAGGTCAACGTCGAGCTCACCGACGTTCGCGACGATACCGCAATCTGGGGAAAGCAGTACGCCTGCGACACCTCCGCACTCCTTCAACTACAAGAGCAAATGGCCGGCGACATCGCGGAAAAGTTGCGCACCACGCTCACCACCACAGAAAAGCAGCTTATCAGCCGGCAAGGTACGCGGAACCTGGGAGCCTACACTTTGTATCTAAAGGGGCGTTACGGGTGGTACCAGAGGAATTTCTCCAGCCTACAGGCTTCTATCCCCTATTTCAATCAGGCCATCGCCAAAGATCCTAGTTATGCCTTGGCGTATTCCGCCCTGGCTGACGTCTATTCTGTCCTTCCTTTCTTTGGTGGAAATCCCGCCGAGGACTTCCCTAAATCGAGCGCCGCAGCCCGCGAGGCTCTTCGTCTAGATCCCAGTCTGGCTCACCCTCACGCCATTCTCGGGAGCAACGAGATGGAATACGATTGGGATTTTGCTGGCGGCGAGGCCGAATTCAGGAAGGCCCTTGCACTCGATCCCAACGATGCCACCGCCCATCAATGGTTCGCCGAGAACCTTGGCATGATCGGCGGCAGAGAGCGGGATGCTCAGTCGGAAATCGATCAGGCTAATCTGCTCGACCCAACATCGCTCATCATCCGCCGCGTAAAGGGCAGCGTCCTTGTAGCGGCGCGCCGCTACGATGACGCCATTACGGTTTGCCGGGAATTGCTGCAACAGAACCCAACCTACATCCTTGCCCATGACTGCCTTGGATATGCCTACTGGGGAAAGAGTATGTACCCCCGGGTCATCGAGCAATGGAGTTTTTCCTACGGTCAGTCGGGCAATAGAAACTTCGTTGAGTTTGACAATGCCGCGGAACGGGGATTCCGATCGGCTGGTTGGCGAAACGCACTCACCGAAGGCATCGATGTGTTGTTAGGCCAACGGCGGTTCAGTTATGCGTCCCCATACGAGATTGCTCGCTTTTATGCAGACCTGGGAGACAAGAATAAAGCATTCGAGTGGCTAAACACCGCATATAGCGAACACGACTACCAACTCCGCCAACTGAACACCGATTTTGGGATGGATCATCTACGCCCCGACCCCCGCTTCACCGAATTGGTTCGCAAAGTCGGTTTGCCGAAGGTGCAGTAACCGTTAGGCGCTCCTGCTGATAGGAAGAGATGCATGACACCACAAAGCAATCTATTGATCTGATCCGAGCGTGCGCATCGGGATGCCAAACGGTTCCTATATTTCGGCTGGGGCCATTGTCTTGCCCAACCAGGAAATCCATGTACTTCCGGGTCGCGTACTACGGTATCAGGACAATGCGCTCATTGACACTGAGTTGGGCTGCGTTTCGCCGGATGGGTCCCCATAAACGCCGATTGCGACTGCGGCCAATGCCCTAACGCAAGTCGTCGGATTCCATGCGCAATGACGACTTCTGAGGACTGATCCCGGAGGAGTCTGTAAAGATCGCGAGCAATCCATCAATACGCTTATAGACCTCATCAAAGGTCAATATCCGAACACCATTTAATCGTTCGCGAAACCTCTCAAAAGAGGCCTTCTTTTCCGACGAATTGAGTTCGGCGCAGTCACCCGCAACGACTACGCAATACGGCTCGGAAGCGATAACGGGGTGCTCTCCTCGCTGAAGATTCTGGATGTTCTCCATTAGGGAACTCCGATATTTGAGGGCTTGTGCGATCGCCCCTGTTAAGTGAGTAGAGATGGGGTAAACATCATAGCCACGATACACCGGGCCGAGTAGCGGGGTCTGAGGTGTCTTGATTTCGACCATAGCGGCAGCACCGGTGGATTCTAGTTTGCACAAAAAATCAACAATGTGACCGCCTGTATTCGTCAGGTCCTTTCCTCCAAGGTAGGCCTTGTCCTTGATGAGGATCACCGGGTAGGCAAAAAGCTGCGAGAGCACAAACGCATTCTTTGCGAAAAAAGTTTGCCAGAACTCTTCATTGCTCACGTCACTGTTTGCCTTCCATTCCTTGAGGAAGGCCTTCAGGTTTGCCAAACCCACAACCGTGTTCAGTTCCAGCAACTCCGACACTCCCTCGAATACCTCAACGTTTGGCCGCTTAACTATCCAGTTCAGCAGCAGTCTGAAGAGTCTGATCGCATCTTCACTATTCGAGGTAAGGAACTTCTGAAGCTCTGAATCAGCAAGCGCCAAGAGGTCAGCCAGTGCTCCGCTTACCTCAAGAAAACTCTTCTTGCCTTGAGGAACACCGTAAGCGTTCGCGAGTTCATATAGCTTGCGTAGATTGATGAGAAGTGTGTACAGTTCACTCGACTTGATTTCGAGTTGGTAACCTTCATCGACCTTGACTGAGGTGAGGGGCAGTCGGTCGAACTCGATCCACTGATCACTACGCTGTTTTTTCTGATAAAGAAACCGACCCCGTACAGCTGCTTTCGGTCTGCCAGTGTTGTCTACGATCTCGGGGCGAAAGATGAGTCTCGCTTGCGGTCCTTCTCGTAGAACGATGTCTGAAGTAGTTGCGGTCTTTCTCGAAGTGGATTGTGTCTCGATTCGATCCATTGCCGTTCCTCGGAATGCGACAGACCCTACTGTAAACGAGTTGCCACAACGAAGATGGTTGGGAACTCATTCTTAAGCAACCCTATCAGTGCATCGATAGTATCCTCTGTATTGTCTTGTCGCTTGGATGTCCGCCGGAGATCAGTCCCGATAACGCGCTTCTCGCAATTTGCCTTCCCTCGCAAGGGAGCACCCGTCAAAGCGGAAGCGCGATGGCCGGATTCGCAAGTTGGGACTCTCGGAAGTTACCCAATCCGACGCCAACGAGGCGAAACAGCCTTGCCGGTCCAAGATCAACCCGCTCGCGCAGGGAAAGTGCAATCGCCGTCAACTCCTCGCACGACGTGGGAGGGACCGAAGGCGTGTAGCTACGTGTATGGATATTGAACTCTTTTGTCTTCAGCTTGAGCACTATGGTCCGTGCGGTGCGCGACTCCCGGCGTGATGCCAACCACACCTTCTCGGCAAGATGCCGAATCAGGTCTTCGGTTTCGGACAGCGGGATGTCATGCTCGAAAGTGTCTTCGGCGGAGATGGACTTGGTTGGTCTGTCTGGCGTTACCGGACTGTGGTCGATGCCGCGAGCGAGCTCGTAGAGGCGGACGCCATAGCGTCCGAGCCGCATTTCGAGCGTAGCCAGTTCGAACGCCCGCAAATCTCCGACGGTCTGAATTCCAATCTGCTTCAGGCGAGCCTCGGTGACTCTGCCAACACCAGGAATGCGGCTAACAGGCAGCGGCGGTAGGAAGGTATCGACGTCCTTCGGTTGAATGACGAAGAGACCGTCAGGCTTGCGCCAGTCGGAGGCGATCTTTGCGAGGAACTTATTCGAGGCGACGCCCGCAGATGCGGTGAGAGAAAGCTCTTCACGAATCTGCTGGCGGATCGCTATGGCAACTTTCGTTGCCGTCGGCAGACCAGTCTTATTCTCTGTGACATCGAGGTAGGCTTCGTCGAGCGACAAAGGCTCGATCATGTCCGTATGGCGCTGGAAGATCTCTCGCACCGCGCGAGACACAGCCTTGTATCGAGTAAAGTCAGGCGGAACGAAGATAGCCTGCGGGCACAGCCGCTCTGCTGTCACCGCAGGCATCGCCGAGCGGACTCCAAATGTCCTCGCTTCATAAGAAGCGGCGCAGACGACAGACCGCTTCCCTTTCCAGGCAACGACAACAGGCTTTCCGCGAAGTGCCGAATTATCACGCTGTTCGACCGACGCGTAGAACGCGTCCATGTCCACGTGGACGATCTTGCGCAGTGCCGCGCGTGGAGACTCCAGCAGATCGCCAACCATACAGCGGCAAAGTGAGATCAGCAATGGCTTGTTTATGCGTTAGTGGGTGCGTTGACTGTGGAACTGCCCCTGATTCGAACAGTCGCCAAGAAACGGCGATCGCCCTGGCAGTGAACCCTCTGGCAGAGGTCAAGGACTTCATCCAGCGTCATGGGGACGGTGAGACCGCACCCGAGTGGCTTCAACAGGTCGATGCGGAGGCAGCCGAGACGAGCTTCCAGAACGTGACCATTACGATTCAGGCGGCAACTCCCCGCGAGGCATACGAGAAACTCTGCGCGGCTCTCGCGTCCATTGATGCAGAGTGGACAACCGACACGTTTTCCGTCGACGGCGGCGAGAACCGTTGCACATCCGAATTATGGCAGGATGCGGATGCCGTGACTAATCCCGCAGCCGATTGAGTAGTCTGCTGAGCGCAATGGCAGCGAGTGGTCGGCGCTGTTTGAAAAGCAAGGTATGGCTCCAGGCCGGACCTGGAGGACTTGCCGCCAACACTTATCCATCTGAACTGCCCTTTTGTTTTGTCGGCACGCTTCCTGCACGCCGACCGGCGTACGCCATCGCGAAACTCGCGAATCAAACGCCAAAGTCAGCTGATGCCGGATCAATACCCGCAACTCTGCCCCGGAGTCCACACCTGCGACTGCAAAAGAGAAAGCTTCATCATGTTCCATCGTCTGCGCTGCAGTGCCAACTGTTGGCGGAGGTCGCGCGTGTCCCGCGTCCAGGATGCATCTTTGCCGGCACAGATAGCTGCTTCAGCCCCGTGTTTGGCCTTTGCACGTCTTCGACACAATGGTCGTGGTTGATCCATCCACTCTCCCGAATCGCCTTAGAGCCGTTGGCTTTGAACACGTTCAAGTGGATGTTCACCTGGACAGGTTCCGCTTTCGTGCCCGAAAGCCGGCAGATTCGATTTCGCTAGCCTGACCCAACTGCTCCACGGGACGGAATGGTATCCTTTCCGCCACGATTACCGCCGCACGACCGAAACTGGCTTGCCACCACCGTATTTCTCTCAGCGTTTA